>Ga0116149_1003704_pt1 | contig 15608 bp, 19 predicted proteins | sample AD_UKC057_MetaG_FD_89787 | JGI IMG/M metagenome (GOLD analysis project Ga0116149, IMG submission 89787) | Active sludge microbial communities of municipal wastewater-treating anaerobic digesters from USA - AD_UKC057_MetaG | ecosystem: Engineered > Bioreactor > Anaerobic > Digestate | place: USA... | reverse complement strand
TGGTCAGTGTGTCTAAGGGTAGTAAGTGAATAAGTAAGATATCCTAGTCAACTAAATCTAGGTTAAAGATTGTACCTGTCTAGTGTCCTCTATCACTAAGCAAAAGAGTAAGGTTCCAAGCATATCTAGGGCATACAAGAAATGTTCATCTATCCAACAATATTACAACACATAATTTTTAGTTAAGGGTCTAGCGGTATCCTAAAGGATTGATTCAATCTTAGTAATATCGCGCAACCAACGATTTAACCAAATAATCCTTGACTTTTAACCTATTCCTGGCCCGTAGTCCTTAACAAAACTATAACTAAAAATCACTTGACATTTAATGATCTTTTGGCTATGTGAATGCGACTACATTAAACGAAAATTTAATTTAGTTGTATCCCAGCCTGTAGATATGCTATCCCTAGGGTATCCCTCAGGCCATCTAAAGGGTTCATGTTGATTTAAGCGAAGGTTAAGGGCACTTTTTTATACGGCAAGGTATTTGCAATGTTTACCCATCTCTATACCCTCACCTAATTTTTGAAATTGAAAACCCTATTTTATAGCTCCTCAACAATAGAGTTACTAAAATTCCCCGTAGTAGAAACCTAAATTTATAGTTATGTAACTATATTAAATCGCCCCTCTTGACAAATGAAAATATTGTGGTAGAAATCAATTATCTAAATTTAGGAGGTGCTAAAATGAGCATTAAAGATATAAAAGTCGGCGATATTATCTGGTTGCTGATAATAATTGTTGTATTTCTTCTTGTGACATTTAAATGACGCGAAACGCCCACGAAAATTTGGGCGTGGCGTGGCTGTGGACAGGAGGTCGTTATGCGTAACATTCACAAAGACATGGAATATGCGCTTAGAAATTTATTCATGAAAGCGCGAACAACTCCAACAGATTACTTTTATGTTACCGAACCCTGTGGAGATTATTACTTACTTGCAATTATGAAAAGTAAATACGGTGTTACTTATTCTATTACTGATATGACCAAGGATGGATTAGGGAATGTTAAATTTATAAAGAAAGCCCTAGAATTTAAAGAATATTGTATGGATAAAGCATTTATACTTTGGGATAATATGTTAGGGACAATGTTTCTCCATGATGTTATTGTAAAAACCATAAAAGGAGAAACTATAGACGGTAGAATTACTGAGTTTAAATGTGATCACAGTTCTCCAGCTACATTATGTATTACAAAGTACGTTTGGAATAATGAAGTGGAGGATAATATCCCGCTCCATTATGATCCCTATACTAATCCGCGTCCACCTAGAAAACCAGCACACATTCAAGAACAAATAAATTCTAATCAAATCACAGACATCGAGGAGGTCTCAAACTATGAAACTTGGAAAAACAATAAAATGCCCGATATGCAAAAAAAATCTCCCAATGGAAGGGTCATGGACTCTTAAACCTAAAACTCATTTTTATGGTTTGTGTGAGAGTTGTTATCAATGGAAGTATAACCAAAAGAGACATGAGAGACTTAGAATAAAGAAACAGGAGGCTAAATGAATAAATATACTTGTGAACATGCTATAAAAGTAGAACCAGAAGAAGTAAAAGGGGCTTTGTATTTCTGTGAATTGTCTGAAATCATTGATGATAATGGAACAAAAAGATATTTTCAATGTAATCCCGACAAATGTCCGTTGAAAGTAGGTATATATGACGATAATCTTTAGAGAATTAGACCAATTTCTTGATCGTCTTGTCGAACATCACAACTCTAAAAATGTCGATGATTTGGATTTGGATATTTATGTTTGCTGTCTTGGTGGTTTTATTGATCGCATACCAATAATAGCTGACCTGATTAAAAAATATAACTATACTATCTATGTCGCCGAGGCAAGTTCAGCTGTATTAAGTATTTTAATGAGCTTAGATAAAAATAGAATCAAGGCTTTCGAAGATGCTCATTTTATGGATCATCATATTCAATGGGACGACCCTAAAAATACTAATGGGTCGTGGAAAAAAACAAAAAACTATCTTATTGAACTACAACGACAGGTGTGGGTAAGATATTATCCACCAAAGATTATGGATTTTCTCTATAGAAGTTCTAAAAATAGTTATTACTTTACCGCTCAAGAAGCATTAGAATATGGAATTGTCGGGGAGATAGTCCCCTCTCTTGACAACTTATCAAAAATGTGATAGTATGTTTTCATCTGAAACAGGAGGTGTTTATGGCTAAGAGTAAAAGTAAAAAGAAGAAATCTTCAAACGAGGTAGAAAAAATACCGACGAGCTTTCAAGAATATTACGCTCCTTCTTATGGAGATGACTATCTTGTCAGGATTGATCAAGACACTCCACCAGAGGTTGCTGATGAAATAAGAGCTATCAAATATAACAGAGAGCGAAGAAAGGCCCTTATTGCGATTGCAGCACTTCAGAGCGATATTCCAGAATTAGTAGAATCTTCTGATATTCTACACATGGAGCTGTGATGTTTGATAGATTTGTGAGACCTGTTTATATTGAGCATCTTATTTCTGGGGATTTGATTATTGTTCTCCAGCGGTGCACGACAGATTTTACACTATATGAAATAACTAGTACAAATCATGCTGAAGAATGTTGGCAGGTTTGGGGTATTCCTCTAGGGCTCTTTAATTTTTATGGTAAAGGTAAAATACAATTCCTGAGTAGATATGATCCAGAGGTCGTGAAGATTAAACTACCAGAAAATGACTATGTCTGGTTGGTCAGGAAAGGGTGGAAAGAAAGGATAAAAAAGAAAATCATTTAACCATATATTAACTTATATTTAACCGAAATTTAGTTGACTCATAATCAAAAAAGATTTATAGTAATGCCTGTCAGGATGGCTACCTGAGGGTTTGTAAAAGGACGGGGTTCCTCCTTACCTCGTCCTTTTTTTAATCTTAATTTAACCTTTCATCTCATAATTTAATGTTTATCCTCTATATACTATAAATAGAGGGGGAATATGTCACAGAAAAAATTTATCGTTAAAGGATATGCTCGTAAAGCCAACAAAGTAACGGCCTATACTAGAGGCGCTCCCAACAAACCCAAGAAAAAAACAAAGAAAGGCTAATGAATCTCGTATCAGAATATGTTGAGGAACATTATATCCCCGTCGTAAATAAATTCAGAAACTGGTTTTTATCAAGGAAAGTAGCCTATGGAGACGTTGAAGATGTCTTACAAGATTTCTGGTATCACGTTTTTAAAAACAAAGACAAATACGATCCCAAAAGAGGCACTATCAATAGATGGCTTTTTTTGTATGCGGAATTAGTGTTAAGTTTATACAGAAATAAACTGAAACGCAAACCGTACTTTCTTGAAGAAATGAATTATGAGCCATTAACTGGCGACTTTACAACTGAAATTATAGAACTCATAGACCTAAACATAAAAGAAAAACTAATAGAAAATGGCTACAGATTTTAACTATCTTAGAAATGTCAAACCTAAAAATATAGACGAACTTGATCTGTATCTTAGAATATTTTTGGGTATCAAATTAAGTAAGAAAGCTCTTGTTCCTGGAATGGTTGCACCTCTCCAAGTTGTATGGGAAGGTTTTTCTGGAGATCATGATAGACTTCTATATGTATCAGCTCGTGGTGCAGGCAAGACTATGGCTATGGCTGTCCTCATGTTATTGAACTCACACTTCTACCCACAATGTCATACGTCCCACATAGCCCCTATAGGAACACAGGCCAACATTGCATATAGAACTTTACGTAAGTTTTTGCGTGGTGAGATTGGTGAGCCTTACGGAGATTACTGCAATTACTTTACTAAATCTATTAAACACTATACTGAATTTAAGAATGGGTCTACTGTAGTCATTAATACAGCTACTGATAACGGTGTTCGTGGAGAGCATGTTCAAAGATTGTTCTTGGACGAAGTAGACAACTTAGAGCAAGAAGTTTATGAATCTTGTATAGGTATGGTCAAGGCTACTGATTTTATTCCCGCGCAAATTTTGGGAATGTCAACATGGAACAGTAACTATGGCAGGGTATCAGACTTTTTATCTAATTGGCAAAGTAGAGACGTTATGTTCTCAACATGGTTGGAGACTGCCAAACTTTGCAAGGAGAATTGTAGTGAGTGTAAAGGCATTTATACAAGTGATAAAAAATATACTTTATGGGAATCGTGTCATGGCCCGATACAGGATGGCATACCTTATGGTCGCTGCCATGAAAGACACCCCAGCGGTGGAGCAGACGGACACGTCTCACGAAGCGAATTAATTTTAAAGTTTACATGTTCTTCTTATGAACGTTGGTTATCAGAATACGAAAGCCAAGCTCCACGTGCATCAGGAAAACTCTTTACGTGGTTTTTGCCCAACCTTCCTCAATATAATGAACATTTAATCTATAACCCCAATCTTCCTCTCATATCAGGATTGGATTACGGTGCTTCACACGATCCAACTGTCATGATCTTCGGCCAGTATGATAACGGCAAATGGAACATACTTGATGGATTTGAGATTGCAAGAGTTTCGTCCCAACAGGCTATCGAGGCAATCGGAGTGTATTCTCACAAGAGATTTGGGAAACTCCCTGATAAAGTGTACAGAGACCCTTCCGCAGCGCACATTTATTACACTATAGACAGTCTCTGGCCTGACGTAGAACAATCGTATCCTGGTGGTAAGTTCAAGAACGACAAGAAGTTTAGACTCGACGAAGCGATAGGAATACCAGGTGTGACGAATAATTTGTTTATAGACAAGACTTCTCATCTTGATGAGCTTAGAAACGAAATGGCTTCTATAAAACTGGAAGGACAAACACTAAAAATGCCAGGTAGATCGCCTGATTATCTTGATGCTTTATCTTATATGATGGCAGGAGAATTATACAGTGCAATTTACTAAATATACAGTAAAAGACTGGATCGAGTGGGGTAAAAGCCATCGTCTTGTGGATGATACGAATACATTGCAAAGTTTTCTGGAATATCAATATTATGTAGGGGATCAAGTCCAGTCATACGATGAAGCAAGAGAAGAATATAATAACCTAAAAAATCAGACTCCTAATTATGATTCCGATTACACATTTAATAAAATTGGGCCTTTCTATTCAGAAGTTGAAGATGAGGTTTGGGGCAAGATAAGATATTGTGAAAGAAAGCCCTCCTTTTTCCCTTTAACAAAAAGAATAATAGATACATTAGCTTGTGTATATGACAAATCTCCAAAAAGAAATTTTATCTTTTCTAAAAAAAGCGACAACAAAGAAGTTAATTTAACTGAAACCAATACTCTTACGGAATTACTTTTTAAACTTATTCCTTACGGAGTTGATGATGTAGATGCTTTGTTTTCAAAGATCGAGAAGTTTTCTCTCCTTCACGGTGTTGCTGGAATCCTGATTGAATATGTAAAAAAAGATGGAATAAAGCAATACAAAGACATTGCATATCATGATGGATACATGAGACTCTCTCCTCTTTTAGCACATCAAATCTATATAGCCCAAGATATTGTTACAAAAGAGGTTGTTGCTGTCAATATTGTTAATAGAGACAAAGATATAAACGATCAGGAGATAACGTATTCAAGAGTCTTAACTGCTGATTATGACATTCTTTATATTTATGCCTACGGCGGAAAAGAAGAAATAGACGTACAAATCAATCCATTAGGTGTTATCCCTGTTGTTTTCATGAATGATGAGATGTATCCAGATAGTTTCTGGGGACAAGGAATAGGAAATACTTTAGTTAAGATCAATAGAGCCCTTAATGATTATCTTGCCCAAGAACAAAGTCTTATTCGAGATCAAACACAACAGAGATTATTTGCTTTCAATATTAAGAATATTCCAAGGGGAGCTGCCAATACTGGTGCTATTGTAAAGGTAGAAGATAACTCTCCAGATAAAGATAAAGCAAGAATACAAGCAATTACTCCAACAGCTGATTTGTCTGCTGTAAGACAAGCAATAGACAGCTTATTCAAGAGAGCTGCATATAGTTTTAGACTACCCGTAGAAATATTACAAACAAACTCTTCTAAAGCAATTGCAGAAGCTCGCGGAGAATTGAAACCGAATTATCTTCATTCTCAAAAAAGATGCAGAATTTTCGAAGATAGATTCTGGAAAATTTATTTTAAAGTGGCATCCAACTATGCAACCAATTACTTATCTGAATTTGATCTGGATGAGGTTGTCGTAGATTATGCAGGTTGGCCAGTACAAAATCTAACAGAGATGGTTCAATTGGCCAACTTCCTGTCTGTTTCGTCAGGATTAAATCCAACAGGTATTCCATACATGACACCTGTCGACATCATCAAGATGTTATCAGATGTTTCTGATACAGAGGCAGAAAAGATATGGGCCAACTCTGTTAATTTCTATCAAAAATATTTGGAGGAAAAAAATGAACGAGACGTTCAAGGACAATCAACCCAGCGAGACGCAGGGTCAAGTCCAGAATCCGCCAGCAACAACACCGACAGTGGAAACAAACAACGAGACGTTGATGTCAACGCTGAAGGAACTGACGCAGTTAGTGCAGGATCAGAAGGAAGTAATTAAGAATCTGGCTGAAGACAGAGACAAATTAGTCGGGAAACAAAGCAAGCTGGAAAAAGATTTTATTAGTCTAAGGAAGAAACAATCTCCTGAAGAAACTCCTGAGGGAAAAGAACTCATTACTGAAACAAGTAAGAATGAACCAGACCTCCGAGTTTATAGAGCTGCTATCATTGAATTGTTACACAACAATGAATTGCTTAGTTATTCTTCGGAAGCTCAATCGGAATTTTTAGCTTTCTACATAGACCATAAAGAAGATTTCAATAGTGAGGTTTTTGATACATTCAAAAATACTCTTCTTGAAAAGTACAAAAAAGTAGAAAAAACTAAGAAGGATAAAATGGTTGAGGAAGAAAAAGAGAAGACTAAACTAGCAGAAGAAGAAAAAAAGAGAAATCCAGAAGTGCTTAATCCGCCAGACAGACCTGCTCCAACAAACGGAAACACTCCAGATAAAAAGGCAAAAATAGAAGAACTCTCAAATATTGCAAGAGATACAACAAAGAGTGTCATGGAACGTAAAAAAGCATTAGACGAAATTTATAACTTACAAGTCAGACCGTTACTTGGCATATAAAATCTAGGAGGATTTTAAAAAATGGCTTATAATTCAGGTGGTTTTGATACCGTAAATCAAAATTGGAACATAAAAGGTTTCACAGATTACATAATGTTGAGGAATCCAGAATTACCTTTAACTCTTCTGGATTTAGCTTGGGATGATAATGCTTATCTTTTGATGCCCAACCAGATTTGGGGGCCGAAAATTGAATGGGAAATTCGCAACAACTACTATTCTTACACTGCAATTTCTACTGCTGGAATAAATGATTCTACAACTACGATCCTCGTTGATTCTACAGATTCTATCAATATAGGTGATTATCTTTATGTTGATACAGAAATGATAGGCCCTGTCACCGCTATTACTCCAGCAACCCCATCCGTAACCGCTGCTCGTGGTGCTGCAGGCTCAACTGCTGCTGCTCACGTTGATGACGCAGTTGTTATGATTCTCCCACCTGCTTCCGCAGAGAATATGAGTTCATACACCACAAATTCAAGATATTACAGCGCCTCTGCAACTGCAGCTTATAATATCGCACAGCAGGTGCATATTACTGTAGAAAAGACTGAACTTATGGAGTTCCAGGAACAGTCAAACAATGTATACTCCTCATATTCCAAGAACTGGTTTGAAACAGAAAAAGACAATATGAGAGCCAAGATGGAGAATGCTCTTATATACGGTCAGAGACAGGCTCCAGTTGTGGTTGGCGATGCTGGTATGATGGGTGGACTTATATACATGCACAACCTTTATGGTAACGCCGATTTAAATATCGCAGTTAATGGTGACCTGAAGTTCGAAAATGTTACAAGGTCTGCTGTTAATATTGAGGCTGTTCGTGGAAGGGCTAATACAATCCTTATGTCCCCGCTGGATAAGGATATTATCAACAGAGGATGGGGAGATCATAGAATTACTACTAGAACAGACCCAGTAATTGGTGGAGATGTCACTACTTTCGACACTGGTTTTGGTCTGTACAAAATACTCACAACCAATAAACTTCCTGCAAAGACAATGTATGTTTTTAACTCCAGCGATCTTAAGATGGGGCCAGTACGTTTCTCTGGTAAGAATATGGGTTGGGCAGTAATTGAACCGCCAGTGCAGGGCAATGTGAAGCAGACAGTTTTAAGATGTATGTTCAACACAATGTTCTACAATCTCAAGACAAACTTCTCCAAGATCACTTGGACTGGTGTTGTTGACGCAGACGGCATCTAAAAATGTGGCAATTTAAGGCTCCTTACGGAATTATAGAATTAGGGTGGACAACTCTAAAGGGACAACTTATTCCTGGGGAGTCTTATAGAATTTTTACAACTGATGATTGTCATATTGCTAAACTCTTACAAACTATTCAAGGGGTGGAACTTATATCCGCCCCTCCCAAAAAAAGAAATCGAAATCATCCTAAAATGTTAAGGACTGATGTAAGAAATAAGTTAGAGTTGGAGAAACTCAATGACCGTAGATAGCATAACAGATACTTATCTTGAATCATTTCATAGAGACTTAACCGCATTAAAGAGATGCCTTGGACTTGAAGACAGTCAAGACTGGCTGGATCAGAAAACTATTCTTTTTAATGATGGTGTACGAAGAATAGAAGAAGAAGGCAACCTTTTATGGTCTAAGGTCACCAATCAGGACAAGTTTCAAAAAGCATTGGCCATGTATATTTTATGGAAATGCTGTACCAAAATTGATGCAGGTATTTATGCTACTTCTGCCATCATGTATGAGAATGAGTTTAAAGATGAGATGAACACTGTTACCCCAACAATAACTGGTGGTTATGAACAACGAGGCGATTTAGGTATTATATATACGATGAGATAATGGAAAAAACATTCTTTCTCAAAACTGATTTAGGGGAAAACTACGTCGAGATTAAAGTGTTGGACGAAGAAGTTTTCGTTCTTATTAGAAAACAATTTCAAACTGACCTTTTAGTCCAAGAGACGATGCAGGAACTGCTCAAAAGACGTTTAGAAAACCTCGATAATGAAACTGATACTTATGGAAAAGCTCTTGAACCACTCTCTCCGTATACCATTATGCAGAAAGGTCACGACAAAATTCTTTATGACACGGGTTTATTAAAAAAGAAACTGCCTGACTCCATAAAGAAAGTTCGTGATCTGTATTCCGTCTTCCCATGGAAACCCTCTAAATTAATAGAACACATCATTTACGCTCTTGATCCAGATACATCTCCGTCGTTTGGCGAGGGTCGACCTGTTCGTGATTTCTGGTCTGTAACCAACGATGACGAACAAATAGTGGATAGAAATATTAATCGTATGATTGCGAGGTTTGAAAGTGTATCATAGAGTAGAAGAATGTTTAGATTCCATTGTGGCACGACTCAAGATGTTGGAGAAGGGCAATAAAACACCAGTCTACAACATGCCTATATATAAACCTAATAGCGTAGATTATCTTAGAGATGTTAACGGTGATATTCAATATCAGGAAGAACAAATAACTGGATATTTGGATATTGTGACCCCTTACCTTTATAATCTTGAAAACGCGTTGACTGAAAGCAAACTTCATAATTGCGGAATTGGTGTAGAAATTATCAATATAACTGAGATGTATGACGACATTAAAGAAGCATACGAAGGCATACATTGGGAAAACAATAATGGTAATGTTCTACAATCTCCACTCGAATACAATACTATAGTTACTTATCAGATTATTGGATTCAATAGAAATCCCTACCCCACCAAAGATAAACTTTCAGACAACGATTACACACCAAGTGTATTAAAAATAATGGATCATATTCAGTTGTTATTGTCTGGTTGGGCTCCTACTCCTTTTTCGCAGGCTTTAGTTAAAACTGGAGCAAGTGGAGCAATACCGATTGCAAAGGATAATAAACCGTATGGTTTAGTAGCTTTTACAATGACATTGAAACATTTAGTTGTAACAGATGATGAATGGTTAATTGTAGATGTACCTATAATACCAGACATTCATCCAAATAAAGTAGATTTAATGGAGGAATTAAACCAATGAAAGTAATAAACATGAGTTCCGCCACCATTGTTCTTCCTAACGAAGAAATTTTAAGCAATAGAATGGTAACAGAAATAAACAAAAACCTTTCTTTGCAATGGAAAAAGGACTCGCAGAAAGAGTTGATTAATACCAAAAAGCCTACTCCCTATGAAATAGAACAGAGACCCAAAAAATTAGAAATGTTCAACAAAGCTATATCTCTCAATCAATATATTATGAGATGTAAAGCCTATTGCAGTATGGTTGATAGCGGAGAGATCAGGCTGATAGAAGGAGCAAAAGAATAATGGCAAACATGAATCTAACAAGGAACTCCGACCTCAAAATAGGAGTTCAAGTAATTGATGAATTAGATTCTGGTCAGAGACAATTTATCGTTTCCGATATTAATAAATATATGATAGTTGTCACAGCAGAATCTGGCCCAGCAGAGCAGATCGTACATATTGATTCTGAAGCACAATATGTAGACATCTTTGGGCATCACCAGAGCGGTTCTTACGGAAGATATTTTGCCAACGTCATGTACGGTATGAACGACAAGATTGGACAGAAAGGGCCTTCGACACTTGTAGTAAGAGTTTGTGGGCCTGCTAAAGCCAAAGCATACGTCGATCTTCCTGATGAGAATGGAACCCCAACGTTAAGGGTACAAGATAAGTATTACAGAGACGGACAGCATATACAAGCTAAGGTTACCGCTGGTAGAACTACCAAGACAATAGAAGATGCTGGTGCTGCTCCTGTTCTAGTGAAAGCTGGTACTGGAGGCACAATTACTGCTGGAACTTATGAGTTTGGGTATACATGGTACAACAATAATGGTGAAACCCTGTTATCAGAAACTTCCACTACAACTACTACTGGAGAAACCTCGAAGGTTATAGTAACTTCTCCTAACCCAGTTCCAAATGGTGCTGCTGGCATTAAGGTTTATGTAAAAGTCGCTGGTAATATGAGACTAGCTGGTACTTCCGCAGTTGGCCAGAATACTCTTGCCATTACAACCATTCCTGCTGGTGGAGATGACCAACAGCCATTATCAAACACTGCCACACTTCCAACATTTAATATTCTCATTTGGCGCGATGGAATTAAACGTAGCATCTGGTTTGGCGATCTTACAATGGATGCAGCCTCACTTACTCAATTCAATAAAGAACATCCTGATGTTGATCTAATAGACCTTAACTCCAACTCTACTCCACCTGATAATCTTCCTGCAGTGATGACATCTTCATTATGGCTTACTGGTGGTGCTACAGACAATGCTAATGTTGATAAAACCCATATTATTGGAACTATTACCAATGGAGTGAAGACAGGACTTAAACTATTTGATGATGATACATTAGGCCCAGGTTCTATTGCAGCCCCAGGATGGGCAGAAGCCGAAGTAAGACAGGAACTTGTCTCCAATGCTGAAAAATATCACAGGATTGCTTATTGTGATAATGGAGTTTCAGATGATCCTGCAACTATGAAGGCTTGGGCTTTAACTGGAGAGATTGATTCTCCGTTTGCGGTTGCCCCATATCCATGGTGTGCATGGACAAACCCAGACCACGTTTTAGGTTATGGAGATGAGAGGGAATGGATGCCTCTTTCTGCCCAGATGATGGCTGCTGATTATAAGGGTGCACATAATTACTCTTCAGTCTTTAGACCTGGTGCAGGAGCAGACTTCAAACTTTACGCTTGTCCTCCAGCAACAGATGCACAGCCTATTGGTGGATTGAAATACAAGTTGTCTTCAGAAGAGGCTACTGAACTTGGAGATACTTATGGAATTTGTACCGCCCAAGAAAAACATTTCATTGGCCCTGTCATCTATGATTGTGTTGTCAAGAACTTCCAGGGTAACTACAAGTTCATACCAGAAACTAAAGTTGAATGCGCTATTTACTACGACTTCCTTGAAGGATTTGAGAGATCAAATTATGTCTTCAGCCTCGTCAACCAATTTACATCTAGCGATAATACTTCTGATTTCTTCAGTAACATCAAGAGATTCTCGGAAGATATTATGACCAACCTCCACTCACAGGGCGCTTTTACTGGTGTACAGAATGGTCAGATTGTAGCACATTCTTCAAAGGCATTTAGTGTAAAATGTGATGGTGATAATAATACTTTACAGGCTCTCTCACAAGGTATTGTCCGTATGGATGTTTTCTATCACCCACTCACAATTGCTAGAAAAATAGAGATTGTCTTGCATCAAAGACATCTGACTCAAGAATTGAGGTAAATAAATGAGCAACAGAGCAGCTAGAGGACACAGGGATACCGCCCTCAAGGCTTGGGGGCGAGTAAAAATCGGATGGGAAGGGCCATCATGTAGTGGCCCTCTTGAACTTAGGGTTTCAAAGTTTGAGCCAGATGCTGGCAAATTAACCGTTGCAGAATTAAAACTTGTTGATACCGTATTCCCAACCTTCCTTTTCCGCGGGCCTATGGAAACTACAAAGGTTAAAATGTCAGTTGGTGCTTCTACTGATCCGAACCTTGTCAAGATATTACAACACGCAATCGACTTCGCTTCGGGAAGAGATGACGGAAGATTCTACATTATTGGTAAAACCATGGAAGAACTGAATCATAGATCAGTTCGTTGGCTGGAGTACAATGGATGTATCTTAACTTCAATACCTCCCTCAGCAGCACTCGAAGGTATGTCAGCAGATGTTCAGTTAGATGAGCTGGAATTTATTTGTGAAACCGTAGAACTTAAGGTAATTGATGGAACTCCACAGCCACAAATTGATGACTATGCTCGTAACACCGAACCAGGAATGTAATTAGAGGAGAAAACGCATGGGCGAGAGTAAAGACAAGACGAAACTAAAAAATGAAGCTATTATGGATGTTTCAGCATTTCCATTAAATATTAGTTTAGGAAAAGTTATGAAATTCCATATAACATACCCCTCGATAGCCAAAATAGGAAATAAAAAGTTAGAACATGTTCTTTCTACTTCTCTCGCCCTGCGAGAAGAAAAACAACAGGGCAGTGTACAACCTAAAGGAGACATAGAGTTAGAATCAGGATTCTTTTGGGATTTCATTGACTATGTTGATGTAGAAAACAAAGAGGGTAATATTGAGAAGGTTGACCCATCAAAGACTGTGATATGGAATGAAATACGCAATGAAACATATTTAATGCTTTTTGAGGATATACAGAATATCGTTAATCAACTCATGGAAGATGTAATTGCATATTGTGATCAGGAAGGGTCTTTCAATATTATCACAGGGCAATTTGATTTTCCAGAAGAAATGGAAGTTATATTACCTTTCCCAATTCTCATTTCTGCGCAGGATACAAGAGGTAATTCCAACAAAGATAGCGTTGTGTCTATTACCCTTAGGCAGATGAAACAAAAAGAACTCTACAAAACTCAGTCTGACAATACTGTTGATAAAATCATGTCCTTCCTGAAGAGTATCACAACTAAGGTCAAGGGAAAAACATACGAGTTTGACATTAAGTCTAGCGAAGTGGATATGGCTTTTGAAATCCTCAACTTTGCAAATTTCTGTGCTTTAATGATTGCAAGTGAGAGGTTGACTACAGAAGGCAATTCGTTTCGTTCAAGACTTAAAGTGGAATATAAATAGTTCTTCAGAAGGTAAAGAAAGAGAAATAGGAATAGAGGACACCTATAGAGATTTATTGACAATCAATAAATATATAGGTATCCCTATTCCTATACTTCAAGAAATGCCATGGATTGAGTATTATATAGTTTCTATGACTGTATCCGACATGATAGAAGAAGAAAACGACGCTCTGGAGAAAATAAAAAATGGCTAGTGGTGACTGGAGAAAAGAAATCATCATTGGGATTAAAGTCAATGACAAGTCGGCAGGTGGTTTTGCAAAAGTAGCAAAATCCATTGCTAACTTAAGTCAACCATTGACTGACACAGCTAAAACATCCCAAAAACTAATTGATGGTAAAAAAATACTAAGAGAGGGTTTCTTTTCTCAGGGCGCTTTTAATATGGTAGCGTCTACAGGTACATCTCTTTCAAAACTGGGCGATACCATAACCAAATTACAGGATCAATGGGCTGGGTCTCGTGAAATGACTGACGAGGCCAAATCTCTTTTGAAGGTTATGGGTCTTACTGATGTGCAGGTCGAGAGACTTGAAGATACAGCTGAAAGTGTTGGAAATAGATTCGGAATTTTAAAAGGTGAATTTCTTGACGCAGCTTATGGTCTAGCTTCGGGAGTGTCTCCTCTGTTATCTATGGAGGGAGGAGAAAAAGCTCTAGGAGATATAGCAGCAGGCAACGTCGGTTTGGCAAAAGCTACAAAAAGCACAGTAGAAGAGATGAATAAATTCAAAGCTACTATGTACAATATTTATGCTACCGACATTAAAGATGCTGGTGGAGTTACACAATGGTCTAACTCTGTAGACCAAGCCTTATTTCAAGCCACACAGGTTACTTCTGCTGCTGGCCCTGACCTTATCGCTGGTTTTAAAAACATTGGTGTATCAGCAAAACTTTTAGGTAATGCTCTCCCTATGGATAAAGCTATCATGTTCACAGGTATTATGACCGATTATTTGGGAGGCGCAGAAGCTGGTACTGCCATTAAAAACTTGGCAACTGATTGGACTAAATTAGGTGCAAAGTTTGAGAAGCAGGGAATCCAGATAAAAGACAACAAAGGTCGTTATTTAGACCTTATGGGAGTCATGGCACAACTTCGTGATAAGTCAAAAAATATGTCCGAGGTTGAAAGGAACCAATGGTTGGCAAGTTTTCAGATGTCTCAAAGAACTCAAAAAGCATTTAATACTGTTCTTTTAAATTATGACGCTTTTGATACAAAGATGAAGGATTCCGCTGGTACCCCAGAAGAACTTGCAAAAGGTATAGAATTAGCTGTATCATCAACAACTTCTTTAAAAGAAAAAGCAGAGGCTTCAAAACAGGCAATGATGGAAGCCTTTGGTGGTGCAGCAGAAGGATTTACGAGATCGAAATATCAACTTTCAGCTTTTGGTAATCAAATAGTTACAGCCATAGCAAAAACACCCGTTTTAGGGACGGCCATTGGTACAATAGTTCCAATTGTTGGTGAAGTAACCAAAGGATTTGGAGGATTTATAACTACCATGGGTGGAGTAGGGAAAGGTATAGAATCAATGAAAACTTTATCCTTAGCTCTTACCCAATCCAATATTCCGTTGATGAAAAGTATTGGTTTATGGATGACCAACCTTGCTATGAAACTGGGTTTAATACCAGCGGAAACAGCTGTCGCTGCTGGAGCTACGGCATCTGGAACGGCACTGGTAGGTGCTGGTACGGCAGCTTCTATTGCGTGGGGCCCTTTTATAATAATTATCTTGGCAATTATAGCTGTTATTGCTGCTGTTATTTTAATTGTTAAGAACTGG
>Ga0116149_1003703_pt1 | contig 15617 bp, 10 predicted proteins | sample AD_UKC057_MetaG_FD_89787 | JGI IMG/M metagenome (GOLD analysis project Ga0116149, IMG submission 89787) | Active sludge microbial communities of municipal wastewater-treating anaerobic digesters from USA - AD_UKC057_MetaG | ecosystem: Engineered > Bioreactor > Anaerobic > Digestate | place: USA... | reverse complement strand
CATAGAAGCCCCGCTTTTCCTTTTCCAGGCGTGACAGGGTTTCGATGGCAATGATTTTGGGAGCGCCGGAGACGGTTCCCGCAGGAAAGGCGGAGCGGAGCACGTCGATGCCCCGCCCTAAAGGACGCCCGGAGGAGGCTGAGGGGCCGGTTCCGGCCGGAGCCAAACCCGCGGGGGGAAGCTGGCCGGTTACGTCCGACACGATGTGCATGACATGGCTGAACAGCTCCACATCCATGGTGCGGGTAAGGCGGACCGAACCCGGCTGGCAGACGCGGCCGAGGTCGTTGCGGGCAAGGTCGACCAGCATCAGATGCTCGGCGCGCTCCTTGGGATCGGCGAGAAGCTCCGCCTTGAGCGCGGCGTCTTCTTCGGCGTTTTTACCGCGCCGCCGGGTGCCGGCGATCGGGCGAATCGAGGCGACCGAGTCGCGGACCCGCACAAGGCTTTCCGGAGAGGCGCCGACGAGCTGGTAGGTGCCGAAATCAAGGTAGAAAAGATAGGGCGAAGGGCTTTTTGACCTGAGCCGCCGGTAGACTTCGAGGGCGGTTTCCGCGGACTCCAGGACAAGACGGCGCGACATGACGCACTGGAGCAGGTTTCCCGCGACGATATCTTCCTTGATGGAACGCACGCCCGCGACGAAATTTTCGCGGCTTGCGCGCTCGTCGGAAACCACGGCGCAGGGCGCCGACGCGGTGGGAGGCGCAAGATACGAAAAGTCCAGATCGCCCAGTCTCGTTTTGATATCAGACACTGCTTCGTCAAGGTCTATCTCGTGCTGGTCGTAGTTGAGTCCGAAGATATGGATGGTGTCGGTGAAGTGGTCGAATACGAGGTAGACATGGCCGACGATGAACTCCGATTCGGGAATGCCGAGGCCGTCGGCCTGAGAGCTCAGCGTTATGGTGTCGCAACGGGCGCAGAATTCGTAACCGAGGAAGCCGATGCCGGCGCCGGGAAGCGGGATGCCGTCGGGAGGAAGGACGTTCTGCGAGGCGATTTCGAGCTGGCAGTCGAGGATATCCCCGCCCGTATAGGGGATTTCCTGGCCGTCGATGACAAAGAATACTCCGTCTGCGTTCTGCCGGATGCGGAAGGCTTCGCGCACCAGTATGAGCGAGTAGCGGTCGCGGCCGTGGGTAAAGGACGCGGATTCGAGTATGGCGAGCGCGCCCAGTTTTTTGGCGAGAGCGAAAGGAGTGTACCGTTCGCCGGGAATCGATGAGGCGACCGAGTCGCTTCTGGGTATGTTCATGACCGCTGCTCCTGTTCTGCCGTGCCGGGCTGGGTTGGCTGTGCCGGTTTAGCTGTGCCGTGCCGGGTTGGTTCTGCCGGATGTGTTACTATTCGTAGTAACAATTTCAGTTTACAGGAGTCTGTGTGTTTCTGTCAACAGAAACAAACGAAAAAAAAGAATTTTTTTATTTCGGGGTGCGGCGGGCTGGGTGGTGCGCGGGTGCACAGGTGGTCCGCGGACGCGCGGGCGTTGGGGCGCAGGGTGGTACGCCCGCGCGGGGGGTTACTGGTGCGCCCGCCCGCGCTGCAGGGTGCGGCGGGCTGGGTGGTGCGCGGGTCCGCGGGTGCACAGGTGGTCCGCGGACGCATAGAACTATTTATCCCGTCCGCTTGTTATACCGGCAATCTTGAACGACAAGATGATGACGGCGAGAACTGCGGTGATTGCATTGGAGACGACGATGGCTGCCTGGGCTGTTGCGATGCCGTAAACCATCCAGAGGATGACACCTGCGGTGAACATGATATACATACCGAGCGAGATGCTCGAAGTGTCGCGGGTTCGGATTGTCTTGACTGCCTGGGGGACAAAAGAAACAGTGGTGAGCGCTGCGGCGATGTAGCTGATAACGGTAAAAATCATGAAAAAGAACTTCCTTTGGAGACAAATGCGGGTTTAAAAAAACCGCGGAGCGGAACAACCGTATGTGCTTCCATTGGAAGAGCCGGCAGTAATCACTCCACGGTCGAGTATAAAGGCGGCGCAAAAAACTTGCCAGTATTCCGCACCACACGAATGCGTCCCCACAGATGCTGCGGGACGGAACCCGGCAGCCCCCACGTTCGTTTTATCGGGACTTCGCTCTTTTTTTGAATACCAGGTCGAATACGACTGCAGCCAGAAGGACGATGCCTTTAACCGATTTCTGCCAGTTCGCGTCGATTCCAAGAATGGACATACCGTTGTTCAGAACGCCCATAAAGATTGCACCGACGATCGAGCCTCCCACGGTACCGGTTCCGCCGTACGCGGATGCGCCGCCGATAAAGCAGGAACCGATTGCATCAAGTTCATAGTTGGTTCCCGCTGCGGGGAAGGCAGAGTTAAAGCGCGCAACGCACACGAGCGCGGCGACTGCAGAAAGGAACCCCATATTGGTGTAGGCAAAAAACAGTACCCTGTTCGTGTTGATTCCGGAAAGTTTGGCCGCTTTCTCGTTTCCACCGAGCGCGTACAGATGCCGGCCGGGGACAGTTTTTGTCGTGAAGTAGCTGTACACCAGTACGATCACGGCAAGAAGAATCAGAACAACGGGGATACCCTTGTGCCGGGCAAGAAACCAACCCACCAAAAGGATTACCGCACTGACCAAAACGAGCTTTATAACCATGAACACGAACGGCACAACAACGTAGCCTTTCCTTTTTTTGTTGATCCGGTCCAGTATCTGAAGGACGATGAAAATGCCGGACACGATGAGAGCGACAGTCATGGTCACGGTAAAGATCGCTTGGGGGTCGGCTTCGTCGCCAGGAAGGAAACTGGTAAAATACTTCAGGTACTCCTCCGGGAACGGAGAGATGGTCAGACCGTTCAGGATGGTCATTGCAAGCCCTCTCCACAGAAGCATGCCGGCAAGCGTCACAATGAACGGCGGTATGCGGACGTACGCAATCCAAAAGCCCTGCAAGGCTCCGATTGCAATACCGATCAGGAGGGAAACGACAATTGATACATACATATTCATGCCCATGTTGACGATCATCGTTCCAGCGACAGCGCCAACCAGACAGACAATCGATCCGACTGAAAGATCGATGTTTCCACCCGTCAGGATGCACAGGAGCATTCCCGATGCGAGAATGACGACGTACGCATTTTGACTGATGATGTTCGAAATATTCGCAGGATTAAACAACGAGCCCTTATTGAAGGATACGATGAGGGCCTGGAACAGGACCATAATGACGATCAGTGCGATGAACATGGTGTTCTTTTTCAGTGTGTTCTTTATCTCCAGCATGTGTATCATTTATTCGACTCCTTTTCCGGATTGCAGGATATGCGTCATTATCGTTTCTTGTGTTGCGTCTTTTTGGTCGAGCTCCGCGACAATTTTTCCCTCGTCCATTACGTAGATGCGGTCGCACATGCCAAGGATTTCCGGCATTTCTGACGAGATAAAAAGCACAGACTTTCCATCCTCGACGAGCTGGTTGATGATGCAGTAGATTTCGTACTTTGCACCGACGTCGATTCCGCGGGTCGGTTCATCAAGTATGAGTATCTCGGGATCAGCGAACATCCATTTGGAGAGCAAAACCTTTTGCTGGTTGCCCCCGGAAAGGTTTCCGGTGTTCTGCATGACGGAGGTGCATTTGGTTCGCAGCTTTACCCTGAAGTCCTCCGCCACCTTGATTTCAAGATCGCGATCGATGATATTGTACCTGCTTATCTTGCTCATCTTCGCCATCGTCGTGTTTTCGCAAATCGGCGTCGACAGGATAAGCCCGTTTCCCTTGCGGTCTTCGGTAACATAGGCAATTTTATGGTCGATTGCTTCCTTGACATTGTTCAGGTGCACGCGTGTGCCGTTAATGTAAATCTCGCCGGAAATGTCGATTCCATAGCTCTTTCCGAACAGGCTCATCGCAAGTTCGGTTCGGCCCGCACCCATAAGCCCGCTTATTCCGACGACTTCACCCTTTCGCAAGTTGAAGCTGACATTGTCGACGACTTTCCGGCCCTCGAACAGGGGATGGAACACGTTCCAGTTCCTGACCTCGAAGGTCTTTTCGCCGATATTGTGCTTGCGCTTCGGGAACCGGTCCACAAGGCTTCTGCCAACCATGCCGCTGATGATCTCGTCGTCGGTGAACTTGTCTATCTTTTTATCGAGCGTCCGGATAACGGCGCCGTCACGAATAATGGTTATACGGTCCGATACGTAGGAGATTTCGTTAATTTTATGAGAGATGATGATAGAAGTCATTCCCTGCTTCTTGAAATCGAGGAGCAGGTCGAGAAGCTTTTTCGAGTCGTTCTCGTTAAGGGACGCAGTCGGTTCGTCAAGAATAAGCAGCTTGACGTTCTTCGCAAGCGCCTTGGCGATCTCGACGAGCTGCTGCTTGCCGACGCCGATATCCTTGATAAGCGTGCGCGATGACTCGTGCAGACCGACCATTTTCAGAAGCGAGTCCGCTTTCGTGTACGCCTCGTCCCAATTGATATTGAAATAGGAGCCGCGCTCGTTTCCCAGAAACATGTTCTCGCCGATCGAAAGATATGGCACAAGAGCAAGTTCCTGATGAATGATTACGATTCCTTTGTTTTCGCTGTCCTTAATGTGATTGAACTTGCAGGTACTGCCCTTCAGCACAATATCACCGGTATACTCCCCGTGAGGATAGATACCGCTGAGCACGTTCATAAGAGTCGATTTTCCAGCCCCGTTTTCGCCGACAAGCGCATGGATTTCGCCTTCAGTAATGTCAAGATTCACCGAATCAAGAGCTACAACGCCTGGAAATGTCTTGGTAATATTTCTCATCTCGAGAAGCGCGTTATCCAATGTATCCTCCCAGCAGACATTAAAATGCAGACAGACAGGTACCCTGTCTGTCTGCGGCAGTCAAAGATAGATGCAGATCACTTTACGGCGATATCCGATTCCTTGTAGTAACCGCTGTCGATAAGGAGGGCCTTGTAGTTGTCCAAAGTTGCGAACACCGGGTCGCAAAGGAACGAGGGAACAACTTTTACGCCGTTGTTGTAGGTCTTGGTGTCGTTGACGGAAACGGCAGTTCCCTTTGCGATCGCATTGACCATTTCAACGACTTTTGCGGCGAGGGTGCGGGTATCCTTGAAGATACTCATGCTCTGGAGACCCATGAGCATGTTCTTGACGGAAGCCTTGTCGCAGTCCTGTCCGGTAAGGAGCGGGAAGTTGGCTTTGGTGTAGCCTGCTCCGACCAGAGCGTTGGTAACACCCTGTGCGGTGGAGTCGTTGGAAGCCATGACGGCATCAAGCTTTACACCGTTCGGACCATAACCGATAGACGTAATGATGTTCTCGAAGCGCTTCTGGGCTTCTTCGGTGGACCAGGACGGAGTCGCGCACTGGGCGAACGAGGTCTGGCCGGATTTTACAACGATTTTGCCGCTGTCCATGTAGGGTTTCAGGATAGACAGAGCACCATTAAAGAAGAACCCTGCGTTGTTGTCGCCGGGGTCGCCGGTGATGAGCTCCATGTTGAACGGACCCGCGCCGGAAGCGAGTTTGAGCTTGTCGGCAAGGAACTGGCCCTGAATAACGCCAACCTTGAAGTTATCAAAGGTAGCATAGTAGGACACAGCGTCGCTGTTCATGATAAGACGGTCGTAGGCGATGACGGGTATCTTCTTCGCTTTCGCGTCCTTAAGAACCTCGGTCAGGGCCGAACCGTCGATAGCCGCGATAACAAGAACCGAGCAGCCGCCGACAATCATGTTTTCAATCTGCGCTACCTGGGTGGGGATGTCGTTGTCGCCCGCATACTGCAGGTCGACTGCATATCCGGCAGCCTCAAGCTGTGTCTTCATGTTGGCACCATCCTGGTTCCAGCGCTGCAGACTCTGCGTGGGCATCGAAACACCGATTTTCGTCTTTCCGCTGTCCTTGGAACCGCCCGCAAACACAAGACCGGTCGCCATAATGATCGCTACTGCAGTCATTACTATTTTCTTCATACCTTTTCCTCCGAATAAGAGAGTGATACTGTATTATGCGGCGGGTACAGCAGTACGAAAACCGGAAAGTTTTTAGAATTGCGGGTAAAAAAAGCGAACCGTATCCAAACAAAGCCTCTACACCAAGATTATTTTTATATCGTTATTTTACCTGTCCGGGAAAATTGCGGTACACAACCTCCCGTGAATGGAACCCGTCAAGAATAACCGTTGTATCCATGGTTTCACGGTAGACCGGCTGCGGCTCCTGAATATAGAAGGGAATCATCGAGCCGCTTTTATTGTCGGCACTCAATTCGGTCGGAACTTGCATCCCCCGTGCAAGCGCGACCGCAATGGCAGCAGCACTGTTTGCCAGTTTCGCAATCGGTTTGTACACCGTCATGAGCTGGGTTCCCTCGACCACTTTCTGGCACGCACCGATATCCGCATCTTGTCCAACAACAGCAACTTTTCCGGCAAGCCGATACTCGGAAAGAAGCTGGATTGCGGCTTCGGCAATCTGGTCGTTCGCACAGGAAATCGCATCAAAATCGACGTCTTCAGAAAACACTTCACCGATTTTTTCCAGCGCTTCGTCAAAGCTCCACTCGTCAAGCCAGATTTCCCGGACTATGTGCACCTTGCCTGGAGCGATCAGCGGATCAAGGATTTCGTGCAAGCCCGCATTTACCTCGTAGCTGTTGTTGTCGTGCACCGAGCCGTTCACAATCAGATAACGCCCCTCGGGAACAGCATGCGACAACGCTCTGCCGAACAGCCGGCCGACTTCGCGGTTGTTGAACGAAACATAGGCATCGATCTGAACTCCCATAATAAGACGATCGTAGGCGATTACGGGGATTTTTGCATCTCTCGCTTTTTTCACCACGCCAGAAAGCATTTCGCTGTCGTGAGCGATAACCACCAGCACATCGATATCCTTGTCGAGCATAAAGTTGATTTGCGCAATTTGCTCCTTGGTGCCTCCGGCAGAAAGCTGGACAATCACTTCGGCTCCCAGATCGCGGGCTGCACCGGTAAAAATCTTGATATCCTTGTTCCAGCGTTCAAGGATAAACGTATCGGTCGCTATCGAAAAACCGATGGTAATAGAATCGTCCTGGGCGACTTTTTTTTCACGCCGACATCCGGTTGCGGTGAAAAAAATTAAAAGCGCAGCACACAGCAGCGCAGCACACAGCAGCGCAGTACATTTCAACGCAGCGCGCTGCAATGCGGCACACTTGAACACTGCACCCGGACAAAGCGGCACAGAGCAGTCCCCATTACGCCTGCTTTCCTTCATGTTTCCTCCCTGCATACAGAGACGGCGATGCACCGACCAGTTTCCTGAATATCTTCCCAAAATAATTCGGATCGACATATCCTACCGCGGCGGCAATCTCCTTGATGCTCAAATCGCCCGAAAGCAACATTTTTTCCGCTTTCTCTATCCTGAGCACCGTCAGATAATCGACAAAATTCGCTCCGGCATGCTCCGAAAAAAGCTTGCTGATATACGCTCCCGAAACCCCTGCAGCATCTGCAACATCGGACAGTTGAATTTGACGCATGTAATTCGACTCGACGAACGCAATAGCCTTGATCAGTGGAACCGGATAGGCACCGGTACGACTGACGCGCGATGTGTGCCATATCCAGGAAAGAGCCGGAACAGCCCACTCTTTCCAGGCTTCGGGTGTTTCAAGGGCAGGGATATCGAGGGCGGGATCAAAGGGAGGCGTACCTGCAGCGTGATTCTGATAACACTGGCAGCAGTCATCGACCAGGAGCGTAAAAAGGGCGACCATCCGGCTTCTGGCGCCAATAAACCCGTAAAAAGTCGACAGCTCGTTCCAGCACTCCTCGAGAATGGACTGCATTTCCGAAATCTCGCTCAAGCCCATTTTCCTCCGCAGTTCGATGACGCGCATCCGTTCGCACAACCGAACCTCGGTCCGGCCGCGTTTCCGTTCAAGATCGGCAAGCGCTTCCGTGCACGATTCAAAAAGCTCCGGACCGCGCTTCAGCGAACCGAAACCGGCTACCGACAAAAAACCAGGCCCGGAAAGAGAACTGATTGCCCGTTCAAGATCCGCCGCAAGAACCGCAGGATCAATATCGCCCGAGAAAAAATAGACGCCGATTCCATTCACCACAGCGAACACAAGCCGGTAGCGAAGCGCAAGCGCGTCGGCAATTCCGGAAAACGGCGGATTCCGCTCGGCATCCAGTTTTACCGCGCACACAATGCCGCGATCGGAAGCAAGATGCATCGCGCGCTTCCACTGGTGCCATTCACTTTCGCTCATAGCCGCCCACAGCGCTTCTTTGATAAACCGTTCTTCTGCCGAAACTTCCAGAACCGGAGACGCTGCCGGTGTCGCCCGCATGCGCGCATCAAGCTTCTCCCGGATCGCGCCGAGCGTCGACACAAAGGTTTTCCGACTGACAGGCTTTACCAGATACTCGCTCACGCCCAACGGTATCGCACGGCGGGCAAGATCGAAGCGTTCATAAGCTGTAGAAAGGACAAACACCGTATCCGGAAATTTATCGTGAAGTTCGGCAATGGTATCAAGCCCGTCGATACCCGGCATATTGATATCCATGAACACGACATCCGGCTTCAATTCGTACACCAGCTTGATCGCCTCGTAGCCCGAGCGCGCCTTGCCGGCCAGAGAAAATCCATCCACCCCGGATTCCAGTATAAAGCCGTAGCTTTCAAGAACAGGCTCTTCGTCATCGACAATCAGTACACGGTACACAGTTCTTTCTCCGTATCGATAGTCATGCGGATTTCCGTCCCCTTGCCCGGCGATGAGTCAATCAAAATCACGGAAGGATCATCAGGATAGAAAAAACGCAAGCGGTGAATTACATTCTCGAGCCCGGTAATTTTGGAAGCGGCATCCTCTTGCCCCTGCGGAGCAAGAAGACGGGCAACCGTATCTGCATCCATTCCGGCACCGTTATCTGCTACAGACAAACAAAGCAGCGAACCGTCCCGCGACGCGCGCACCGCAATCAGTTTGCGCTCCTGGGTTTCACGGAACGCATGCACGATGGAGTTCTCCACCAGCGGCTGAAGAATAGACGACGGAACCCGGCAGGAATCAAGCAGATCCTCCGGACAATCGAGCACCAGATCGAGATTTTTTGGAAACCGCACGCCCAGAATATAGAAAAAAGATTCCAGACCTTCGATTTCGTGGCGGAGCGGAACAACGACCTCGTTGTCGCGCAGATTGTGGCGGAACAATGCCGCAAGATGTTCCATATATTCGCCGGTGCGGTCAGCCCCCTCTACAATGGCAAGCTGAACCCCGGTATTCAGCGTATTGAACAAAAAGTGCGGATTCATCTGCGCCTGCAGCGTATACAGTTCCATCCGCTTAATCATCTGCTCCATCCTCATGTTCCGCACCCGCTCCTGCAGATATTCCTGCTCGACCTGCCGCTGCCAGCGCAGCTCCTCGATATAGGAACGGATATCGCGCTTCATGCGATTGAACGCATCGACAACATGATCAATCTCGTCCAGATTCGCCGGACGTACATCATCAATATCAAAATGTCCCGCCGAGATTTCGGTGGCCATCCCGGACAAATGGACCATCGGTTTGTTGATCCGTTCTGCCGCATGCGAAATGAGCAGGGCCGAAAAAATCGACACAAACAGGATAAACAACAAATTCCACAGCTGAATATTGCGTGAAACAGAAATAAATCGTTCATAGTCGTCCAGCTGATCGGAAAAACGGGCATTTGCAATAGCGGCAGTTTCGGTTCCGATCACGGCGAACAACCGTCGCATCTCGTCGTACACCGCAGTATACCCGGAAATGTCCGTACCGCGCTTTTCTGCAACAACCCTGTCGGCCAGCTCAAGATACGACTCTACCATCCGGTACGTTTCCATTTCTCTCAGCCTGATCTCGTCGGAGGGAACGCTCCGGTAAGCAGGAATCATGCCCCGGATGCGCTGACCAAGTATTAACAGCTCGGACAAGGCCGAAGACGATTTGCGCGAAAGATAATCGAGCAGCGGTTTCTGGAATTCCTCCAGCGCAGCCTGCATGTCTTTCATCCCCCATTGCTCGTCGAAACTGCGGGTAACCACCTCCTGCATGCGCACCGTCGAATAATAAATATACCCGGTTGAAACAGTCAGGAGCGCGAACACCCCGAACATATTCATCAGCATCAATAGCCGAATCGAAGCAGGCACACGTTTTTTCATCAATCTCCCCGCTGATTCATCCGGTCGCGGGATTGTTGCCCTGAAAGCACCCGAATCCCGATATCGACCGAGTTCGACGTATACCCGACCGCATCCAGCTCGAACAGGGCGCGAACCGCCTCATAGCCGATCTTTTCCGTATTCACCACCAGCGATCCGGAAATAATCCGTTTATCGATATAGTCCCTGATCGAATCCGTTTCACCGCAGCCGATTATCTGCACCTGAGCCAGAAGACCAAGATCGATAATCGCCTGAGTGCCAGCAATCGTGTCGGCAGGATCGGTAAAAACCACCGCAGTCAGGGGCAGGCGCGACCGGACCAGCTCGTACACCGTCCGCTCGGCAGAACGGGGATTCAAATCGGTTTTATGGCTGAACACCGGTTCGGCAAGGCGCGATCTCAACGCATTCGTCAGGCCCATTTCGACCAGCTCCCGCTCGGCAAACAACGCCGGAGACTTCTCGCTGTAGACAACAGCAACGCTGTGATCGCTTTGACCGGCGGACAAAATAAGCGAACCGGCTTTTTTCCCGAAATCGAAACTGTTCGTCCCGACAAACGGCCAGGGCTGTTCGGCCTTCAGATTGTGGCCGGCAAGCACCACCAGAACGCCCTCCTTCCGCAATCGTTCGAGCTCTCCGGCAATCACCGGACTGTCCGAGTCCGGGCACGCCACAAGACCGTCGGCTCCAATATACCCGGCAACAGACAGCGACGTACCCTCCGCATCGAGCGGGTGAACCGACAACGATATACCAAACTCCGCAGCGGCAGCGGCAGCCCCGGAGCGAATTTCCGCCGAAAAAGAGTCTCGTTGTTCGGGAATATACAGCGCATAATGGCGCGGATTGCCCTCCACCGCCGCATCGTCATTCACCCGGGCCAGAAGATCCCTCACCTGGAACACAGACATTCCGAGCGAAAAAAGAGCCAACATGCCGGAAACAGCGAGCGCAATCTTAAAACCGGTTTTCACAACTGAATAGTATATCCGCGGAAACCGCGCATTGGCAAGAACAATACTACAGACAACATCCCGGGGACAGCTTGAGGCACAAAGAGCGCACAGGGGCGCACGCTCGTCGTTCAGAGCCCTTCAGAGAACGAATCACTCGGGGCGCGATCGTATCCCGAACCTGCGGTTTTGCTTTCCGCCGCATCATGTAGTACCATTAGTACTGCTATGACGCAACAGACAGTTTCGCACCGTACGGTACATCATTTTCGTTTGTGGCTTTCAGTTTGCCTTGTTTTTGCGCTCGCAACAGTATCAACCGGTACTGTTTTCCTCTGGGTGGATACGCAGAGTGGCTGGTATTCACCGGCGCAAGGCTGGCTGATTGCATCATTGCTTCTTTTGCTGATCACGCTCGGTACCCTGTTGTTTCCGCTGCTCGCTCTGTTCAGGAAAACAGACCGTTTTATCAATGCCCAGCATGCACAGTGCGAACACATTGCCGCCGATTCCGAAACTCTCGCCGCAGCGTACATCAGGCTCTTGCAGGGCGAAAAAGTGTCCGAGCTGAACATAACGTCTCAGGCGGCAGCCGAAACGGAAGACTCTTTCACCGAGCGCCTCGTGCAGCCGCTGAACAGAATTATCTCGGCGTACCGGCGCATGAGCAATGAAACCGCCAGAGCCGTACCGGCGTTATGCAAACGGGTTTTTTACGTCGGCGGGGACACGTATTTTGAAGGCTACACTGCAGGAAAAGAAATCGACATCTACCTGAAGGCGCACGGTACGGTTGCGATAATCAGCGGAACACGCATGAATATGCAGATCCGGCTGAAAGGATTCCGCGCTGCGCTGCGGGAACGGCAATCGGAAATAACCATCGTCGATACCGGCTTGAGTCAGTCGCAGCCCGACATCAGCTATTCGTACGCACAGTCTTTTCTGGAAAAGTATCCGGGCCTTGACCTGTTCTATATTACCGAAGGAATCAGTGCCGAAGCCGTACTGCAGGCCATACAGGAAGCCGGAAAGCAGGAACAGGTGCGCATTGTCTGCCACGATCTGTTGTCGGCAGTCGTCAGGGGAATCGAAGAAGGCAGCATTGTCTGTGCAATCTCGCAGGATCCGCAACTGCAGGGATACGAGACCCCAATACTGCTGTTCAACCATATTCTTACCGGATGGGTTCCGGACATACCCCGCATTCTCAATTCCTGTACTGTCGTTACCCGTTCAAACTGCAACGAATACTGGAACACCTACACCGATACGCTCAAACCGATACCCGAACATTCAAAAAGAGTATCGCCGGAGCGGATATCGGAAAAACCGGTAAAAATCGGCTTTATCTGTCCGGACAACCATGAGTTCTGGCTTCAGCTCATCGAGAGCGCAGAACAGGCAAAACAGGTTCTCTCACAGGCTAATTGCACCCTGGATATCAGAATTATGCAATTTACCACGGTCAACGAAATTGAACAAATACTCACCAGCCTTGACGACCAGGGATTCGACGGTATCTGCTTGCCGATTTTCGACACCCGGCTTGTCCCGATTATCAACCGGCTCAGCGATGCAGGAATTAAAATCGCTACCTTTAATACCGAACCGAACAGCAGCGAGTTCTCCGATCCGCAGCTGATGGAGAAGGAACTCGATCACAAGATTTCACTTTCGGCACAGGCAGAAATCACGCATCGGACGGGCAAGATGTACCAGAGCGAGCGCGAACAGCGCATCTTTGTCGAAGCTCTGATGGCCGTCAGCAAGAGACTGAACAACCTGCTCGACACAAATACCATTTTTACAATACTGCTCGAAGAAATCCACCGGGTTTTTTCATTCGATTCGGGCAGCATTTTCCTTGCGGAACGGGACAAAGTCAAGGTGATACAGGCACGGGGATATAGCGACAAATCCCCGGAAGCCGAAGAATTTATGCAAACTGCCGATTTCAAGCTGTCCGACTTTCCGACCTATCATGAAATCGTGCAGACTGGACTTCCGCTCCTTATTTCCGACACCAACAACGATCCGCGCTGGTACCCCATACCGGAAACAGCCTACATACAATCGTGGATCGGATGCCCCATCTGCGTCGAAGGCAAGGTGATCGCGGTATTTTCTCTGGACAAGGACGAACCCGGATACTTTACCGCACAGCATGTACACCAGCTGCAGGCGTTTGCCGGACAGGCCGCTATGGCAGTACGCAACGCGATGCTGTTCAGCGAACTTTCTACCATGGCAAAAACCGACCCGCTGACAGGACTGCCGAATCGGAGGGAATTTGAAGAACAGGGCTCGTCCGAGCTGAAGCGATGCAAACGGTACAACAGGGAAGTCTCGATTCTTATGCTGGATCTCGACTTCTTCAAGTCGATCAACGACAATTACGGCCATGCGGCCGGCGACTCCGTACTCAAGGCATTATCAGCCAACCTCAGGGCATCCCTGCGCATGGCGGATATTGCCTGCCGCTACGGAGGCGAGGAATTTGTCGTACTTGCGCCCGAAACCCATCTCTCCGGAGCAGCTGAACTGGCTGAACGGATACGGGTCAGAATGGAAACAACCTTTGTCAGTATCGGAGACGAAACGATCACTATCACCGTCAGCATCGGCCTCTCCAGTACGAACGGCAGGAGCTGTTCTCTGGAGCAGCTGATCGACGAAGCGGACAAAGCACTCTACGCGGCAAAAAGCGGCGGCAGAAACGCCGTATTCGCTTGGGATACAGAAACCGTGACTGCCGAAAAGCAGACGGCGGGAAAACACATTTCTACGCCGGAGGTCAAGACGGAAGAGCCGACATAATGGTTGTCCGGATAGACTCCGGCAAACCTGCGCTTTCCTCGCGGGAAAGGCCGGCAGTCTGAACCGGCGGATGTACAGTAACCTTGACATGGCCTTTCGCAAAACGGTTGTGCTCCTCGAACAGACGCCAGGTTCCGTCGATTGTAACCGGAACAATGGGAACGCCGGCTTTCAGGGCCAGCTTGAAGCTTCCTGCCTTGAATTCGCCGACCGGACCGCCCCTGCTGCGGGTGCCTTCCGGAAAAATTACCAAAGAATAGCCTTTCTTGACGGTTTCGATTGCCTGTTGCATCGCCTGAACCGACTGCCGCATATTCTTCCGGTCGAGAAACGTGCATTGCATCAGCTTCATCCAGTCCGAAAGGTAGGGGACTTTCAGAATCTCGATTTTGGAAATAAACGCCTTGTTCTTTTTCACATAGCCGAGCAGTACCGGAATATCGAGATACCCCTGATGATTCCCGACAAACACCACCGCAGTATCGGAAGGAATATGTTCCTCGCCTGACACTTCTACCGTCGAACCCGAAAGGCCTACGACATACCGGGCCCAGGACGCGACTCCATCTTCTACCATCCGGTCCCGCTCGGCGATGTTTCCTTCGCGGTCCAGTCTTTTGGCAATTTTCAGCTGTTTGCGGCGTCCAACAAGATACCCGCAAAATTTGAGTATTGAAACTACATTTCCGAACATATATACACTCCGTTCGGCTATTTTAGCAGAAAATCACCGATATGCAACCGGCGGACACACAGCCACCTGTATGCCGCCGGAAACGAATTGACTAGAAGGGCACCTCTAAAAATGAGCGCCTGAGCCAAAGTCTATCCTGACCTCGCCGATTCCGGTGGTTACATCGATTACTGAAGAAGCGCCCGCCGGCCCGGAGGTTCCGCTTCCGGTTCCGTTGAACGATTCGCCGCCGATTTTGACAGAACCGAGTCCCCGTTCATAGCGAATGCGATACTCCTGCGCGGAACCGGCAAGATCCAGATAGATAGAGCCGACTCCGGTTTCCACGAAAGAAGCGCCGCGCAGTGTTCCGGCAAAGCCGATATGACCCGCTCCGGACGACATGCGCGCGTCGGTAAATTCCGAATCGGTAAATTCCAGCTTTCCTGCCCCGCTTTCCAGCTTGGCTTTAGCTGCAGCAATACCGGAGCCGGTTACCGCGCCCGCACCGTTTTCCAGTATAAACTCGTCGCAGACGACATCGCGAAGACTGACGGTGCCGGCACCGACGGACACAGAAATTTTGTCCAGTCGCGTTCCTTTGGGGACCACGAGCTCTACCGTTGGCCGGTAGCCCGTACTGCCGAACAGCCGTCTTGCGCCCCAGTCCCGTTCGCGAATTGTGAAGGAGCGGTTCGAAGCGGAAACAGAGAGCACACCGCGGGAAAAACCGTTGATGCGGTAGCTGCTTTCGGTACCACTTCTGATACTCAGACTTGCAAACTTCAAGTCGATGTCGACCGTTTCAAGATCGTCCGTCAGGACGCCGGATCGGCTTTCGGTTGAGCTTGAGCTTTCTCCCCGGTCGTTCGCCCTTTCGGACAAAGATGATGCAGGACCTTCTTCCAGATCCTCGATCGACCAATCCTCAGTGTCTGTCCATTCGTCGCCGGAAAAATCGTCCTCGAT
>Ga0116149_1003698_pt1 | contig 15639 bp, 6 predicted proteins | sample AD_UKC057_MetaG_FD_89787 | JGI IMG/M metagenome (GOLD analysis project Ga0116149, IMG submission 89787) | Active sludge microbial communities of municipal wastewater-treating anaerobic digesters from USA - AD_UKC057_MetaG | ecosystem: Engineered > Bioreactor > Anaerobic > Digestate | place: USA... | reverse complement strand
GTTGCCCGGCTCGGTCTCTTCGCTCAACCACCACTCAGGGATCACCTTTCCGCGAGGAAGCATCTCCTTGTAGAGCGACGTGCTGGGGTAAAGGCGCAACGTGCGCAGGTCGTACAGACTGCACGGGATCTCCCCGAGGTGGCGGAGGGTGGCGGCGAGCCGGTCCGGGGTGTCGTGCGGCAGGCCCAGCATGATCAGACCGCACACCTGGATGCCCAGATCGTTCGCCCGTCGGACGGCCTCGGGAAACGACCGCCCCACATTCTGGAACTTCCGCACGGCAACGCAGTTGTCGTCGTCCACGGACTCGAGTCCCACCGCGACACCCAGGCAGCCGGACGACGCCATCTCTTCGAGAAGCGTGGTGTCACAGAACTGATCGACCGTCACCATGGTGACGAAGCGCCGTCGCTTGTGTCGGACCAGACCCAGGAGAGCGGTCGCGTATTGCCGATCCGCCAACAGGTTGTCGTCGGTGAACTGCAGGAACGCCGCCGGATAGAGTTCCTCCAGTTGATCAATCTCGCGTTCGAGCACGTCCAGGGGTTTCGTCCGGAACGGCCCCATGTAGCGCGAACTCACACAGAAGGAGCACCGGCGATTGCAGCCGCGGGTGGCAAAGAGCGACGCGGGGGTCAGATACCGCCGCTTTCCGAAAAACCGGTAGTCGATCGGTCTCATCCGCGAGGGCGGCGTGGGCGAGCCGTCGTACCGGGGCTGCAGTCTGCCTCCGAGAAGATCGGCGCAGACGGTCGGCCAGAGGAGTTCGGCCTCGCCGGTCACAATGGCGTCGGCGTGGCGCATGGCCTCCTCGGGACACACCGTGGGATGAATGCCGCCCAGGATCACCTTCTTCCCGTCCGCGCGCAGAGCGTCCGCGTACCGATAGACCTTGCGGGCGTACTGGGTTGACAGGGTGAACGCGAAGACGTCCCCCTCGAAGCGAATGTCGTCCGTCTGCTCGTCGAGCAGGCTGGTTTCGATGGCTGGGGGCGTGACGCCATTGAGCACGGCCAGGGGCACTGGCGGCTGCGTGATGTACGAGGTCGAATCGAATCGGTGCAACTCCTGCATGATGTTGACAAACACGAGCTTCATTGGGGTCGATCCTTTGATTATGGGTTGGCCGACAGATTCTGAAAAGGCATCCGTCAGAAAGAAATGGTCATGGAGGAGTACCCCTCTGTTTCACCGGCTTGAAGGCATCGGCTCGCTGGCGCGCGTCAGTCATTTCCTGAGGCTTGAGGATGATCTGTAGCTCCTTGAGCAGCCGCCGCGCCTCGACGTGGCCCTGGTCCGCCGCCAGGTAAACCCATTGGGCGCCGGCGACGTTGTCACGCGGTGCCAACTCGCCTTCGTAGAGGACCAAGCCGAGTTGGTACTGGGCGTCGTCATACCCTTGCTCGGCGGATCGAGTCAGCCACTGCATCGACTCCGCGATGGCTGACTGGCCGCGCACCAGGAGCAGGTTGCGGGCATAATGGAACTGCGCCTGGGGATCACCCTGTTCGACCGCCTTCTTGAGCCAGCGCATGCCTTCATCGGTCCGCGGAGGCCTGGTCTCGAAGCACGCCCTCGCCATCGCCATTTGCGCGGGCAGATCGCCAGCCTGCGCCCGACGCTCGAGTGTCTCGAGGGAACCCGTCGAATCCGAGCGGGCCTGGGTAAACGCGTTCATGACCTCGATGCCGAACTGATGCTCACGCCATGTCTCCTTCGAGATCCCGCCGCGATTCAGCTCCAGGGCCTTCTGCATGTGGTGCGCGGACTTGAGCGGGTCACCCAGTTCCGCGAAAACCCCCGCCAGTCGCAGGTGGACCACCACGTTGCTCGGGCTCGACTCGAGCGCGCGCTGCAAGTCGGCGAGGGCACGACGCCATTGGTCGCGTCCGATCGCCACGACGGCTGCCGCATCATGAACGTCCCAGGTCGCAGTGCCGCCGGACCGCACTTGCTCGAGCACTCTGTCCGCCGCGTCCAGTTCACCGGCCCGAGCCATGCCGCGCACGAACTGGAGACGCGTCCAGCGGTCGTCCGGGTTTAGCTTCAGCCCCATGCGAAAGGACCGTGGATCGGGGTTGGGATGGGACTGCATCGCTTGATGAGAAATGGCCTGAAGGTCGTCCAGCACGGTGAATTCCTCGTGCCGGACACCGAACACACTCCAGGCCGGATCCACCAGCAGACCCTGTCCCTCGAGAAAGAGCGCCGCGCAGTCATGGTAGGCCGACAAACCGTCGGCGCCGCGTTCGATGTGAGCGAGCCAGGCTTCGAGTCCGATGGCGCGAGCCAGCGCTACGAACAACTTGGCGTGTTCCTGACAGGAAAGACGGGTCTCCGGATCGCGCGAGTCCTTCAACGCCTCGCTGGCGGTCCGCTGTCCGCCGTCGCCAGAACCGCGACCGCGACGGCACACCTCGGCGAACAGGGCGAACGAACGCAGGGCGTCATTGGTGAGCCCGGTGGTGAGGCGGCGCGCCTCGGCGACGAGTTCTGGCGTGGTCTCGAGGGGATTCACCGCGAGTTTCTGCTCCTCGGGCGTGAGACGACGTTCCAACTCGGTGTTGAGTTCCTCCGGGGTGAAGGCGCGCGGCCGCAGGATCGGCGGGTCGGCTTGACCGCCAGGCGGACGCCGGATGATGAGCTTGGTCGAATCGAGCGTGCTGCGGATTTGGGGGTTCGTGGCGGTCTTTGTCCCGAGCCGTTGGAGCTCGAGGCCGGCCAACTCGATGTGACCAACCGCCAGGGCCGCTTGCAGCAGGGCGAGGTCCACCAGTTCGCTCTCCTCAGGCGGCTCAGCGATCGGTTTCAGCAGGTCGCGGGCTTCCGCCAGCTTGCCAGTCTGGGCCAGCGCCGCCGCAAGAAAGGCCCGGGCAGGCTCGTCGTCCGGACGTCGATCAAGCGTCCCTTCGAGAGCAGAGACCAAGTCGGCCCAGCGCCCGGTCGTCGCCAGCACATCGAACAGGCCCTCGGTGGCTTCCGGACAGTCGGGATGGAGCCGCAAGGCTTCGCGCAGAGCAGCTTCAGCGGCGGCCACTTCGCCATCCATCCCCAGCATCCAGGCATGGGTCAGGTGTGCGTAGCACAAACTCGGCTGCTGGCGGATGAACTCGTCCGCCGCCTGCCTGCATTCGGACTTCCGCTGAGCTTCGCTCAGCAGCCGGATCAACGAACCATGGGCCATGCCGCATTGTGGATCGGCGGCGAGCACCTCCCGCCAGGCCGACTCCCGCTCCGCTGCCGGTGCTTCACGGATTTCGAGGTTGACGGCATGGGCGAAGCGAGTCGCCGCCGCCTCCGTGCTGGGCACTGTCATCCGCCAAAGCCGGCGTTCGTCCTCCGCGATGCGGCGGTCCAACTGCTCGGCTACGTGCAAGGCGATCGATTCCGCGAGGTCAACCCACTGCGGAGCCGTTGCCTGGATTTCGACCTGCGGCGTCTCGCCACCCACGCGCAGCACTTGGAGGTCGGCCGTCCAATCATCGCCCTGGCGTCGATACCTCCCCCACACAATCACGTTCGCCTTGGCCTCGCGCGCCAGATCGAGAGCCTGTGCGGTGTCCACCCCATTGCCGGCGGTCCAGTCGGACCGTTTCAGAGCGGATTGGATCGTGTCCCGACCAGGAGTGCGCGTCGAATCGGCCCGCTCCAGACACGGTCGCACCAAGCTCGCCAATGCCTGTTGCCAATCGTCCAGCGCTGAGTCGCCAGTCCGATTCTCGAACGGCAGCACGGCCACCACAAGGCGCGGCGGACCCGACGGCGTGCGTGGGTCCGCAGGCGTTGTGGAGGCGTCCGAGGCATCGGGGCGGACGTTGACGATCGCGTCCCGAGCCGCCTCTGATGAACCCGGAGCCGCGGTCGGCTGGTCCAGCGCGGCGAGACTAACGATAAGCGGGAACAACAGTGTCAGTCGAACAGGAGAAACACTCATGGTTGAGAGCAAGTTGTCGCACACCGGTTTTTCAATCAAGTCAACTGAGTTCTGTGCTAACATCGGCAGGCTCCCTTCGCCGAGGAACCACCCTTGGCGATGCAGGTTCCACCTCGTAACGCGCACTTTCCCAGCCGACCGGATCAATGATCGTCCCCTTTTCCGAATTCACCATCGAGTCGGTGGGGGCCGTCTCCAACCACACCTTCAATGGCAACCGGTGAGCGCGCCCGTTGTTCCGGAGGGCGATCAGCAGACAGTGACGTTGTCTCCCACGAATCAGGCGCGGTACTTCAGGCCGCGGCAGTAGGCCCGAGTGACCTCCTTTCCAGAATCCGTACCCAACGAGTCAAGTCTTTGCGCCGCGCAGCGGCGCCACTTGGCGAGGCGTCGGGCGCCGGTGATGGGGGTGGCCGCCCAGCGCAGACGAGTTGCTCGCGTGCCGCCTCGGTCTGAGGCGAAGCCTCGCCAAGACGGCTGATCCCTTTCGACACCAGAATGCGCGTTGCCAAGTGGAAACTGAGACAGCGGCCAATACCACAATCAACAGCGGGTATTGGCATGCCTCCCGAAATTCCAAAGCCATGAAAACTCTGTCTTGCCCCTTTGAGTTCAGTCGCCTCCTTCTGGTGGGTGTCATGTTCACCGTGTCTGCGCCCATCGCACTGGCCGCCACAGAAGCGTCGACGCCGGACGCGCCCGCCGCAGTCCAGCGCCTCCAGGACCAGGTCGATCAGCAGACCAAGCGCCTCGACCGGCTCTACCGCGCATTGGGGCCGTTGCTCGATGAGATGGTTCGCGTCAGGCTGGGCTGCGACTCTTCCGCCGAACTGCTGTTGCCGGCGGCTTGGAAGGCCTCCTGGTCGCCCGATGGCCAACAGATTGCGTTTGCCAAACAGGGCGGTGGTATCGCCGTGCTCGACCTTCAGTCCCAACGGGTGACGCGCCTGGCCTCCGAAGGTAAGGACCCCGCCTGGTCGCCAGACGGGAAGTCCATCGCCTATGTCACGGCAGAGGGCGAAGACTATGAGTCCGAGGAGGTCTGGATCGTGCCGTCCGCGGGCGGTGATCCGGTGAGAATCGGAAAGGGCGGCTTCCCATCGTGGTCGAGCGACAGCGCACAGGTCCGCTTCCATAGCCGCAGTCTGAATCGGATTCTCGAAGCCCGGGTGAACGCGCCGCAGCAGCCGCCCACGGAGTTCTACGCGCACCCCCTCTCGTGGTATCCAGCCATTTCGCCCGACGGCTCTCGCATCGCCTTCGGCACACCGGGCACGTTGACGGTGGTTGACCGGGAGACAGGTCGGATCGTTGCGAGTTTGGCGACGCCGGGTGAAGGCGGTCTTCTGCCGGCGTGGTCGCCAGATGGGCGGCAGGTCGCTTTCGGCGGATTCGCGGCAAGCCAGGCGGGATTGTGGGTCTTTGACGTCGAGCGTGGTGGGGCCTTTCAAGTGGCAAAGAACCCCGGCTGCACCATGCCGGCCTGGTCGCCCGATGGTGAACGCCTCGCGTTCGATCTGCGCGGGCAAACGAACGAGGTCTGGATCGTCAATACCCGATCTCTACCGCGCGAGCCGGTCTTGACCAACCAACTTCCGACCCGCGTGCCCGCCGGTCCGCGGCTGGGGGACTCGCCTGTGATGGCGCTGGTGGATATGCCGGTTCCGGGGCCGTTCAAGTTGCCCCTGCTCGAAGCTGGCGAGTTGTTGCTGCCCAATCCCCAGACCACGAACATTCTGCTGCTCGATTTCTGGGCGTCGTGGTGCGGGCCCTGTCGGCAGGTCATGCCCGTGCTCGCGCAAATCGGTCGGGATTACGCCGCGCGCGGGGTGCGTTACGTGGCGGTGAACCTGCGCGAAGAGCCTGAGGTCATCAGGCGCTACCTCGCCTCCGCTCAACTCGAGCTTACCGTGGCGTTGGACGCCCAGGGGCGCATGGCCCAGGCGTTTCACATCCAGGGCATTCCGACGATGGTCGTGGTGGATCGCGAGAACATCGTGCGGCATGTTCATGTGGGGGCCTCGCCTGAGGCGGGCCAGGATCTGCGCGCCACGCTGGACAGGCTCTTGCACACCGATCCTTAACCCGCATTTCAGGTGAAATGTGACGGTGACCGGTCAGATGACATCAAAAGTTGGTGAGAAATGCGGGCTTAACCGTTGAATCCCATGACTCCAAAACCCTCGGCTGACAAACTCGTTGCCGCCGCGTTCAGCGTGCTGGTCCTGCTGACCGCCGGGGTCATAATCCGCGGCGCGATCCGCGACCGTCGTCACCAGGCCGAACTGCAGGCCGAGCGCGCCTCGTCCGCCCAGCAAGCCGCACTGGCCCAGCAAGCCACCGCGCAGGCTCAGGCCACCGCCAGCGAGCTTGACGAGGCCCTCAGCCAGAGGCGCCTCGAAGAAGTCACGAAGCTCCTCGAACGCCAACTCGACGCGACCGTCGACGTGGCGGAGGCGGCCGCCCTGCTGGCCCGGACCATTCGCGAGAGCCCCACAGACGTGCGCGCCACCTACCGTCTGATGGCGCTGCTCTCGCAACGCGACTTTGCTCGGCCCCTGGCCGAGAGGGTATTCGATCGCGAAGTCGTCGGCCTGGCGTGGACGGGCCACGGCCTGGTCGTGGCCGTGCGCGACGGCACCCCCGAGGCAATCCATCGCCCCGTTGCCCTGGTCAGCTTCGAGACCGGCGACGTCGTTCTGCGTCCCCTCGGTGAGGAGCGTGGTTTCCGCGAGTTCAAGTTCATCGCCGAAGGCCGACTGTTTTGGGTGACGCGGTTGGCGCAAGGGGGGCCACAGGAAGAGTTGTGGATTTGCGACAGTTCGACCGGCAAAGCCGTCGGCCCGCCCATCTCGTTGCCCGGACAGGTCCACCAAGTGGTGCCGGAAGCGACGGAACAACGCGTCGCGATTGGCGTGATCGCGCGCGGAACGGCGGGCTACACGCCCTCGCTGCACGTGTACGATTTCCGCGCCGGACAGTTGATTGGCAAGCCGCTCGAGTACGGCAGCGGCGGCATAACCATGACTGCACGGGTGCGCTTCGTAGCGGGAGGACATCGCGTGCTGATTCCCGCACTCGTGATGCAAGAGCGGAGCCGCCTCTGGAACGTCGAAAGCGGCAACGTCACTGAGCTGCCGCCGGGGCTGCCCCCGTTGGCCGTGTCGGACGGAGTGGCCGATGAGCCGCAGCTTGGGGATACGGAAGAGTTGCGGCGGCCGGACTGGCTTCCGGGCGGCACCATCACCCTCCCGAATGCGATCCGCGAAGTGACCAGGGCTGCCTTTGCCCCGGACGGACAAAGGCTGGCGACGCTCGGCCCGGACAATCGCCGGGTCCGACTTTGGGATGTCACCCCGACCGCCATGCGTCCGGTGGACGTCCTCGACCCCGCCTGGCGAGACCCCCAGCCCCCGGGTTCCGCACCCGAGATCGACGCGGTTGGCCGCCGCGTCCTGCGCAGTTACGCGACGAACCTGGTGGTTTGGGACAAGGAAGGCCGTTCGTCCACGGCGCCGAACACCGCGGGCAGCAACCTGGTCGTCTGGGACTTGGCCAACGGCACCCGGTTGTCCTCGTGGGACCTCGCTTCAACCAAGACCGAGCGGGTGCATCTGAGCCCGGACGGCGAGTGGGTGCTCCTGGTCGGCGCCGGGCAAGCACGACTCTGCGCGGCAGCCGACGGACGCCCGCGCTCGGCACCCTTCGGCGCTACGGGAACGGAGCGGGTTGCGGATGGCGCATTCACGCCCGACGGCAGCCGCGTGCTCACCTGGTCGGAGACAGGCAGTGGCCAGGTCTGGCGGGTGGAACCGTGGGCCGCTATCGGGTCCTTCGGCCCCCATGGCGCCCGCGATGTCTCGGTCAGTGTCAGCCCGGACAGTCGGCGGGCGGCCACCGTCGGCGGCGACGCGACTGTGCGGGTCTGGGACCTCGACACGGGCAAAGAGGTGGCTGTGCCTCTCAAGCACCCCGCGGCGGTGCACGCCCTCGACTGGGCGGAGGCGGGCGAAGTGCTGGTCACCGGCGCGCAGGACGGGAACGCGCGGATTTGGGACCTCCGCACGGGTGACCCGCGCGGCACTCCACTGCGGCATGGCAGTCCTGTAACCCGGATCATCGTGCTCGATCAGTCCAGCCACCTCGTCACGGCGGGCGAGGAGCAACCGGCGAAGCTGTGGAGACTGCGGTCGGGCGCCTTTGTGCGCGCGTTGCAGCCCGGCACAGGCTATTTCGGAGCGACTGAAGTCCGTCGTGCGTCCGGCGGCACGCTCCTGCTCGTGGCAGGTGGTGAGTCGTGCGTTTACGACCCGACCACTTGGCTGCCTTTGAGCGATCGAGTCCCGATCGAATCCTACGCATCCGACGGGCCGGTGGTGGTCAGCCGCAACGGCGTTGTCATCGCCGGTTTCCTCGGACTGGGGCTGACCGCTCTGGCCCTGCCGGAGGTCCCAGGTCCGGCGCCCGCCTGGTTAGCCGAACTCGCCGAGGCCATTGTCGGAAAGCGCCTGACTGAGCAAGGCGCGGCGGTGAGTTATTCGTTCGCCGAATCGCGCCAGGTGTTTGACAGGCTCCGCGCGATCGGAGGGACCGACGCCTACGGTTGTTGGCTGCGCTGGTACTTGGCGGACGGCCTCGATCGTCCGCTTCACCCCGGCACGCAGGTCACTCGAGGCGAGGTGGTCCGGAGGGTGGCCCATTCCGTCGAGTTCCCGGCCCTGAACCGGGCACTGGAGTTTGCCCCTCTCGACCCGGTGTTGCAGCAAGCCCGGGCCGAAATCGCCAGTGAATCACTCGCCGCGACGCTCGCACGCGCCGCGAACCCGCCCGCCGACGCCGCCCGACTGCGTCGCTATGGCATCGCAGGGCAGGAAATGACTGACATTCATGCCGACGACAGTCTTCGCCTTGCGCAGCACGTTCTCCGGCTGGTCCCCGACTCAGAGGCGGCCTGGAAGCTCAGTGCCCTGGGCCATGCCGTCCTGCGGCAAACCAACGCCGCGGTCCAGGCGCTGGCCCATGTGCGGACCGCCCCCAACAAGGCCTCCGACTGGTTCCTGCGCGCGTACGTGCTGGAGGCGGCCGGCGATGCCACGGGCGCCGAGCGTGCCTACGCTGAAGCGTCGACGCTCCAGCCCGCTTCCTTCTTCCGTGTCCGGCCCTACGACAAAGCTGCGGTCCTCCGAGGCGAGGCCTTGCCGCGCGATCCCGAGGCGACCGCGGCGCAGATTGACCTGACCAAGTTTTACAACGCCGGCTTGGGTGTGGCCTGCCTGGGATTCGACGCCCGCAACAACCTCGGCAACCTCCCGGCGGGCCTCCAGGTGTTCGACCGTATCCGGTTCGACGCGCGGGGTATCGTGCAGCTCGCCCGCGAAGCCAGCGCCCAGGCTCAGGGCCGGCAATTCCCCGACCAGGTGCAGGGCATTCCCTTGGGACAGAAAGCCCGCCGACTGCATTTCCTGCACGGCACCGGCTGGACCGTGGACGAGGGCGTGGAAGTGGGCCGGTACGTCATCCATTACGCCGACGGAAAAACCGAGGTCCTGCCGCTGCTTTACGGCCGGGACCTGCGAGACTGGTGGGTGGACGGCTTGTCCAGACCGCCTGCCAACGCCGTCGTGGCCTGGGCTGGGGCGACTCCTGGTGGGGAGAGAGTCTGCATCTATCACCGGGTCTGGGAGAACCCGTTTCCCGATCGCGAGATCGCGTCGCTGGACTTTGTCTCGACACGGACAATGTGCGCGCCCTTCCTCATCGCAGTGACTGCCGAGCCCTGACGACTGTGTCCATCAAAGCGGGCAAGGCCACCAACGGTTGGACTTTGACTTCCTACCGCCCGGACCTGGCACTCGCCAACGATCTTCTGGAACGGCATCATGCTCTGGAGAATGAAGAATTGGAATCACCGCAACCTCAGCACCCGCCGCATCGCTGTGGCTGATGTGCCAGTATCGGTCAATGTCCCATCGGTCTGAGTCCACAAAGCAGAGACGGCCCCTGAATGGCACTTAATAGCATGCCTGTCTTTTCCAGATCTTTCGTCATGAGAACCCTCTGGGCATCGGCCGTTCGCCGCGTCCGGACACCGCGGCCTGCCCGGTATCCTTTCTGATCCGTTTGACACCCAAACTGCGCGTTACTTGACGAACCTCAACCTGAAGACAAAAGAAGACATTCTATGACGCGAAAGACTCTCCACTGGGTGACTGGTTGCGTTGCCTGGCTCAGCGCGGTCGCCTTGGGCCAATCCTTAACCCTCCAGCCGTTCACCGGCAATGGCGTGTTGGCCTGGGACGACATCTCGACCGCCTTCGTGCAGGCCCAATCGTACACGGTGGAGTGGGCGCCGCGCCTGGACGGTCCCGACACCGTCTGGCGAGAGTTCGCCACCCTCCCCGCCACCAACGACACCTACCAGGTGGACGTGCCGATGTTCTTCCGCGTGAAGGCGTCGGTGGCAGCGCAGTTTCCCCAACTCCGATTCGCCGTCCTCAGCGACCTGCACTACATGGCGCCGAGCCTGCTCGTGCGCGACGGCCCTGCCTTCCAGACCTACCTGGCCCAAGACCCCAAGCTGCTCAGGGAAAGCCCGGCCATCTGCGAACAGATCGCCACCGAAGTGGTCCAGGCACAGCCACAGATCGTTCTGGTCGCTGGCGACCTGACCAAGGACGGCGAGCGCGTGTCGCATGAAGGCGTCATCCCCTACCTGCAACGGCTCGAAGCGGCTGGGGCCCACGTCTTTGTCTGCCCCGGCAACCATGACATCAACAACCCGCACGCGGTCAGCTTCGACGACGCGGTGACCAGTCGCGTGCCGTCGATCACGCCGGCAGACTTTGCCACGCTCTATGCCGACTTCGGTTACGGTGCGGCTCTGGCGCGCGACCCCAACTCGTTGTCGTACGTTGCCGAGCCGGTGCCGGGTCTGTGGATTCTGTCGATGGACGCCTGCCGCTACGATGACGTCAGCAACGCCCTCTCCCCTTACACCGGAGGTTCCTTCGACGCCGCGCGTTTGGACTGGATCATCCATCAACTGGTGGCCGCCCGCGCCCAGGGCAAGACAGTCATCGGTCTGATGCACCATGGCCTGGTCCAACACTACGAGGGCCAGGAATACCTCTTCGGCGAGTACTTGCTGACCGATTGGCAGAACGTCGCCGCCCAGTTCGCCGGCCTGGGATTGAACCTGGTTTTCACCGGCCACTATCACGCCCAGGATAGCGTGCAAGGCAACTTCCCCGGCGGCGACCTGTATGACGTCGAAACCGGATCAGCGGCGCAGTACCCCTGCGCCTATCGGATCGCGGATCTGGCGGCCAACGGTGATTTGGCGATTACCAGTCCGCGCGTGACCACGATTCCGCTGGACCTCGGCGGTGTGCCCTTCCCGGAATACGCATGGAACTTCGAGGCCGCCCGCCTGCTGCCCATGGTGGTTTACATCCTGGTCAATGACTTTCAAGTTCCGTTCGAGGATGCGCAACTGCTCGCGCCGTTGGCGACACAGGCCCTGCTGGCCAACTACGCCGGCGATGAAGTGCCGGACGCTGAAACCCAGGCGATCCTGGTCAGCATGATCCAGAGCCCGGAACCGACGCACACCTTCGGCCTCCTGCTGTGGGGCATCTGGAACGACCCGCCGCCTGCCGACAACCAAACCACGGTGTCCGTGCGCTGATGGCAGCCGGGATGCACCGGGTTCAGCAGTTGAATCGCATGGATCTGCTCGGACGACACTTCGGCCCGAAGGACACCCCCGGGATGTTGTCACGCGTTGGCTGGCCTTTGTTTAGTCTGTTCGCCGACCTCTTCGCGACTGATTGCCATGAACTCCCCGGTGAACCGTGCGGACCGCGACGCCTTGATCGATGTGGCCAACCAGTACCTCCGCGAGGAGATCAGCGCGTTCGTGTTCGATGAGAAACTGTCCGAGATCGAGGCGCGGACCAACGACGAGACGGTCAAGTGGGTGCGGGCCCAACTCTGGGGCTTTTACGACGACTGTGATGATCACAAGGTCGTGTGCGACAAGACCGAGTGGGACATGATCCAGCGCCTCCTGTTATTGCTCAAGTCGGATGCCAGCGTGGTGGTCGAAACGGGCAAGGCAAAGTGGACGGCCAGACAGGCCATCGCCGCGGCTGGCCTTGTGGTGGCCGGATGGACGGTGTGGAAGACCGGGTGGGGCAACCACCTGTTGGTCTTCAACATCCCCTTGGGAGTGGTTTCGATGGGACTGTCCTGGTGGCGGGGGCGAACCGAGAGCAAGAGCGAGTTGCACGGAGACGCGGTGGCGCCCTTTGGATCGCTCGTCGAGCTGCGGTCGACACGCAGGGCCGCACGGGACTTTGTCAAGCGCCGCTATCCCGGGCGGTTGGCGGGGCGGCGGATTCGGAGTCCGATGCTCGACTGGGTGTACCGGCTTCAGTGGGGTGCCTTTTGGCTGATGTTCTCGCCGGTGGCGCTCGCCTTCCAGCTCCGACCCGAACGGCGGACGACGTGGCGGGTGGGAACAGCATTGCCGCGGACGCCGTTGGCCCCGTAGTCTGAGGCCATGCACACGTCCATTCTTCAGAGGGCCCTGGGAGCCCGAAAGACCGTCTCCCCGTTCCGGCATGAGATTACAGGGCTGGTTACCGCCGGTTTCGTCCTGGCCGCTTCTGCCCTGACTGCCGCATCCGGCGCCCAGGCCTTCACGATGGTCGAAGACGGCGTCGGGGTGGCGCTGATCGAGTTGGGAGAGCAACCTGCTCCGGCAGCCCGGCTCGCGGCACGGGAGCTTCAGCACCTCATCGAACGAATCACCGGCGCCCGTCTCCCGATTGTCGGACGACCGGCCTTATCCGGAGTTCGGGTCGTTGGGGCGCGTGCTTCTTCGGCCGCGGAGGCATCGCCGATGACCGCCGAGGGGCTCGGGTTGAAGCGGTACGAGCACGCGATTCTCTGGGGTGTGGAGAGCGTGGTTTTGCTCGGTCACGATGCGGCGGGCAGCACGGGGTCGGAGATCGACTATGCCGCAGCGACCTCGAGCGGCTTCGGTCCGGAACGGATCCTTCTGCCGGGCCTGTTCGATGACCAGGGGACGCTGCGCGCGGTCTACGATTTCCTGGAACGGTTTTGCGGTGTCCGCTTCTACGGCCCGGCTGCCTTTTCGGTGGTGTGTCCGCAGCGACGGACGCTGACGGTGAGCGGAGAGGACCTTCGGCGGGAGCCTTCGATCCCGCACATTTCCGGGAGCCTCACCTGGCGATGGCCGCTGATGAACGGCCAATACGGCAATCCCTCCGAGGACGCGCTGCGGCTGTACGAACGCCGGCTGCGGCTGGGCGGCATTCCGTGGTACACGAATCACACCCTGCATCACTATCCGAAGCGGTTTCCTCGGGATCAGCACCCTGAGTTCTACGCGGACGATGGCGGCGGCAAGCTCTGCTACTCATCGGCAGCCCTGGCCCGACAGGTGGCGCAGGACGCGCGCGACTATTTCGACGGGAAGACCGTGCCCGATCTGACCCTCCCGCCGGGGAGCGTTTACTATCCGGTTGTGCCGGAGGACGCCGCGCGGTTCTGTCGCTGTGCGGAGTGCCGGCGCTGGCTCGATCCGCATGTGAACGACGTGCCGCGGACGCCTTCCGGGCGGGCGCTGTTCAACGACGGACGCAGCTCGCACCTCTGGTTTTCCTTCGTGAACCAGGTGGCGCGGGATCTGCGTCGGACGCACCCGGACAAGTATCTGTGCACGCTGGCCTACGAGACCTACTACTGGTATCCCACCGGCTTCCGGCTCGAGTCGAACGTGGCGATCGCTCCGTGCATGCAGACGCGCAACTACTGGCACATGCCCAGTTACGCCAACGAACTCGGGCACTACTCGAAGTGGGTTACCGACGGGCGTCCGGTCTTTCTCTGGAACTACTACTGCTTCCCGGAGGAACCTGCCGTGATCAACCGCTGGCACTGCTTTCCCGGATTCGCCGTCCACGAACTCGCCAAGCTCGCGCGTCGTTTTGCCCGAGACGGGGTGTCGGGCACGTTCTTCTGCGGCATTGGCGAGCAGGTCGACTTCTACGTCACGGCGAAGCTCTATGACGACGCCGCGCAAGACCTCGAGACGCTGCTCGAGGAGTTCTTCCGCCTCTACTTCGGTGCGGCGTCGGGACCCATGCGGTCGTTTTATGCCCTGATCGAAGAGACGTACTCGAATCCGGCCCATTGGGACCAGAACGGCGGTCATCACCAGACCGAACAGGTTGCGTGGGAGACGCTCGGGACCGAAGCCCTCATGGCGCGTCTGGCCGTCCTGATGCGCGAAGCGGAGAAGCTGGCGGTGTCGCCGGAGGAGAAGCAGCGCGTGTCGCTCTGGAGAACCGGCGTTTGGGATTACATGGTCGAAGGGCGACGGGCTTACCTCGAAAAGACCGCGTCGAGCCGCCCTCCGGCCTCCGCGTCGCGCCCGGAGAATCCCTGAACCAGACCGCGAACCTGGTCCGAGGTCGCCCGCCTCGCCGGGCATCGGTCTTGAGGGCATCGAGGGCGCCGGCGTCGGGTTGGCGGATGCGGCAGGCAAAGCCCCAGCCGCCGCCGCGGTTGACGGTCTTGAGGAGGAGGTCGTTTCAGCCCTCGCGCAGGCGGGCCTTGACATGGTCCTGGCGCGGACCGAAGCCCCGGTGGCTCGATTCGCCCGCCCACCCAGGTCATTGAGCAGGAGTCCCTGCAGCTCCGGGGTCAGCGCGGTTTCGGGCCGAGCTTGTCGAAGGCGGCCGCGAACAAACCCGAGTTGAATCCGCTCCCGCTGTTCGTTTTTGCGCCCGCCGGCGGACGGGGCGCCGTCCGGTCGCTGGCGTGCGCCGGCTTCGGCGTCAGGTCCGGGCGGGATTTGAGCGAGAGGGCGATGCGTTTACGTTCGAGATCGACTTCGAGCACGGTAACCTGCACGCGCTGGCCGGCCTTGACGACCGAGCCCGGGTCCTTCACGAACGTGTCCCCCAACTGGCTGATGTGGACCAGGCCGTCCTGGTGCACCCCCACATCCACGAACGCGCCAAAGGCAGTCACGTTGGTCACGATCCCCGGCAGCCTCATGCCGGGCTTGAGGTCCTCGGGCTTCGCGACGCCCTCGGCGAACCGGACGGTCTCGAACTGCTGGCGCGGGTCGCGTCCGGGCTTGGCCAGTTCCGCCATGATGTCGTGCAAGGTGGGCAGACCGATGGTGTCGGTGACGTAGCGTTCGGGCTGGATGCGCGTCCGCCGGGTGGCGTCCTTCACCAGGTCGCCCACCTCGCAGCCGGCGTCGCGGGCCATCCGTTCGACCACCGGGTAGCTTTCCGGGTGCACCGCGCTGGCATCGAGCGGGTTGGCGGCGCCCCGGATGCGGAGGAACCCGGCCGCCTGCTCGAAGGTCTTGTCGCCGAGCCGGGGCACTTTTTTCAGTGCCGCGCGCGAGGCGAACGGGCCGTGCTCGTTGCGGAACCTGACGATATTCTCGGCGACGGTGGCGTTCAGGCCCGAGACGTAGCTGAGGAGTTGCTTGCTCGCGGTGTTGACCTCGACGCCGACGCGGTTGACGCAGGACATCACCGTGTCGTCCAGCGCCCGCTTGAGCGCCCCCTGGTCGACATCGTGCTGGTACTGCCCGACGCCGATGCTCTTGGGTTCGATCTTCACCAGTTCGGCCAGGGGATCCATCAGCCGCCGGC
>Ga0116149_1003692_pt1 | contig 15666 bp, 15 predicted proteins | sample AD_UKC057_MetaG_FD_89787 | JGI IMG/M metagenome (GOLD analysis project Ga0116149, IMG submission 89787) | Active sludge microbial communities of municipal wastewater-treating anaerobic digesters from USA - AD_UKC057_MetaG | ecosystem: Engineered > Bioreactor > Anaerobic > Digestate | place: USA... | reverse complement strand
GTTACCGATCTCAGTATATCTAATTAAGGATTACTATGATTACCATTATCTATAAATATTTTAAGAGCATTGTTTAGCCTATGAAGCTGAGGGTAGTTAGTTCTAAAAAGGAGATCACAGACCTGAACAGGAATGAGCAACTGGTTCATCTGGCCTTCCGGGCCTCTAATATGGATGTGATGAACCTGGTTCAGTCCTGTCCCCGTCTGCGAGCGGTGCAGATCCCGCCGTCTTACCATGAGACCATGTCCAAGGCCGCCCAACAGTTCCTGGAGATCCAGGGGGTAGAGCTCCTGAAGGGAGATGTCTGGGGCCACAGGAAAGACATAGATGAGTATTATGCCATAGGGGAGAAGGTTGTGGGCAGGATAAACAGCCTCATGGCCGACGGAAACAGCATCGAAGATACGGTAAAGAAGCTGCAGAGGGAGACCAAGCTCTCCGAGGATCTCATCCGCTATATCTTAAAGGAGCAGGTGATGGCTTAGAGAAAGGAGAAAGTTACATAGACAGAAGGAATATGATGGTGAGGACTCAAGCCAGCCATCACTTCTTGTGATGATATCAATTAGCCGAGCTGGCTTAGCTCGCACTCCTCCGGCTCCTTGTCCTCCCGCCGGCGCAAGAAGACGGGGGCGCGAAGGTGGCCGTCCTCCGTCACCTCCAGGGCGCTGACCTGCACCACCATCAAGGGCTCGGTCCATCTCACCTCCGGCGTGGCCGGGGGATTGGCGAAGGGGGGGCTGTCCCTCTGGACCAGAGAACCGGTGATCTCTGCCAGTTCCGCCTCAGTGAATCCCGAGCCGACCCGTCCGACGTAATAGAGCAGTCCCCGGTCATAGGCTCCTAAAAGCAGGCCGCCGAAATAGAAAGACCGTTCCCCCTTTCCGGGGATGTAGCCGCCCACCACCAGGTCCAGCTTGAGGCTCTTCTTGATCTTGATCCAGTCCTGGCTTCTCTTGCCCGGCTGGTATGGGGAAGCCAGCCTTTTGGCCATCACTCCCTCAATTCCCATCTTCAAAGCGGCGGAGAAGTAGTCTTTTCCTCTGGCGGTATAGAAGTCGATTATGCTCACGCTCTCGCTCTCCGGGAGCTGCTGGGGTAGAAGTTGCTTTCTCTGGCGCAGGGGCAGGTCCAAAAGGCTTTTGCCTTCGGCATAAAGCAGGTCAAAGACCACATAGCTGGCGGGCAGAGCCTGAGAGAGGTAGTCTATGCGCATCTTTTCGCTCTGGTGGTCTCTCTGGGCCAGGGAATGAAAGCTGGGCTTGCCGTCGGCAAAGACGGCGATCTCTCCGTCCAGGATACAGCTGTGGCAGCTGCCGGCCAGGGCCTTCTCCAGCTCAGGATAGCGATAGGTGACGTCAAGCCCCCTGCGGTTGTATAGGTGCGCCGCCCCGGAGGAGACCAGAGCTATACAGCGGGTTCCGTCGATCTTGGGCTCGAATATCCAGTCAGGGGAGTCAAAGGGCTGGCCGGATACGGCGAGCATGGGCTTTGGGGGAGAGAGGGGATGCAGGCTCATTTATTTCAGCGACTCTGCCGTCTGGCGCAGGGCCTCCATCAGGCTCTTGGCGGCTGGCCTCGCCCTCTTCTTTTCCGGAATGATCACAGTCCCTTCCATCTTGGATTTGACCAGGGCCTCGATCTTCTCCCGATACTGATCCTTGTATCCGGTCAGGTCCAGCTCTCCGCTCAGGCTTTCTATGATCTGGGCTGCGAGAGCCAGCTCTTTTTCTCCCGGCGGAGCAAGATCCTGCAGGGCGGGAAAGATGTGGGGGTCCATGATCTCGCCATCATAGCGCAGGGTGGTGGCCACTATCGCCCCCCGGTAGTAATGGACCAGGACCAGCCGCTCTTTGGAGCGGAAGGTGATCTTGCCCAAGCCCGCTTTGCCCGTCTTCTCCATGACCGCCTGCATCAGGGAATAGGCCTCCTCGGAGCGGTCCGGGAGGAGGAGATAGGTGGTATCGAAGTAGTGAGGATCGAATTCAAAGAAGTTCACAAACCGGTCCAGGAGGATGGTGTTCTTGGAGTCGGGCCGGGCGGATTCGATCTCCTTTTTCTCCAGGAGGACGTATTTGCTTTTATCCAGAGGATAGCCGTAGATTATGTCCGCCATTGAGACCTCCTCACCCTCCTGGCAGATGCGCTTGAAGGAGATGGGGGTCTTGCAGCTCTTGTGCAGCATGCGAAAGCTGATCTTCCTGTCGCGGATCAGGGAGAGAGCTTTGACCGGGATATTGACCAGGCCGATTCTAAGGCTGCCGGACCAGGTGGTGCGGGGCAGAGCGGATGGAGGCGATCCTTCTGGTGGTTGTTCACTATCCATTTTTTCTTCAGCGATCTGCACAACCTCGGGCATGGGAAATAATAGGGCTGCAAAATACTAATGCTTTTGCACGCTCAAGAGAGATCATCTTTAGCGTATGGCACTGAAGATGGCTGCAAGAGGATGAGAGAGAAGATCAGCCAGAGGGCATTACCGGCAAAATAGGAATAGGATAAAAATGGCGGAATATGGAGAGTGGAACCGGAAGGGAGCTTCTCTCAGCGATAAAACAGCAAGGAAAGAGTACAAGGTGGACCAGGAATTCATCATCAAAGGCATAGAGGCAGGAAAACTCGAATACCGCTATTCATCAGTTTGGGGCAGTCCCTTTATCAGGATTCTCAGAAGGCAGTTGGAAGAGTACATCGCCGATGAGCTGGGAATGGAATACTTGATGAAGGCAAAAGGCAAAACCGAGCTGAAGAAGATTAAAAAGGAGATAGCCGATTTGGAGCAAAAGCTAAGCGAGCTTCAGGCCAGAAAGGCGGAGCTTGAGAGAGTCTTTGGCAAATAAGGAGTGGTAAGAGATGGCCACTTTTGAGGAGATCGAGGATGCCTTCTTTTTCGTCAGCTCTGAGGCCTACGGAATGAATAGAGCGCTTCTCTGCCTGGATAACGGCGAGATATACTATCACTCGGAGAGCGGAGACCTAAATGAACTGGACGAGGACAATTTTGCCTGCGAAAATTTCCTGGAGATACCCCATAAAAATGACCTAAGTCTAGATGCGGCCCTGGCTCTGGAATTTGCGCAATTACGAATGCCGGAGGATTGGCCTCAAGTTGATAGCATCTTCCGAAGGCCAGAAGCATACAGGAGGTTCAAGGAGCTTCTTGGCAGCAAGGAATTGCTGCAGAGCTGGTATGATTTCGAGAACCAGAGGGAGCATGAGGCCCTGAAGGAATGGTGCAGGGAAAATGGCATCGATCTGAAAGAGGGGGATTGAGAAGATGCTTATGCCTTTGGCTGGTACGGCCCCGACCGCATAATCGACGGCCTCTTCTGCTACAGCAAGTGCATATCCTGGGTCCGGCTCTATATCCAGGTTGAAGGCTCAGAGTTCTACGGGATCTAAGCGGTACAAATGATGATTTTGAACTGTGAAAGCAGAAGGCGGCTGGATGCGCTATCCTTGCCACTCCTCATGGACTGAATCCTGGCGAGACCGTCCTGCATCTGCGCGAATGATCCACCTGAAAGATGGCCTATGAAAGGTGGACGATGAAGTGCCCGTTTTTGAGAATCTGGAAAGCATTGAGGATCTGGCAGCCTTCCTGGCAAACATGCATACGAGGATATGCAGGCATACTATCAGGCAATAACCAATAGCTAACTGCGATCCAAGTGCAGATAACACAAATGCATAAGGTGTCTATATAAAATCGACTTACGCAGTCAACTCTTCTACCATGATATCCCTTTTGCTCCAAGGAATCGGCATAACCTCGTAACTCTGCAATGCATCCATGACAGTAGGTGGGACAATTCTCTCAGAATCGTTCAATATTGCATAGGCCTTGGACTCTGGAGATCTCACATCCCTGGTATCAAACCATGCAAAGGCAGCAACCTGGGCTTCTTCTCGGCTAGGCCGGTTAATTGCCTGGATAATCCTCTCCGGTCGCTTCCTTGATTTTGGTATCACAAAGTTGAATAAATGATCGTATCCGCTCTTTCCGGTAAACTTTACATTAGGTGTATAGCGAATTTCATTCTCATCTAGCCAGACAACAACATCCTCCAAGAACAGACTGGAGACCATAGGCGTGGCCAGATAAAACAAATCATTCACTGCAAGCATGGCTTGAACCAGATTGTGCTTGCGCAGGGGAAAATCCTCTCTTGCGGCTCTTATTTCAAGAGCACCATCTACGAGCTTTACTCCAAAACCATTTAAAGTCATTTGAAGAAGGGCCATCCTCTTAGGACTTTCCAACTTGCAGCCCGACAACTCCAGTTCTTCAAGGATGTGGCCATCATCGGTAAGGATATAGCTTCCGTTCTGCCTCCGGGCATATATCTGAAGATAATCGTTGTTTCGGTCGAGATACGGTGTAGTAACCTCAATCCAGTCATCAACCTGTCGGAGAGTGGTCTTGCTTCTAAGCCACGCGACATACTGGTCCATCAAGATTTGTATCTCTTCCATCCGTCGATTCCCCTCTGTATATTCGGCTGTTTGGTTATATTACAGTAGCTCATAAAATCCTGGAGCGTTTCCCATAAGTCCATGCAATTAGAAAACCTATCCGCAGAAATGGATTTTGCCCATTTAGCACCATAACCTTCTCGATAAACATGCAGATGAGGACAGGCGATCTCTTCTCCATCTGGATTGCGATGTGGCGCTCCACCAAGATCCAGTCTTATCAGGACAACCGTCTGACGGACTCGGTTTTGATATGTAGCTTTTACTTGACAAATCCTGCCACCGCATCTTATATCAAGGGAAAAATTCTCTCGCTTGTCCTCTGAGACTAATGGAATTGTTACTGATTTTCCTTGAGATGGGCAAAACACGATATCTTCGTTGACCCTACACTTAGGCATAGCTATCAAAGCATCAGCTTCTTCCTGGGTAAGATCAATATCCGCCATTATTCAGCGTTCTCCGCGCAATTTGAGTTCGTCTCAATAGAAATAAGTTGCGACTAATGATTTTTCCTGAGTTATAGTTTGCTGTGTTAATTATCGGTTAATAAATAGAATGAGGCTCTCGAAAAAGTTAACACCCATACCCTCGTTCTTCTCTCATGAACATGGACCACTTCGATGTAGCGGTCATAGGCGCCGGCCCGGCCGGCTCCATGGCCGCCAAGTATGCGGCCAAGGCGGGAGCAGCTACTATTCTGCTGGAGGAGCACACCGGAGCGGGCTGGCCGGTGCAGTGCGCCGGGCTTCTGGGCAGCCAAGCCCTGGCCGAGTCGGAGCTGGCCGCCGGCTCCTTTATCCTGGGAGGGATGAAAGGAGCCACCATATTCTCCCCCGGCGGGGTGCGGCTGGACTTCAAGGCTCAGGATCGCCGGGCTTGGGTGGTGGACCGCAGGCTCTTCGACCGGGCCCTGGTGGAAGAGGCTCTGGAGGAGGAGGCCATATTCAGTCCCTGCGCCAGGGTGGAGGAGATCAGGCTCGGTCGGGAGAGGAGCATTCTCTCTCTGGCCGCCGGGAAGCAGATCTCAGCGGGGGTGGTGATCTCCGCTGAGGGGATCTCGGCCCTGCTGGCCCGCCGGGCGGGGATAGCCGCCCCCCAGATCATCCTCTCCGGAGCCCAGGTGGAGGCGGCCTTTTCTGTAGAGGATCCGGAGAAGGTGGAGGTGCATCTGGGGGCAGCTCCCGGCCTCTTCGCCTGGGTCATTCCCTTAAGCGAAGACCGGGCTCGCATTGGCCTGTGCGCCATCAACAGCGCCTGCGAGAGGCTGAGAGCTTTTTTGAAGTCCGACCTGATCCGGGAGCGGCTGAGGGGAAGCCCCCTGGCCCTCAATGTGGGCGGCCTGCCCCTGGGCCCGCCTGCCGCGACAGCAGTCGCCGGGCTTTTAGCCGTGGGAGACGCTGCCGGCCAGGTCAAGCCTACCTCAGGCGGCGGGATCTACTCCGGGCTGGTGGCGGCGAAGATTGCGGGCGGCGTGGCGGCAGCAGCAGCCCTGGAAGCAGATGCATCTGCCCCGAGGCTAATGGAATACGACCGGCTCTGGAGGCAGGCGGTTGGAAGCGAGCTGGAGATAGGAATGAGGCTCTACCGCATGATGAATAAAATGACCGCAGCGGAGACAGACGAGTTGATAGGCTATATCGCCGGCCGGCCTGGCTTGATCAAAACCATAGAGGATTACGGGGACATCGACCGGCCCAGCAAGCTCATGGCCCGACTGCTGCCCCACCTGGGCTGGGATGCCATTCGCCTGGCCAGGCTGCTTGGATATGCTCTGGGCTAATGCTCTATTCTATTGATTTCAGCTCAGGGCCTCCACCCGGCTGTTGCCCACCTCATCCTCCACCACCAGCAGAGTATTATCGAACTGCCCCTGCACGTCGGAGATATGGCTGATGGCGATGATCTGGGGAAAGCGCTCCTCCAGGCTCCGGAGCATCTGGATCATCTTCTCCCGGTGCTCAACGTCCTGGCTGCCGAAGACCTCATCCAGGATGAGGAAGGAGTAGCTTGCCCCGTCCGGTCCGAAGCGCATGAGATACTCGCTTATGGCCACCCGGACGGAGACGGCGATCATATCTATCTCCCCCCCGGAGTAGCGGGATATGGGATAGAATGTTCCCCCGTCCTCCACCTGGATGTTGAAGTCCTCATCGATCTTGATCAGGCTGTACCTGCCGGAGACCTCCTCCAGGATCTCTCCCGCCGTGCGGGCGATCTCATTTTTGACCCGGATCAGCACCTGATCCATGAAGCTGTTGACGAGAAGCCTGGTGGCATCCACCACCTCAGCCCTCCGGGAGGCCAGAGAAGCGCTCTTCTCCAGCTCCACCTTCCTCTCCCCTTCCCGAACCAGTCGATCTCTCTCTGCCAGCAGCACCCGCATCTGAACCTGCCTTTCGGAGAGGATCTTGCCTGCACTTTCCAGCTCCGCCTTTGCCTGGGCCAGGGCGGCTTTTGCCTTCTCATGCTCCTCCGGTCGGTAGGAGAGGGATGAGATCTGCTGCTGGCAGCTCTCCATCTCTGCCTTTAGCCTTTCCATTGCCGCCAGAATGCCTTCCCGCCTCTCTCTGGCCTCGCCCTCCCCGGCCATGAGCAGGGCAATCTTCTGTCTCTCGCTTTCGGCACTGGCAAGCTCCCTCTTCTCCTTAAAGAGGGACTCATATTCGGCGGGATCATAATCCAGGGCTTCCTCGGACTCATAGAGGGCCTGCAGAGCCTTTTCCAGCTCGGAGACCTCTTGCTTTAGCGCCTCCCACCGCTGCCGGAGCGGCGGGATCTGTGCCGCCCTCTCGCTCAAAGCCAGGAATCGGTCATGCACCGGCTTGAGGGAGAGAGCCTGACTTCTTGCCTCCAGAAAGTCGGCTTCCTGAAATCCCAAAGCCTCTAACTGCCCCAGGAGCAGGCTTTTTTTATCCTTCAGCTCTGCCAGCTCTTTTTCTGCATCAGCAATCTCCTTCTCCGCTCCGGGCAGCCCCTCCAGCCGCAGAGATAAAGCGGCATGCTCCTGCACCAGGCAGTTAAGGTCCTGCAGCCGGGCCTCGGCCCCCTCCAGCCTGGCTTGATCGAATTTCGCCTCGCCCAATTCCTTTATCCTGGCAGCGATGGCATTTCCCTCCCCCTGGATCTCATCGATCTGCCGGACCAGGCCGGCGATTGAGGCTTGCAGGGCGGCACGTCTGCTCTTCTCAGCATTTATCCGGTCGAAGGCAGATCGAAGGTTGCTCCGCGATCTGGCCACGCCCTCCAGCTTCTCCTTCTGAGACCCGATCTCCTCTTCCAGCCTCTTTATCTCTTCTCCGGCCTGGGCAAGGCTGCGCTCATACTTGCCGACCAGAAGATCACGCTGGGCCTCTAGCGGCCTCTCGCAGGTGGGGCAGAGCCCCTCTTCTCCCAGGGCTTTAACCCTCTGGAGAGATCGCTCCGCCTCGCCCAGGGACTTCTCTGCCGCCTTGCGGCTTCCTCTTGTCTCCGCTAAAATTCTGGACAGCTCGCTGTTCAGCTGATCCAGATCCCGATCTTGCTGCAGCAGGAGGGCCTCTCTCGGCTCGATGTCTTTCAGAGCCTCCATCTCCGCTCGCGCTCGTTCCCCCTCGCTCCTGCGCAAGGCCAGCCGCTCCTCCAGGCCGCTCTTTCTGGCCTGAAGACCCACTATCTCTTTCTGCTTCTCCTTTTCCCGGAGTAGATCTGCGAGATCATCCCTGCACCGGATCTCTTCCTCCCGGCAGCTGCTGATCTCCTTTAGCCGGGCTTTATCCCTGAGCAGATCCAGGCGCAGCCTGACCGCCCGGGCCAGCCTCTCTTCCACCGACTGCACCTGAGACCGCACTTGCTTGATATCGGATTGCAGATCCCTGTGCCTGTCCCTGGCCGTCTCCAGGGCAGCAAGCCCCTTCTGCAGCAGGATATACTCCTCCTCCCTGATTAGGAGGCTCTCTCTCTCTGCTGCATCTTTTTCCAGATTTTGCAGATTGCTCTGGCTCTCCGCCAGAGCTTTTCTCTCCCCCTCTAGAGCAGCCCGGCGGGAGGCTATGCTCCGGGCCAGATCCTCGAATGCCGCTCTCTTGGGCTCCAGAGCCTCCAGCCGCTCCCTCACTCCGGCCAGCCTCTCCAGCCGGGGCTGGATCTCATAGAGCCTCTTCCGGGAGAGGTCTATGGCAGCAAGATGCTTCTTTTCTGCCTCGGCCCTCTCATCCAGCTCGGCCTGCCCTTTCTCCAGGCGGGCTTTCCTCTCTTGGAGCATCTCATAACTGCGCATCCTCTCACCCTGAAGATCCAGCTCTTTCTGCCTCTCTTCAAAACTTCGAGCCAGCTCCGTTCGCTTCCTATCCGCCTCCACCAGCCCTTTTTCCTCGGCCTGGATAGCCAGAGCAACCTGCTCCAGCCTGCCGGAGACATCCCCGATCTCCCCCAGCGCTCCTGATAGCCTGGCCATCTCCTGCTCGACCGCGCCTCTATCCGCCTTGATCAGATCCAGAGCATGCTCCTTGATGTCTTCCAGGCCCAGAAGCTTGAGCAGATACTCTCTCTTGCCCATGGCCCCCTCTTTGAGAAGATTGTCCAGGTCCTTCTGCCGGGCGTAGAAGGTCTTCATAAAATCCTGATAGCTGATCTTGAGGATCTCCTCCAGCTTGCTGTCCACCTCCCGGCTTCCCAGGGCAACCCTCTGCCCGTCCAGCTCCAGATATGCCTCCGGGGTGTTAGCCTTTCCTTTCATCCCCCTGTAGATGACCAGCTCCTGCTTGCCCAATGAGATGGTGAGGGCTACGGTCACAGGATCGGATTCTCTGACATGGCAATTGCGGATGAAGTCCCTCTTGATGGCAGAGGCGCGATTGCCGTAAAGAGCCCAGGCTATGGCCTCCACTATGGTGCTCTTGCCCGCCCCATTGCTGCCCACAATTCCGGTCAGACCATCGGAAAACTCCAGATCCGCCCGGCGGAACTTCTTGAAGTTCCTCAAGACCAGCCGGTTAAGATGCATCCAGCCTCTCCCTGTGTTTGGCGGAGATTGCCCGCTTGATAATCTGTGATCCGTAAGAGCAGACCTCGCCCTTGATCGCCGCGGCAATTCTGCCCTCGCCGGACTGCTGAGCCAGATATAGGGAGAACTCCTCCTCCAGGCTCTTCCGATCCACCTGCTTGCCTAGATGCTCCCTTTCGTCCTCAAACTCAGGCCGGATCTTGAAGTAAAGGGCGGTGGAGCCCAGACGGCTGAGCCTGACCGGGTCAAGGCTTCTGTAGGCCGCCCGGTTGACGTTCTTCAATGTGATGCGCACCATCATATCCCTGATATCGTCCTCCCGGCACAGCTCCATCAGACATTCGGCAACCTCCTGGGATTCCATGCCGCTGCAGTCAATGGCCGGATGATCTTTCATATATTCAGGCTGGACGGGGATGCCCTCGACCTGGCCGCTCTCCAGATCCACCAGCAGCATACCCTTCCGGTCCCGAGCCTCGCCGAAGTTGAAATAATCCACCGAGCCGCTGTACCAGGCGTTGCCTGAGATCCTGGCCTGGCTGTGGAAATGGCCCAGAGCAATATAATCAAAATCGCTTTTAAGGAGGCTGTCCGGCAGCTCATGCTCTCCCACGCTCCTCATCCTGCGGTTGGATAGCGACTCCACCAGGCCGTGCATGACCAGAACATCTCTTCCTCCCCGCACCATCTTCTGAAACTCGGCCAGATAGTCGCCCGGCTCCAGGCAGAATGGTATGCAATGAAAGCAGCGGTCTCCCACCTCGAATTTTTCGTATCCGTACCTCTGGGCGATATGTACTTCCCTCATATCCTCAAAGAGCCGGAAAGGGCTGGTCTGGGAGAAGCTCTTGGGGGCATCATGATTGCCGCTGATTACTACCACCGGAATGCCTGCCTCCGCCAGCCGCTGAAGGCCCCTCTGAAAGACCACCAGAGGCCTGATCCTGGGCCGGACATGATGGAATACATCCCCGGCATGAACCACGGCATCGGGCTTGATCTCAATGATCTTTTGAATGGCGCGATCAAATCCGGAATAAACCATCTCTTCTATGCGGTTTCGCCCGTATTCATCCAGCCGGCTGTAGCTGGAAAATCCCAGATGGGAATCGGCCAGGTGAACGATCTTCATATGATATCATCCATTTCCATTTCTCATCCCCGATCGCCCTACTCCAGGAAAGGCTTGAAGCCGCCCTTACTAGCTAACTTCTCTGGCAATTCCTCCTTTTCCAGGCGGCGCAGGTAGTCCTCGTAGCGGTGGATGCGGGCGGGCACGGGGAAGGGAATGCTCAATGTGGAGACCACCGCCTCTCCCTTCTCCAGTGTCTGGATCTCTATGTCCAGGGAGGAGAGGTCCTGCTTGGCCGACTCCTCCAGCTGCCGGCGATCGTTTCTGTCTCCCAGGCCCATGACCACCAGGGTGTTGAACTGGGAGAGAAGCTGCTTGTCTATCAGCTTGGGCTGCTGGGTGATGGCGCACAGGCCCACCCCGAACTTGCGCCCCTCCCGGGCGATGCTCTCAAAGCGGGAGGTGTTGCTTCCCGCTCCCAGGACCCTCTGGGCCTCCTCAATGGTGATGAGGCAGTTCTTGCGGCTCTCTCCCTCTGTCAGGTCTCTCTTGTAGTCATCCAGAATATAGCGGGATATTACCGATAGCAGGAATAGCTCGGAGCGATCGGTCATCCTGGGAATATCCACCAGAACCACCTTTCCCTTCTTTAAATTGGCCAGGATGTTGGCCAGGCTGGATCTCTTCATGATATACCGGTTTCTCTCCAGCTCATTCTTGATCCGGCGCACCAGGACGCTGACGGTGCTGTCCTTGAAGCCCTCCTGCACCATGCGGGCCATGCCCTCCGGGGTCTTGATATCCTCCAGCCAGCTTCTGGAATCGAAGATCCTGGATATGGCATCCAGGGCATCCCTCTGGGGCGGCGACCACTCATAGAGGAGAGCTATATCCTCTGGCAAGATCTCCTCCTCGGAGATGGCCAGCTCCTCCACCCCCGGATCAGAGGAGTTCTGCCGGTCGGTGGAGTAGCAGGCCAGGCCACTGCGGTATTTTTGCAGATGAGTGAGGCCCTTGATCAGGCCCTTGCCCTTGAGATACTCCCCATGAGGATCGACTATGAGCAGCCCGAAGTTGGAGTTGCCCTTCACATACAAGCGCATGCAGGAGGCGGCAAAGACCTTCATAAAATTGGATTTGCCCATGCCGGTAGTGGCGAAGACACCCATGTGGTGGTCCATTGCCTGGCTATGCAGAGCCACAGGGATCTCCTCCACCAGACGGGTTCCATTTCTGAGGTATCCCACCTCGATGTCTCCCATGACCTGGCTCAGGAAACGGAATTGGTCCTTCTCTGCTCTTTTCACGGGCGAGAATTTGGTGGGAAGGGTGCGGGACTTCCTGAACTGGCCTGCCTCATTTACAGATCCCAGGGGCTCGGCTATGACCCGGTTGAAGATCTGATCGGAATCGAAGAAGTTTGTCCCCTTGATGGTGGTATCCCAGTGGCCGTCGTAATTGGAGCTGTGCTCTATGTTGATCACCCTGGCCAGATAGGTAAGGCTGCCGTCTCTGACAGAGAAGATCTGCCCCACCTCCGCCCGCTCCTCTTCGGAGAGGTTATACGGCACTATGAAATGGTACTCAGATACATTTTTTGATACTATGCGGTAGGTGCTCTCACCCTTCTCCATCACTTTTCTATCCAGCAGTCCGGCCCGTTCTGAGGGCTGATATGGCCTCACTTCCTGGTCCACAGTATTGTCCCTCTCTTAGAATCTAGATTTCATCTCCAGAATGTCATGATAGTCCAGCATGAGCATTCTGATCTGCCCCATGGTCATTCCCATCTCCATAAGCCTGGCCATCAGCCGCTGCCTCGCGCCGGCGGCTTCCTGCTCAGTGATCCTGATATCCCTGTGAGCCCGGAAGAGGGCATGGGGATAGCCCATGCTCTCGGCGGAAGAGGAATGGCCGGCCAGCTTGCCCAGGACGGCTCCTATATCCTGGCTGAGATAGGCTGGAGCGTCTACCCGGAAGGCCAGATCGGTCTGGCCGCAGAAGCGGACCACATAGCTCTGGCCGCCCCATCTGCCCTGTCCTGCCTCCACGTTCTTGTCCTTCAGGCTGAGAAACCAGGCCTCGCCGGGGCACAGCCGGCTGCCGGCCAAAGCAGTGTGCTGCACGAAGGGCCGGGTGATCTCATCGCCCCAGGAGAGAGAGCTGGACTTGGATACGGCCAGAAGAGCCACCTCTCTCTCGCCGGCCCGGGTGAAGATCACCGACAGGACCGCCCGCAGGGGCTCGAAGACCTCGAAGCTGCCGTCGTAAAGGATGATGTCACCGGGACTGGCCTGATCCAGCGCATCATTTATGGCCAGATACTCCTGCATCTCCCGGTAGTAGCTGGAGAGCCGGTCCAGATCCGACTCCTGAAGGTCGATTCCCTTCAGGCCGAAGTAGTGCTCCAGATAGGGATCGAAATTGCTCTGGCATAGCTGCGGGTCGGCCAGAAAGAGGTCGTCAAAGGTGACGACTGTGCGCTGCCATTCTCTGCCCCTGTATACAGCATAACCGGCCCGGATCAGGTTCACCCTTGCCGTCATCCAGCCGCAGAGGGCGGCATTGGAGCCGTCCACGGCAAAGAGCTCTCCGGAAAAGTCAGCCGGCTTTATCGGCAGGAAGTCGCTCTCCTTGATGCCGGTGCTTTTCAAATACTGATCGATTCCCTCCAGGTGGATATGATCGCGGATCAGTTCAGCAACCATTGACAAGCGTCTCTCTTCTCCCATCCTGCAAACCTCAGATTTGCCCTCTCACCTGAAAATCGATCACCACATTATGCCGGCGCGGTGCATAGCTTCTCACTATGCCCCGGTAGAGCGCCTCCACCTCAGCCCCCATCTCCTTCGCCGCTTTCCTTATCAGGGCCTCGTCCCGGTAGAGATCGTCCTCGGGAGCTATGCAGTAGTAATGCACCACTCCCCCCGATTTCGCCGCCCGCATGGCCGGGACGAGGAAGGAGGAGGCGCTGTGGGGAAGGTTCATAATCACATGGTCCGCCTGGCCTTCATAGCCAAGCGCCAGTTCGGCGGCGTCTCCCTCCAGGATCTCTATGTTCTGGACCCTATTAAGAATGGCATTCTCCTTCAGGCATTTTATCGCCAGGGGGTTCTTGTCCATGGCCACCACCTGGGCCCCCTTTTTGGCCAAAAGCAGGGAGAAGGGCCCCACCCCGGCGAACATGTCCAGAACGAAATCGTCCGGACGGACCTGCCTGGCCAGGCGCAGCCTCTCCGTGCCCAGCCGCTCGGTGAAATAAGCGCCCTCCAGATCCACCCTGTAGCGAAGGCCGTGCTCTTTGTGAATGGTTGATGTCCGGGGCTCGCCGGCTATATGCCGGAAGCGCCGGGTGCGATACTCTCCCTCCACATCGGAGACGGGAGCTATGACCGCCTTGATCCCCTTGCTGGTGGCCATTAGGGCCGCCGCCACTGCCTCGGCATCAGCATCCTCCACCATGGCGATGTCTCCCACCACCTCAAAGCTGGGTCGGTAGCCCAGGATGTCCTCCGGTGTTGCTGGCTGCTCCTCGGGCTGAAAATCGATCTGGACCGGTTCAAAGGCGGCGGTCTGTTCGAGATTATTCCTGCTGGCGGTGTCCATATCAAGCACCGGTAGATAGACATGGGTTTCATCAGAGCGGATCTTGCGGCTGCGATCCAAAAGGCCGCTCTCCACCAGAGCCTTTCGCAGCCTCTCCCCGTATTCTCTCCTGACCCGCAATCCTGAGGACTCTTCCGCCATTGGCAGAGCAATAGAGCCGCCGTCTATTAATATGTCTGCCAGGCAGAGGGAAAATAAGCCGTCTGGCAGGCGAGAATATATAATAAAAATATATTGATTAAAATGCAGATGATATTTAAGATTCATTCCTTGGCCAGAAGTATCTCCATGGAAGAGACATTTACCGCCTTTCCGTCCTCGCTCTCTATGGACTCCGTGCCAATGGTGATGTTCTTGACTGTGACATTGGGCATGAATCTGTTTCTGGTGATCTCCGCCGCATCCACCGCCCGGGAGATGGCCCGCCCCCTGGCTTTGAGCGTCACTGTCGAGACCGGCTTGTTGAACTGGGTCATAACGGCGAGGACATAGTTCATGACCGGCTTGTCGCCGATGAAAATCACTGCATTGTCTTCCATAGAATCGCCCTTCCTTTTACTTTTCTTGGGCAGGTTATTAATTCTTTCTCTCCAAGATATCGGCAAAGGCGAAGTTGGGCTTGACGGCATCGATCTTCACCCGCAGCCTCTCTCCCTCGCGCGATCCGCGCACGATGACCGCGAAGCCCTCCACCATGGCCACGCCGTCTCCCGACCTGCCTGTGGACTCGATGGTCACATCCAGCATGTCCCCCTTTCGCACCGGAGCAGTGAGCAGCTTCTTGGCCACTATATAGGTCTCGGCGCTCTCCTTTCGGGAGGCGGGAGGCGAATGGGCGTGAACAGATGAGAACTCCCGCCGGACCTCGTTTAAATAGTCAAGGAACATGTCACCCTGAAAGACCTTGACCAGGAAATTTCCCCTCGGCTTGAGCAGCTTCTTGGCCATTTTAAGTGCTGAGCGGGATAAGTCGACGGAGACGGCATGGTCCCTGTGCCAGGCTCCGGTTAGGTTAGGCGCTGCATCACAGATCACCACATCCGCATCCCCACCCAAGGCTTCCTTCACCAGATCTACAGTGCTCTCACTGGTTATGTCCGCCTGAAAAGTAATCACGCCGGCAATGGGCGCGATGCCCTCCAGGTCCACACCCACGATTTTCCCCCCAGAAAGCTTGGCAGCCACCTGCAGCCACCCTCCCGGAGCCGCTCCCAGGTCAACCACGCTGTCGCCCCGCTTGATGACATGGAATTTATCATTGATCTGGAGCAGCTTGTAGGCGGAGCGGGCCCGGTAGCCCTCCTCCTTGGCTTTCCTATAATAGTGGTCCTTCTGATCTCTGGCCATTGTATTGAAGCTGAGGGCTCCTGGAATAAAGACTTGATCCGCAAGCCCGATACCCCCAGGCCGAAGAGATTATAAGCCGCGCTGCGAGAGTCGCAGCCAGCGAGAGAGGAAGGGCGGCTGCCGCTGGCCGGATATGGCCGGTGTGGAAAGTCCCCCCACCACTGGACACACAGACATT
>Ga0116149_1003691_pt1 | contig 15668 bp, 12 predicted proteins | sample AD_UKC057_MetaG_FD_89787 | JGI IMG/M metagenome (GOLD analysis project Ga0116149, IMG submission 89787) | Active sludge microbial communities of municipal wastewater-treating anaerobic digesters from USA - AD_UKC057_MetaG | ecosystem: Engineered > Bioreactor > Anaerobic > Digestate | place: USA... | reverse complement strand
GATCAACCACAAAGGACACAAAGGACACGAAGAAGAAGGTCCCCGCTCTCGTGGAGCAGTCCTCGGAAAGGCCACCGCCGGCCTTCGGCGGCCGCGAGCGGCCGCCGAAGACCGTCAGCAGGTGGCACCCGCTCGAGTTCTTTGTGTTCTTTGTGATCTTTGTGGTGCAAAAGGCCGTGAGAGATCCGCGATGGGTGCAGGTGTGAAGAGACTTCCACGCCGAAGGCTCACGGCCGACCAGTACGTCGACGGCATCCTCGCCGGCGACCGGATCGTGCTGGCGCGGGCGATTACGCTGGTCGAGAGCGACCTGCCGTCGGACGCCGACCTGGCCTCCGAGGTGATCGAGCGGTGCCTGCCGCACACCGGGCGCGCGCGCCGAATCGGCATCACCGGCGTGCCCGGCGCCGGCAAGAGCACCTTCATCGAGGCGCTCGGCATTCACCTCGCCGACGAGCGGGGCGAGCGCCTGGCCGTTCTGACCATCGACCCGTCGAGCCCGGTCTCGGGCGGCAGCATCCTCGGCGACAAGACGAGGATGGAGAAGCTGGCGACCCACGAACGGGCGTTCGTGCGCCCCTCCGCCTCGCGCGGCCACCTCGGCGGCGTCGCGCGCCGGACCCGGGAGGCGATGCTGCTCTGCGAGGCCGCCGGCTACCCGCACGTGTTCGTGGAGACCGTCGGCGTTGGACAATCGGAAACCACCGTGCGCTCGATGGTGGACTTCTTCCTGCTCCTGATGCTGCCGGGCGCCGGCGACGAGCTGCAGGGGATGAAGCGCGGCATCCTCGAGATGACCGACCTCATCGCCATCAACAAAGCCGACGGCGAGAACCGCCGTCGCGCCGCCCGCGCGCGGCACGAGTACGAGAGCGCGCTCCACCTGTTCCCCGCGGCAGCCGACGGGTGGAACCCCAGGGTCGTCACCTGCTCGGCCCTCACTCGCGAGGGGGTGCGGGAGATCTGGGACGCCGTGCTGGAACACCGCACGCTGATGGAGTCGAACGGCTGGTTCGAGCGCCATCGCAGCGAGCAGGCGCTCGAATGGATGAAGGAGGCGCTCCTGTTCGGCCTCGAGCAGGAGATCCGCCGCGACCCGGCGGTCCGCCGGCGGCTGGACGCCGTGCAGCAGGACGTGCTGCACGGACGGGTCAGCCCGTTCCGCGCCGCGCGTGAACTGCTGACCCTCTTCCGACAGCCGCCTGGCTCCTAGCCTCTAGGCTTCCAGCCCTAGCGTCCAAGCATGAACCCGACGCCGACCGTGGCACGCCAGAAGCTCGGCGCGAGGTCGTCGCCGGTGTAGTAGCGCAAATCGCCCCGCACCTGCACGTTGTCGCTGATTCCGGTCTTGACCCCGCCGCCGAAATTCACCGCCAGCTTGGTCGTCGAGTCATCGAGAGCCTGGAAGATCGGGTCGGTCGTGTCGATGTCGGCGTTTGCCCTGATCATCCCGAGGCCGAGCGCGACGTACGGCGTCCATCGCCGCTCGGCGAACTGCTCGGTGAAGTGGTAGAGCACGTTCGCGTCCAGCGTGTAGACGTTGGTGTCGAACTGGACCAGGTCGCCCTGCTCTGCGCCCATGTAGGCGAACTGCCCCTCGATCGTGACGCGGCTCGTCACGTTGTACCCGAGCGCAGCGCCCAGATTGAGCGGCGAGTTCTCGAGGTCGCCCGAGAAGCCGGCGCCGATGAACGGCGTCACCGTCCAGCGCTCCACCTCGAGCGGCGCGGTGGCCGGTTCCTTCGCCGGCGTCTGGGCGGTTGTCTGCGCCATGGCCGGCGCGGCGAGAAAGAAGGCGGCAAGCACCGCCGAGCTGAATCCGATACGTCCCATGCACGTTCCTCCTGAGGTCGTCTTCCGCAGGAGGCCTATGCAGGGGCCATGCCCGGCCGAACTCGTCTGTACCCACGCCCCCGCTCGTCAGCGACGAAGGCCGGCGCTTCAGGCGATGACCAGGCGGCGCACCGCTCCCCGCAGCGCGTCCACGTCGATCGGCTTGCGCACGTGTTCCTGGAAGCCCGCGAGGCGGGCGCGCTGCTCGTCTTCCTGGCGCACGTAGGCCGTCACGGCCAGCGCGGGCAGGCCGCGGATCACCGCCGAGGGGTGCGAGCGTATGTGCTCGATCAGCCAGTAGCCGTCGGCGTCGGGCATCGCGATGTCGGCCAGCACGACGTCGACGTGCTGCCGGCCGAGCACGTCGAGCGCCTCGCGGGCGGATGCCGCCACGAACACGCTGGCCCCCGACTGGGCGAGCACGCTCGCCACCAGGTCGCGCGAGTCGCGCTCGTCGTCCACGACGAGCGCCCGCACGCCGGCCAGTTCGGCCCCCGCCACCAGCTCGCACTCGTCGCCGGAGGCCGCCGCCCGCTCCTCGCCGTTCTCGGCGGTGCGAAGCGGAAGCCTCACGGTGAAGGTCGCCCCTTGCCCTTCTCCCTCGCTCTCGGCGGTGACCGACCCGCCGTGCAACTCCACGAGGTGCCTGACAATCGCCAGGCCCAGGCCCATGCCGCCGTGGCTCCGCGTCGTCGAGCTGTCGTGCTGCGTGAAGCGGTCGAACACGTGCGGCAGGAACGCGGGATCGATCCCGATCCCGCTATCCCTGACGGCAAGCAGGACGGTCGATCCCTCGGCGCCGAGGCGCACGCTCACGCGCCCCGCCTCGGGCGTGAACTTGATGGCGTTCGACAGCAGGTTCCACGCGACCTGCTGCAGGCGGTCGGCATCCCCGAGCACCGGGCCGTCGCTGTCGACGTGCCAGTCGAGCGCCACCCCCTTGGCCTCCGCCGCCGGCCGCACCGCGTCGAGCGCCGCCTGGATCGCGGGCGCGAGGAGCATCGCGCGCGCCTGGATGCGCAGCTTCCCCGTGATGATCCGCGAGACGTCCAGCAGGTCCTCGATCATCTCCGCCTGCGCCTGGGCGTTCCGCGCGATCACTTCGACCGCGCGCGCCGCCTGGTCGCTCTTCAGCTGCCCGTTCTTGAGCATGGTCGCCCAGCCGAGGATCGCGTTCAGCGGCGTCCGCAGCTCGTGCGAGAGCGTCGCGAGGAACTCGTCCTTCGCCCGGTTCGCCGCGGCCGCCTCGGCGTGCGCGTGCCGCTCCGCCTCGACCAGCCGGCGCAGGTCGGCTTCCTGGGCGCGCAGCGTCTCCTCCGACCGCGCCAGCTCCAGCGCCACCCGCTCGGCCTCCGAACGGGCGCGCACTTCGGCCCGCGTGGCGAGGAACAGGAGGCCGCTGGCCAGCCCGCCGATCGTGAGAATCCACTGGAGTGCCTGCGACTGCGAGTTGGCGCCGAACGAGGGGCCGGTCAGCACGACGAGGGTCCACATGCGCCCCGCGACGTCGAGCGCCAGCGCCCGCTCGAAGCGCGGCGGCCCGCCGGACGGGGGCACATCGCCCGACTCGTCGAGCAGGCGTTCGAAGGCCGGTGGGCCGTCGTAGACCCGGAGCCCCAGCCCCTCGACCCCCGACTCCTTGAGAACCGTCGCCAGGAAGTCGCCGGCGCGAAACGGGCTGTAGACGAATCCCTCGAGCTGCTCGAGGCGCGCCTCCTCGGTGGCCGGGATGAAGCCCGACCTGTACACCGGCACGTAGATGAGGAACCCGGCCTGCCGCTCCCGGGGTTCGATCTCCTGCACCAGCGTCACCTTCCCCGAGGCCGCCGCCGATCCCTTGCGAGCGGCGGCATCCATCGCCTCGCGGCGCGTCGGCTCGCTGTACATGTCGTAGCCGACCGCCGCCGCGTTGCGCCGGTCGCGCGGCTCGAGGTAGACGATCGCGTGGTACTCGTCGCGCGGGTAGGACGGCCGGATGCGAAAGCCGGGATCTCCCGACGCCCGGATCCGCGCCACCGTGTGATCGAGCTCGGCCGCCGGGATTCGCTGCGAGAAGCCGATGCCCTGCATGCCGGGGTAGCGCTCGCGCAGATCGAGCCGCTCGACGAAGCGGAAGAAGTCTCTCCTGGTGACTTCCTCGCTCGCGGCGAAGAGGCCCGATGCCGAGCGCAGGAGGGCCACGTAGGTGTCAATCCGGTTCGCGACGGTGAATCGTACCTGCTCGGCCTCGCTGTCGAACCGGATCCGGTCGCGTGCGGCCCCCAGCCGGTCGGCGTAGAAGCCGGTGGCCGCCGACGCCGCCAGCCCGGCGAACAGCACGATGTAGGGAATCGAAGGACGGGACGGACGGGCCGTCAGGATGTCGCGGCGCAGCAGGGCACTCATTTCGCCATCGCGGTTTCCCCACATCGTAGCCCGTCCGCGCCCGCGTGGCTACCGCCCGGCGGCAAGCCGGCTGCATCGCGGGAAGGCGTGACTGACGCCGAGAGACCGCGCATCGGCTGCTCGGGCTGGCAGTACCGCCACTGGCGCGGCAGCTTCTATCCGACGGACCTTGCCGCCACCGCGTGGCTCGAGCACTACGCGCGCACGTTCGACACCGTCGAGGTGAACAACACGTTCTACCGGCTGCCCGAGGCCGCGACCTTCCAGGCCTGGGCGCGCCGCGTCCCCGCGGGCTTCGTGTTCGCCGTCAAGGCCAGCCGGTACCTGACACACCTCAAGCGGCTGCGAGACCCGGAGGAACCGCTCGCCCGTCTCTTCGATCGCGCCGGTCACCTCGGCCCCCACCTCGGCCCCGTGCTCTACCAACTGCCGCCCGCGTGGCCTCGAGACCTGCCGCGACTCGAGCGCTTCCTCTCGGCGCTGCCGCGCGGCCACCGCCACGCCGTGGAGTTCCGGGATCCCGACTGGTACTCCGTCGAGACCTTCGAGGCCCTCGAGCGCCACGGCGCCGCCCTCTGCCTGCACGACATGCAGGGCGCCGAGCCGCCCCGGCGGCCCTGCGGCCCGTTCGTCTACCTGCGGCTGCACGGCGCCGGGGACCGATACGGCGGCCGGTATCCGGACCGGGCCGTGGATCGGTGGGCCGACTGGCTGGCGGCGCGGCACCATGACCGCCTGCCGCTGTTCGTCTATTTCAACAACGACATCGGCGGCCACGCGCCACGCGACGCGGAACGCCTGCGCGACCGCCTCGCGAAACTACTCGTCGGCGGTTCCGGGGAAAAGCAGGCAGAGTCCGGGGAAAAGCAGGCATAATGTGGGCGCGTCCCGAGCGCTCTCGCATGCCGGCACCCGAACAACCCCTCGTGTTGTGGCGCCTTCGCGGCCATGGCCGCGACGTGCGGTGCCTTCGCCATCGCAGCGGCGAGGGCTTCGAGCTGCGCGTCCTCTGGGGGCAGCAGCTCTTCCTGACCGAGGCGTTTCACGACGAGGCCCGCCTGCTCCGCCGCGCCGAGGAGTTCCGGCAGGGGCTGCTGTCGCGCGGCTGGCAGCCGCTCGCCCTCGACCCGCGCGCGCCGCTCGACATGGGCGACCCCGACGACGTGGTGATCGGGCTCGAGCCGGGGATGGACGAGGCCGCCTACCTGGCCGAGCTCGACAGGCTGTCCCCCCCCGACCTGGGAAGGCGCCCCACGGTGCTCGTCGTGGACGACGAGCCGAGCGTGAGGGGGTTCCTGCGCTCCTACCTGGAGCAGGCGGGGTACGCCGTGTGCGAAGCTGGCAACATCGAGGACGCACTCGCCGCGCTCGATCAGTCGCCGGTGGACGCGGTCATCCTCGACGTCCGCATGCCCGACCCGACCGGCCTCGGGCGCTCGGGCCTCGAGGTGCTGACCTACATGCGCCTCCACGCCTCGATGGCGGCGATGCCCGTGATTGCCGTCACGGGGCACACCCTGGATGCCGCGGAGGAAGACATCCTGAAGCGGAACCGCGCCGACCTGTTCATGAAGCCGGACGGCTACCGGTCGCTGCTGCAGCGGCTCGACCAGCTGACCGGCCGCCGCGAGCTGACGAGGAATTGAGCGCGCCCCCTGCCCCGGGGACGCCCAACAGTGGCGGTCCGGGAACAGGCCCCTGCAAGGAAAGAGGCACCATGCAAGACGCACGAAGGGCGGGACGGCGCGACTTCATCAGGAACTCCGCGCTGGCGGGCGGCGTGCTGGCGCTGCCGGCGGGGCTGCAGGGCCAGGGGGCGCGGCCGCCGAAGCCGAGGGCGCCGCGCGCGCGAATGACCCTCAAGTGGCGCCCCTTCACCGCCCAGCTGCGCCACGTGTTCACCATCGCCGTCTCGTCGCGCTCCACGACGCCCGACGTGCTCACCGAGATCGAGTACGACGGCCTGGTGGGCTACGGCGAGGCGTCGATGCCGCCGTACCTCGGCGAAACGCAGGAAAGCTGCATCGCCTTCCTCTCGAAGGTGGACCTCTCGAAGTACCCGAACCCGTTCGAGCTGGAGACCATCCTGGCCGACGTGGATGCCATCGCGCCGGGGAACCCTGCCGCGAAGGCGTCGATCGACCTCGCGCTGCACGATCTCGTCGGGAAGCTCATGGGCCAGCCCTGGTACAACATCTGGGGGTTCGATCCCGTGAAGACGCCCCACACCTCCTACACGATCGGCATCGACACGCCCGACGTGGTCCGGCAGAAGGTGCGCGAGGCGAAGGCGTTCAAGGTCCTGAAGGTCAAGCTGGGACGCGACAACGACCACGAGATGATCGACACGATCCGGTCGGTCACCGCGGTGCCGCTGACGGCGGACGTCAACCAGGGGTGGAAGGATCGGCAGCGGGCGCTCGAGGAACTGCACTGGCTCGCCTCGCGGAACGTCGTCGTCGTCGAGCAGCCGTTCTCCAAGGACGGCCCCCTCGATGACCTGGCGTGGCTGACCGAGCGCAGCCCGATCCCGATCCTCGCCGACGAGTCGTGCCAGCGGCTGCCCGACGTGCGCCGGCTGCTCGGGGCCGTGTCGGGCATCAACATCAAGCTGATGAAGGCGACCGGCATGCGTGAGGCGCACCGCATGCTGACGCTGGCCCGGGCGCTGGGGATGAAGGTCATGCTCGGGTGCATGACCGAGACGTCGTGCGCGATCTCGGCCGCTTCGCACCTCTCGCCGATGGTGGACTGGGCCGACCTCGACGGGGCGCTGCTCATCTCGAACGACCCGTTCAAGGGGACGACAGTCGTGGACGGGAAGGTGACACTCGGGCCCGGCCCCGGCCTGGGCGTCACTCCCGTTTCCTAGCGGGAGGGCCCCGCCTTCTGGCGGGGACTGGCGGGTTTTGCCCTGGGGCGGCCGCTACCCCGGCCTTGGCCCGAACCCTGCATTCCGCAGGGCTGGACCCATGCGCCCCGACCGCCCACTCACCGAGCCCAGGTGGCCTCAGACCCGCACCGAGCTGGATGACTGGATCAGGGATCACCTGACCATCTCTCCGACCGATCGGGCACGCCTCCTCACGGCCATCGACGTCGTCTTCACCCGTCACCAGCGCCTCTGGCAGGAATCGAAGGAGGAGGCCATCCAGGCACTCTCGACGGGGTTTCGAGAGAAGATCGCCCGGCTGCGCACCGAGCTCTCGGCCCGGGACGCGACGGTCAGCAGCATCTCGCGCTACTTCGAAGAGCTCGTGGACGACCTGACCGATCGCTCGCACCGCGATCCGAAGACGCGGCTGATGAACTTCGACTGGTTCATGCAGCAGCTGGAGTCGTTCCTGGAGCTGGAGCAGCGCGTCCGCTTCTCGGCGATCGGCCTGGTCGACATCGCCCGGTTCAAGTGGTACAACGACACGCTCGGTCACGGGTTGGGCGACCGCGTCCTCGAGCAGGTCGCGACGCTGCTGCGGGAGCACGCGCGGGCGCAGGACGTGCTGGCCAAGGAGGTGTCGAGCAGCCGCCGCCCCGACCTTCACGCGCGCTTCGGCGGCGACGAGTTCTGCTTCCTCACGCCCGACCTGGCGGGGCCCGCCGAGGCGCGGGTGATCGCCGAGCGGTTCCGGCGCTCGGTCGAGGGGTACGACTGGGAGCGGCTCGACGGGCGCCTCGCACAGCAGCCGGTCAGGGCGGACGTCGGGGTGGTCTGCCTGCGGATGGGGCCGGTGGCCGACCGGCGCTTCATCTCGCGCCGCCTGGCGCTGCGCCTGCTGGAGACGGCGGACCAGTTGATGTACAACGCGAAGGCGGAAGGCTCGATCCGCGCGCACGTCGCCGCGATGCGCGTCGAGAACGGCGAGCTCATCGCCGACGAGCAGGCCGCCCGGCAGGCGTCGTGAGAAGGCTCAGGGCTCAGGCTCAGGGCTCAGGGCCTGCCGCGCCGAAGCCTCGCCGGGGACGCAAGTGAATCGAGGCGAAGCGAAGGCGGGCCGAGGTCGCAAGGGAGCCGGAGCGAAGCGAAGGCGGACACTGGTCGTCCGGCCCGGCCGTTTGCTACAATGTTTTTTCGCCTGCGCGGTGGATGTAGCTCAGGCTGGTAGAGCGCCGGACTGTGGCTCCGGAAGTCGCGGGTTCAAATCCCGTCATCCACCCCACACTCCCTGTCCCCCCAACCCTCAGCGAACTTCGGCGCGACAGGCCTTGAGCCCTGAGCCTTGAGCCCTGAGTCTGCTTCCTACCTCGCCAACCCCACCGGGCACGAGACGCCGGTTCCCCCGAGGCCGCAGTAGCCGCCAGGGTTCTTGGCCAGGTATTGCTGGTGGTAGTCCTCGGCGTAGTAGAACTCGGGCGCTGGCGCGACCTCGGTGGTGATCTGGTCGTACCCTTCCTCGGACAGCCGCCGCTGGTACGCCTCGCGCGAGGCCTCGGCGGCCGCGTGCTGCACGGCGTCGAGGTAGAAGATCGCCGAGCGGTACTGCGTGCCGATGTCGTTTCCCTGCCGCATCCCCTGCGTCGGGTCGTGGTTCTCCCAGAACACCCTCAGCAATTCCTCGTAGGAGACGCGCGCCGGGTCGTACACCACGAGAACGGTCTCCGCGTGGCCGGTGCGGCCGCTGCACACCTCCTCGTAGGTGGGGTTCGTGGTGAAGCCGCCCGCGTACCCGGCGGCGGTGGACACGACTCCGGGCGTCTGCCAGAACTTGCGCTCGGCGCCCCAGAAGCAGCCCATCGCGAAGAGCGCCCGGGCCGTCCCCGGCGGGAACGGCGGCGTCAGCGGCGCGCCGTTCACGTGGTGCCTGGCCGGAACCTTCATCCGCTCGGCGCGCCCCGGCAGCGCTTCTTCGCGGGCGGGCATGGTGATGCGTCTCGCCACGGTCCGATCGTCCTCCTTGGGTGTACCCACCCCGATGATAGCAGGAGGAGTCGGCGTCTACTCGTACCTGAGGCTTTCGATCGGGTCGAGGCGTGATGCACGGAAAGCGGGGATGAAGCCCGACAGCAGCCCCGTCACGCCGAGGATAGCGCTTGCCGTCAGCAGCAGCCCTGGCGACAGCAGCAGGTGGATGTCGGTCTGCTTGGAAGGGTCGTCGATGAGCTCGGCCAGGAACGGCTGCGAGCCCACCAGCGCCACCAGCCCGAACGAGAGCGCGACGCCGATCAGCCCGCCGGCCGCGGTGATGGCCAGCGCCTCGAGCAGGAACTGGAGCAGGATGTGCCGCCGGCGGGCGCCGAGCGCCTTGCGGACGCCAATCTCCCGCGTCCGCTCCTGCACCGAGACCAGCATGATGTTCATCACCCCGACGCCGCCGATCATCAGCGTCAACGTGCCGATGAAGATCAGCACCACCCGCAGGCCGTTCGACATCCCGTCGGCAATCTGCATGATCTGCCGGCTGCCGAAGATTGTGACGGCCCGGTCGTCGCGCGGGTCGAAGTGGTAGCGGGCCGCGAGCGCCGCCCGCACCTGCTCCTCGGCCTTCAAGCCGAGCGACGGGTCGAGCGCCTGGAACACGATGTTGCTCAGGAACTCGCGCGGCCACAACTGCCGCATCGTCGTGTGCGGGATGAACACCGACATCTTGTCGGGGTAGTAGTAGCTCGACAGCTGCGCCTTGTTCGCGAGGACGCCGACCACCTCGAAGCTGACGCCGCCGATCCGCACCGTCTCGCCGACCGGCGGGATGTTGCTGAACAGGCGGCGCACCACCTCGGCCCCGAGGAAGGCAACCCGGCGCCGGCGCTCCACGTCCTCGTGGGTGAGGAACCGGCCGGTTTCCGGCGTCTCGGCCCGCATGATCCCGTACTCGGGCGCGACGCCCCGGACCCCGGCCGACGTCTGCCGCGTGCCCCAGGACACGGTCAGCGAATCCAGGTACTCGGGACTGGCATACTTCACGAACCCCTGCTCCGCCACCAGTGCCACGTCGTCAACCTTCAGCGAGATCCGCCGCCCCGCCCGTTCGCCGCCGGCCTGCGTGCTGGTCTGCCCGCCGCGCAGCACGCCGACCCCGTCGCTGAAGGCGTTGCGAAAGCCGTGGCTCAGCGCGCGGTGAAACCCCTGCCCGTACGCGAGCAGCAGCACCACCGTGACGATGCCCCACGCGATGCCGAGCATCGTGAGGCTCGCACGGAAGCGGTGGTCGCGCACCGCGTTGGCCGCCTGGAGGATGACTTCCTTCAAGAGCATGAGGTTTCTTCGAGGGCGACCACAAGGGTCGCCCCTACATCTCGTACCGCAAGGCCTCGATCGGCGGCAGCCTCGACGCACGGCGCGCGGGGTACACCGACGCCGCCACGCCGATTGCCGTGAGCGCCGCCACCGCGAAGGCCGCCGTCTGCCAGGTCAGGATCAGCCCGGCGAACCGCTCCGGCATCGGCGCCAGGTTCACGAGTGCGCTCAGCGCCAAGCCGATCCCAAAGCCGATCGCGCCGCTCACCAGCGTGAGCGCCAGCCCCTCGCTGAAGAACTGGCGCTGAATCGCCGCCGAGGTCGCGCCGAGCGCTTTGCGCACGCCGATCTCCCGCGTTCGCTCGCGCACCGCGATCAGCATGATGTTCATCACACCGATGCCGCCGAGCAGCAGCGTGACCACGCTCACCGCGACGAAGAAGCGGTGCATCCCGTCGATCATCCGGCCGAACATCGCGGTCGAGAGCGCGGTGTTCCAGAAGTTGATCGCCTCGGTGTCCTCGGGCAGGAAGCCGTGGCGGGGCGCGAGGATGGCCCGCACCTCGTCCTCGACCGGCCCCCGCGAGTCGAGCCCCATGAACCTGATCCCCTCGCGGTCGATCCGCTCGATCAACGCGGCGGTGACCTCGGGCCGCGGCGCGGCGATGATGGCCGAGAGGTTGTCGGCGGTGACGTACGCCTCGGGCAGCGGGAAGTCGCGCCGCATCGTCTCGTAGGGCAGGAACAGCCGCTGGTTGTCCTCCCCCGTGTAGTTCGAGTCCTGCGACTTCTTGCGCAGGCGCCCGACGACCGTGTAGGGGATCCCGTCGATCATCACCTGGCGGCCGGTGGGGTCGCGGTCGGCGAACAGCTGCCGGCTCGAGTCGAACCCGATCAGCGCCACGCGCCGCGCCTGGTCGCAGTCTGCCTGGTTCAGCAGCCGGCCGCGGTCGACCTCGATGGTGCGCATGTACTGAAAGGACGGCCAGACGCCGCTCATCTGGAGCGAGCTGGCGTTGAACTCGCTCTTCACCTGCGCCCCCCAGCGCATCAGCTCGGGGCTGACGTGCTCGAGCAGCCGCGACCGCGACCTCAGCTCGTGCACGTCGTGGATGGTCAGCCGGACGGCCCGGCCCGCCCGCGTCCCGCCCGCCTGCAGGCTGGTGCGGCCGTTCCTGATGATCACGATGTTCTTGCCCAGTTCCTCGAGCACCGTGCGGTTGCCCCGCTGGAACCCCTCGCCCAGGCCCGAGAGGATGACGATCGACACCACCCCCCAGATGATCCCGAACATCGTCAGGAAGCTCCGGAGCTTGTTGGCGGTGAGATTCGCCCAGGTCTGGCGCAGGAGTTCCATTGGACCCTACTGCAGGATGACCCGGTCGCCTTCCTTCAATCCCTTCAGGACCTCGGTCTTCGTGCCGTTGCTCAGGCCCGTCGTGATCGGGCGCCGCTCGCGGCCGTTCGGCGCCGAATCGGAAACGACCTCCACCGACGCCTCGCGCGACGCGTCGTAGACGACCGCGGCCTCCGGAATCACCAGCGTGCCGGCGTGCTCCTCGAGCACGATCTCGGCGTTCGACGTCATGTTCGCGCGCAGCTCGCCCGACGCGTTGTCGATCGACACGCGGACCTCGAAGTTCACCACGTTGTCCTTCTCGACGCCCATCGGCGCGATCTGGGTCACGCGCCCCTCGAACGGCCGGTCCTTGAAGGTCTCGACGCGGATCCGCGCCGGCTGTCCGAGCTTCACGAGGCCCACGTCGGCCTCGTCCACCCGCCCGCGCACGTAGACGGTGGACATGTCGCCGAGCACCATCACGAGGGTCGCCGCCGACCCGAGGTTGAGGATGGAGGACACGGGGCTGCCCACCTCGACGTCCCTCGAGAGGACCACGGCGTCGATGGGTGACCGGATGGTGGCGTTGTCCAGCTCTTCGGCCGCGCGCTCGGCGGCGGCCTTGGCCTGTGCCACCGTGGCGTGCGCCTGGGCGACGCGCGCGCGGCTGACGCCCAACTGCGAGCGGGCCACCCGCTGCTGGTTCTCGGCCTGCTCGAGGGCGCTCCGGGCGTCGTCGAGCGCCTGCGTGGAAATCAGCTTCTCGCGCGCCAGCTGATCGGCCCGCTCGAGGTTCCGGCGCGCAAAGGCGACCTGCGGCCCCTCGGCCTCGACCCGGTTCTTGGCGAGCTCGGCCTCGGCGGCCTCGAGGTTCGCTTGCGCACCGGCCAGGGCCGCCTGCGCCTCGCGCAGCCGCGCCGCGAGGTTGTCGCGATCGAGCTCCGCCAGCACCTGCCCGGCGCGAACCGTGTCGCCGACATCGACCCGCAGTTCCTTGATGATCCCGTTCGCCTTCGACTTGATCTCGACCTTGGCGATCGGCTCGATCTTGCCGGTGGCCACGACCGAGCGGGCCAGGTCGCCCCGTTCCACCGCGACCACGCGGGAGGGATCCACCGCGGAGGCCGGCTTGGCAAGCACGGTATAGCCGTACACGCCAAGGCAACCGAGGACAACCACCGCAGCCGCGATTCCCAACAGCTTCCGCCCTCTCGCTCGTGCCATGCTGCTCCCCCTCGCGGCAACACCGCGGGTAGCACCCGCCGTCAAGGTTGAATACGCACCAGCATTGTGAGGGGTTCCCCGGGCGGGGCCTTCGGGGAGGCTCTGGCTGGCTCGACCATTGCATTGCCGCGGCAGGGATTACCCGAACCGTCTTGCCGTGGTAAGGTAGTCTCTATTCTCAAGACAGCACATCCATAGCGACAGCGCCCGGCGCGTTCCGGTGCGCGGTAATGAGGCACTCAGCAAGGAGTCTCGCGAGCATGGCCAAGAGGATCAGTTCCGGCGAATCGAAGCCCCGTCGCACCACCACCACCCGGCGCCGCAGCACGAAGGCGGCAGCGGCCGAAGCCGCCTCAGCCGCTCAGCCGGAAGCCGCCGCACCCGCCTCGGAAGCGATGCCCGCGGCTGGGGGCGCCGAGTTGCCAGGAAGCCAGGCGGTCGAGGCCGGCTCGTCCGGGTTGATGACGGGCGGGCGCGAACAGACGGCCGCCGCCGGAACGAACGGCGGGACGCTGGCTCCGCAGGTAGCGCGGTCGGCATCCTCGCCCGGCATCTGGGGCCGCGAACCCGACCGCGAGGCCATCGCCCGGCGTGCCTTCGAACTGTTCCTCTCGCGGGGCGGCGCACACGGCCACGACGTGGAGGACTGGCTGGCCGCCGAGCGCGAGCTCCGCAAGCGGTAGCCTCAGACTTGGGGGCGTTCTGCACACGGCCCGGCCCATGCTCGCCACGCTCGCGGACGCGCCCCTCCAGGATCCTTCCCTCGCCTACGAGCCGAAGTACGACGGGATTCGCGCCATCGCGGACGTCGCGAATACCGGCGGGGCCGGCTCGGTGCGAATCTACTCGCGCGCGGGCAACGACAAGACCCGCCAGTTCCCGGAGATCGCGCGCGCGCTCGCCGAGTACGGCCGGGGCCTGAAGGCCGGCGTCGTCCTCGACGGCGAGATCGTCGCGCTCGGGCAGGACGGCGAGCCGGCCGGCTTCCAGCAGCTGCAGGGGCGCATCCACCTCGCCTCGGAAGCCGACGTGCGCCGCGTCGCGTCGAGCGCGCCGGTCGCCTTCATCGCCTTCGATATCCTGCGCGACGGCGGCGAAGACCTGCAGGGGCTTCCGCTCACCGCGCGCCGCGCCCGGCTGGAGCGGGTGTTCGAGAACACGGGATCGCCGCTGCTCCGACTGAGCCGGTTCGTACCCGCCGACGGGCGCGCGCTGTACGACGAGGCGCGGGCACGCGGCTGGGAGGGGCTGGTCGTCAAGAGGCTCGACTCGCGCTACCGGGCGGGCCACCGGTCGCCCGACTGGCGCAAGCTGAAGATCACCCTCGAGCAGGAGTTCCTCGTCGGGGGCTGGACCGAACCTCGCCACACCCGCGGCCACCTGGGCGCGCTGCTGCTCGGCGTCCGGGCGGAAGGCGGCAAGCTCGAATACGTCGGGCACACGGGCGCCGGGTTCTCCGGCGCAGAGCTCGAACGGGTGGCGCGCCTGCTGAAGGCGATCGAGATCCGCGAGTGCCCCTTCACCACCCGGCCCCAGGCCAACGAGCGCCCGCACTGGGTCGAGCCGAAGCTGGTGGTGCAAGTGCGCTTCACGGAGTGGACATCGGACGGGAAGCTGCGCCACCCCGTGTACCTCGGCCTCCGCGACGACGTGCAGGCCGCGAGCGTGACGCGCGAAATGCCAGTAGAACAGGCGTCCCCGCCTGTTCGTGACACGGCGTCCTCGCCTGTTCGTGACACGGCGTCCCCGCCTGTTCGTGACACGGCGTCCCCGCCTGCCCGTGGCACGCCGTCGCCTGCCCGAAAGGCCGCGGACCCCGACCTGGCGCCGCTCGTGAAGGGGGCCGCGGGACGGCAGGCGAAGGCGCTGGTCGCGCGGCTGCGCGAGATCGAGGAAGCCGGCGGCGACGGACGGCTGGAGTTGCCGGGAGGCGTCAGGCTCGAGGTGGGGAACCTGGGGAAGGTCTTCTGGTCCCAGGGGCGCCTGACCAAGGGCGACCTGATGCGGTACTACGCCGACGTGGCCCCCTACCTCCTGCCGGTGGTCGAAGACCGCCCGCTGGTGATGAAGCGGTACCCCAACGGGGTCCGGGGCAAGGCGTTCTACCAGCAACGCGCGCCCGAACCGCTGCCGCAGGGCGTGCGGGTGGAGACGCTCCCCGACGACACCGACGTGCCAAGCCGCCTGGTGGGGGGCTCGCTCGCGACGCTGCTCTACATGACCCAGCTGGCCGCCATCTCGCAGGATCCGTGGTTCTCGCGCGTCGGCTCGCACCTGGACGCCGATCATGTCGCGATCGACCTCGACCCGATGCCCGGCACCACCTTCGACCAGGTGCTCGACGCGGCCCGGTGGGTGCACCACGAACTGGAGGCCCGCGGCATCCCCGGCTTCCCGAAGACGTCGGGCGCCGACGGGCTCCACGTCTACATCCCGATGCCGCCGCATACGCCGTACGAAACGGCCGTCCTGTTCTGCCAGCTGATCGCCACGCTGGTCGCGCAGAAGCACCCGAAGGAGACCACCATCGTCCGCAGCGTGCACGCGCGCGGCACGCGCATCTACCTCGACTACCTGCAGAACGTGCGCGGCAAGACGCTGGCATGCGCGTACAGCGCCCGGGCGTCGGAGTTCGCGGGCGTCTCGACGCCTCTCAGCTGGGACGAGGTGCACCGGGGCGTGAGGCGCGAGGACTTCACGATCCGCACGGTGCCG
>Ga0116149_1003690_pt1 | contig 15669 bp, 13 predicted proteins | sample AD_UKC057_MetaG_FD_89787 | JGI IMG/M metagenome (GOLD analysis project Ga0116149, IMG submission 89787) | Active sludge microbial communities of municipal wastewater-treating anaerobic digesters from USA - AD_UKC057_MetaG | ecosystem: Engineered > Bioreactor > Anaerobic > Digestate | place: USA... | reverse complement strand
GTGAGCGCCGACACCCGCAGAACCCTTCGCCTTTCGGCGCGCCGTCGGAGATTCTCATCGACAACCGCTGCGGGGAGATCCGACTTGTTAACCACAACTACAGTACGGTCTTCGGGCGTCGACGCCACGATGTCGAGATCCTCCCTAACCAACTGCACCGACCCATCAATCACCGCCAGGGCGATATCCGCATCGGCCAGTGCGCCTCTGGCGCGCTCCACGCCAATTCTCTCCAGAGGATCGGCCGCCTCGCGCATCCCCGCAGTATCTATCAGCTGTATGGGAATACCGCGGATGTTGGCTACCTCAGATACTGTATCTCTGGTGGTGCCAGGCCTGTCCGACACAATCGCCCTCTCTTCGCGCAACAGGGCGTTGAGGAGACGTGATTTCCCCACGTTGGGCCTTCCAACGATGGCTACACTGGCGCCTTCCCATAGGACTCGGCTTCTCCGCGCGTCGGAAGCGACACGATACAGGTCCCCAGCAATTCGCCGGGCCTCGTTGCCGATCTCGAGCAATTGCATCTCGGGAATATCGTCCTCGGGAAAATCCAGAGAAGCCTCGATAATGGTCATGAGTTGGGCCACTGCCTCTCGTGACTCCTGCACCATTCGCCCGGATTCGCCCGAAAGGAACGCCGATGCCGAGCGCCGAGCCCGCTCAGTGCGCGCATTGATGACCTGAAGTATGGCCTCAGCCTGCTCAAGGCTTATGCGCCCATTGAGAAAAGCGCGTTTCGTGAACTCCCCCGGGCCCGCGTGGCGTGCCCCAGCATTCAGCACTGCCTGCAAAACCGCCCGGATCACCGCAGGCCCGCCATGGCAGCTTAACTCAACGACGTCTTCTCTGGTGTAGGAAGCCGGGCCCGGCATCCACAACATGATGGCCTCATCAATGAACTTTCCCGCGGAGTCGTAGACTCGGCCATACACCGCACGCCATCCGGGTCGTTTTTGGAGCGCCGATCCGTCGCTTCGACGGCGCCGAACAGGCCTAAACACTCTGTCCGCCACCTGCCGGGCGTCACGCCCCGACACCCTGACAACAGCTATGCCGCCCATCCCCAGAGGTGTGGCCACCGCTGCGATGGTGTCGGCAGCGTGTGCCGTCCAATCCGTCACTTCTGCACCTCCCCCGCGGCGAATTCGCAGTCGACGTTCCCGGCGAATGTTTCACGTGAAACAATTCGCGTCACATACCAGCATAAAAGAAAGTGCGCGCTTTTTGAACACGCACCTTCATAATATCGAGTTTTCAGCATCTACGATGCTATTCGCTAGGCGATATGACTATCCGCCTGTAGGGCTCGCGCCCCTCTGAGTGGGTCACGACGCCGTCCACGTCCTTAAGAGCCATGTGGACAATGCGGCGCTCCAGAGCGGACATAGGTTCCAATATCTGCCGTTTTTTGTCGCCAATTACCTTATCGGCTGCTTCCGCTGCCATAGCCCTGAGGGTCTCCTCCCGTTTCCTCCTGTAGCCCGCGACATCCACAACGTACCTGACCCGCTCTTCTTCCCCAGAGGCCCGCACGGCCCGGTTGGCAGCCAGGTTGACCAGATACTGTATGGAGTCAAGCGTCTCTCCATGTCGACCGATGAGCACTCCGAGCGACTTGCCCTCGACCTCAAGCATTGTTATGTCCTCTGCTTGGCGTTCGCACACCTCGGCATCCAAACCCATGACCGACACCAGCCCCTCGAGGAATTTCGCGCCGTGACTCAAGGCGCCCTCGTCGATCACGTCTGCATCGATACGGCCGCGGTCGGCGCCGTCTCTGCATACAGAGATGTCATGCTGCCCGCCGCGATCCGCGTGTGGATCATGTTCAGGCGACACCGACGCGTTCCGTGTTGCCTGAAGACGCGGTCTCAGGGACGCACGACCAGATGCCGCATTGCCACCCGACGACGAACTCTCGTTCACGGGCCGTATGCGGACTCTCGCGTGACGGAACCCTACTAGGCCCAGGAATCCGCGCGAACCTTCATCTATGACCTCTACTTCGACCTGGTCCTTCCTCAATCCGAGGGACGACAATCCGGCCTGAACTGCTTCTTCGACCGTCTTGCCAGTAACCTCTATTGGTTCCATCTAGCTGACTCCCTTCTGAGACGCAGCCAGTTGCCTCTGAATCAGATAGTGCTGAAGGATGCTGACAACATTCGTGGCGACCCAGTAGACGGCTGCTCCTGAGGGCATGGTCCTCGTGAACCAACCGAAGAACAGCGGCATCATGATGGTCATACTCTTCTGCGATTGGTCTGTGGCAGTCTGCGTCATGGAAAACCACATGGTGACGGCCGACAGGATAGGCAGAATCCACGGGTCAGGAGTGCTCAGACTGGTTAGCCAGAGAAAACTGCTCTTGGCCGCGCCGAAGCTATCTACAAAAGCCTTGTTTTGCAGCACTCGGAAGAACACGATGAGCACGGGCAACGGGAGTAACATAGGAAGACATCCTGACATGGGGTTGACCTTGTGATCGCGATACAGCTCCGCCAGGCGCTGTTGATACTCCTGCGGTTGCCCCTTGTATTTCTGTTCCAATTCCTTGATCTTCGGGGTGAGCGCCTTCATCGCTTCCATCATCTTAACCTGGTTTACCTGCAGCGGATGGAGAATGGCCTTGATCAGCACTGTAACGATTATGATCGCCCACCCGAGATTGCCTGTGAGGCTCGTGAAGTACCGCAGAATGCTCTCCATCACCGAGGTGATGCTCAATGCAGCCTCCCCCTTTCAATCAGAGGACTGTAGCTGGTAGTGTAGTAATGGCCGACTCTATGGAACGGGATCGTATCCTCCCCGACTGAACGGATGGCATCTAGCAAGTCGCCTGAGGGCAAGACACGAACCACGCAGCGCTCCGTGTTTCTTCACAGCCTCCTCGGCGTACTGTGAGCACGTGGGCACAAAACGACAACACGGACCTCTCTTCAGAGGGGAGATGTACATTCGGTACAACCGAATCGCGTCAAGCTCAAGCTTCTCGAGCATCACTGGCCTCCTCACGGGGCGACGCGTTTGCATTCCCCATTGTCTCCCGAATCGAGTGCGCACCAAGTTGCCCAAGCGCTCTGCCCAGATCGGCCACGACCTCTGCGCAGCCAAGATCCGGGCTGGTCATGCGCCGCCTTGGTACGATGACAAGGTCATAGCCCTGGTCCGGCATGGCCTTGGAAAGACGCACTGCCTCGCGCAACAACCGCTTTATCCTGTTGCGTTTCACAGCGCCCCCCATCTTCTTTCCCACAGGAAACCCGACGCGCACGATCTCGAGGCCGTTCGGCACAGCATGGACCACGACGTACTTGCCCGCAGCAGTCTTGCCTTCGTGGAAGGCCCTGCGGAACTCCGAAGTCCTACGCAGGCTATGTGCGCGCATGTTGGGGCCCCCCTGGACAAACACTCATACGAAATGAAAAGCCGTCGCACGACGGCAGAACTTCGAGGCGCAATAGGTTGGCTCAGGCCGAAACCCGCTTGCGGCCCCTGGCGCGCCTCCGCCTTATTACTCTCCGGCCGCCGGGCGTGCTCATGCGAGCCAGAAAACCGTGAATCCTCGCCCTGCGACGTACTTTGGGCTGGTATGTCCTCTTCATCCAAGCGTTCCTCCCCGTAGACTACACCGCAAGCATGCCGCGTCAATTATAAGCGACGCAAACCTGCAGTGTCAAGAAGCGGTCCCGGAGGTGTCGCGGAGGAGCCGCGGAGCCGCGGAAGTTGTCACGAAGCTGTCCAGTCGTGGTCAAAGCTCTGTCCAGGCACGCTCCAAGCGTAGCCGGCCACGCTTCCGGTTATCCACAGGGTCCTTTCAAACACTTCCATTCAGACTGTCCCGGCGCCAGGAAGTCTGTTATGATAGTCTTTGCAAACGGGTGAATTTTTCATCGCCTCTTCCATGCAATCATGATTATCGCCAGTTATGGGCCAGTTTATGCACAGACTGTGGATCAATCTGTGGATAACGTGTGCGAAGAGCGTGGATTTTCCGCAGGCGCCGAAATTCGGGCGGTCTCGATTTCGAAATGGGTTGTGGACAACTTCGAAAACCCCCTCAACACGCGTTGCGCCGTGAGAAACGTTTGTTCCCGCCAGTTCTGCTGGTGGTAGGATATCCACAGTTGACTGTGGAATACTTGTTCATGCATTGTGGAGTTCATTCTTTCGCGGCGCGCGCCTGATGACTTTTCAACAGCTGTGGAAAACCCTGTGGATAACTTCAGGCGCCCGCCGTAGTCTTTCGATAAAGTGCAGGCTGTGCCTATCAGCATTCGAGTATTTGTCCATAAGTGTCGTTCAATTTCGAACATCTCTAGCTGGCATGCTACTTATCCACAGTCTCCTGTGGATATCCTGTGGGTAGACTAGGCGCCGGCATGCATCGCGAAATCGGGGGGCTTGTGTGAATGGTCTTCTTCAGACTGCTGTTCGCCAAACCCAACAGATCCAAAGCCCTTGTAGACGCCTCGACCGCCGATTCTCCGGCACCGGTGGAGGTGAAACCTTTGTATGCAGTACGAATTGCATCTTATGACAGTATGAGTTCTCTTCCACGCACCCTGGATTTGACATCAAACGACTTCCGAGGTTTCGTCGACGAGGTCTCCAGCCGTGTCTATGCCTTGTGCCGCGAAAAGGGCGGATCGGTTCCCTTCGTCGTGATACGCGAAGCCGTAGAGAATCTGGTCCATGCCGAATTTGCGGACGCAGTTGTCACAATCTTGCCTGACGGCAATACCGTCAGGGTATCCGATCACGGCCCCGGAATATCCGACAAGGAACGAGCTTTCCTGCCTGGATTCACAACGGCGAGCGCGTCGATGAGGGATTTCATCAAAGGAGTAGGCTCCGGCCTACCCATTATGCGAGAGTCCCTGGCAACCATGGGCGGCTGGATCACAGTGGAAGATAATCTGGGCGCCGGCGCCGTGGTTACCATAAGCTCCAGTGGAGTTGCTGCTTCAGCCGACGCTGCGGCAGCTCCGCGCCTTTCCGAGGCGCCTGTCGAGCAAGTGTCCGCCCGTCCGCACCAGGCCGGTGCATCGGCTGGGCCGTCAGGGGATAGACTAGCAGGTACCGATCGGTCAGGTCACGAGCAGGTCAAGCAGGATTCATCAGGTGATCAGTCGAACAAGGGACAGGATGAGGGATCACCTTCATCATCTCAACCCTCTGAAATGTCAGATGAGGCTTTGGACGCAACACTCTCGTCTCGGCAGAAGAAAGTATTCCTGCTCATCGCCGAAATGGGTGAGATCGGCCCGTCCGTTGTCACAAAGGAGCTTGACATAAGCCTGAGTACCGCATACCGCGATCTGGTCACGCTCGAAGAGCTCAACCTCGTGGTAAGTCTGGACGGCGGCAAGCGCAAGCTCACCAAGAGGGGTATCGATTTCCTGGGCTACATATTCAGATAGCCACACGTCTTGCGAGTGAGGGATGGCACAGTGTCCGACGAACTGAACGCTATGTGGGCAAACGCCCTTAGCGTCTTATACAACGAACTGTCGGGGCCGAGTTTTGATGCATGGCTCAGGCCCAGCAGCCCGGTGGCATTCTCTGATGGAACCCTTCTTGTTCAAGTTCCGCACGAATTCGCCCGCGATTGGCTGGAAACCAGGCATTCTGCCCTTCTGTCTGAGATCATAACCTCGCTCGCCGGGCGAAGCGTTACGGTCAAGTTCATCGCCAAGGCGACTACTGGCGCCTCCGCCCAAACTGAAAATGTGCCGGCTACATCGTCTCCCTTGTCGCAGCCCAGTTCGACTTCGACAGGCGTCCTTGTCTCATCCGGCAAGTATGAGTCCGTGGAGCGCGCTGTGCCTGCGGCGCCGCAACCCGCTCACACGCAGGCCGTCGGGTGGGCTCAACCCCTGTCGGGGCAACCTCGTCGTACTCAGACGGCCTACGCCACGCAAATGGACGACTCCAGAGAGCCCGACGACTTCAAACAGGCTGTACTGAACCCCAAGTACACCTTTGATTCTTTCGTAGTGGGCGCGTCCAACAGGATGGCTCACGCGGCCGCCCTCGCGGTATCTGAGGGCCCGGGACGCACCTACAATCCTCTATTCCTCTACGGTGGAGTGGGGCTTGGAAAGACCCATCTCATGCAAGCTATCGGCCATCAATTCCTGGCCTTCAACCCTTCGGCTCGCGTGGTGTATGTGCCGTGTGAACAGTTCACCAATGAACTCATACTCTCCATACGTTTCGAGACCACTGACGCTTTTCGTGAAAAGTACCGCAACGTGGACATCCTGATGATTGACGATATTCAGTTTCTGGCCGGAAAAGAACGCACCCAGGAGGAGTTCTTCCACACCTTCAACACCCTGTATGAAGCGGGCAAGCAGATCGTGATCTCCTCCGACCGTCCGCCGAAAGAGATCGCGACGCTCGAAAGCCGGCTGAGGTCGCGATTTGAGTGGGGTCTTTCGGCCGACATAAGCCCGCCTGAACTGGAAACACGGATGGCGATCCTGAACAAGAAGGCTGCCGCTGAGAACCTGGTCCTGCCGCAGGATGTGTGCCTCTTCATCGCGCAGCAGGTTCAGTCCAACATCCGCGAGCTCGAAGGAGCGCTCATCCGGGCAACAGCCTACGCCTCGCTCAACAACCGCGAGCTGTCGGTGGATGTGGCGGCAGAGGCCATCCGAGACATGATGCCGTCGTCGAGGCCCAAGCAGATCTCCGTGGAGATGATACAGCGCGCTGTGGCCGACTACTACCACATCCAGGTATCAGAGATGCGTGCTAGAACCCGTGTGCGCATGGTGTCTCTCCCGCGTCAGGTGGCCATGTTCTTGTGCAGGGAATTGACGGAGCTGTCGTTGCCCAAAATAGGGGAGGAGTTCGGCGGGCGAGACCACACGACCGTAATCCATGCGTGCGAGAAAATATTGCAGGACCGGCAGACTGACCCGACACTCGACGCCAACGTGAAGGAGATAGTCGAGAGGCTGAAGAAAGCTTGAGCCCTGTTGACAACCGTGTGAGTGAAACGTGAAAACTCTGTGGAAAGCGTGTGGAAAATGGCATCTAGGCGGATTGGCTGTGGACAACTTCCCACAATCCACACTTCTTTCGGCGAGTAATCCACAGAGTCTTCCACCGTCGCAAGGCGGACGGACCTGCCGGATCGAGAATTATCCAGATATCCACAGGCCCTACTGCTACTACGACGGAAGTACAAATGTACATAAGTACTCTTCATAGTAGTCATGTATGCCTGCACGCCAGGCCGTTGGGAGGTATCCGAAGGTGAAGGTATCATGCTCCAAGGCAGCGCTGGTCAACGGAGTCCAGGCCGTGTACAAGGCTGTGTCGCCGAGAGCAGCCATCCCCGCCCTGTCGGGGATTCTTGTCGAGACTTGTGCACAAGGGCTCCGGCTGGTCGCGTACGACCTCGATCTCGGAATCGAGACGTTCATCCCGGTGACCATTGAAAGGGAAGGGGCCATGGTGGTGCCTGCCAGATATCTTTCCGACATCACCCGGCGACTGCCCCATTCCGAGGTGGTCATCGAATACCGAGAGGACGTTCGCGCGGCCGACATCTTGTCCGACAGATCGAACTTCACTGTCAAGACGATGCCCGCTGAGGAATTCCCGGCGCTGCCGGAGATTCCGATGGTCAGCACGTGGTCCATACCTGAGCCAGGACTCAAGACCATGATCAAACGCACGGCTCCTGCGGTGGCAACCGAAGACAACCGCGCCTTCTACACGGGCATTTACACGACTTTCCAAAGAGACACACTCACCATGGTCTCCACCGATACGTTCCGGCTGGCCCACAGGAGCATGCCGGTGTCGCTTCCAATCGAGAACCAGATCGGCGTCATAATACCGGGCAAGACTCTGCTCGAGGTGGAGAGAAACCTGACCGCAGAAGGAGACCGAGAAGTCTCCATGGCGGTGACAGACCGACATGCTATGTTCCGTGTGGGCAGCACCACCTACATCACGCGCCTTCTCGAAGGGCAGTTCCCAAATTACCGTCAAGTGTTCCCGCAGAACATTCCGGCCCGACTGATCTGTGACCGCATGCAGTTGCTCAACTCCATCGACAGAGTGTCGCTCATGTGCAAGGATGAACTGAGCGCAATCAGGATGGTCTACACTGGAGACGAAGGCATGGCGTCCGGCTTCCTCACCATTACGGCAAACACTCCCGAGGTAGGTGAGGCGCGCGACGATATCCCCGTGTCGATGCAGGGGCATGCCGATGTGACAGTGGCCCTGCGAGCGCGATACCTTCGGGACGTCCTCCGCGTGCTGGACGGCGACGAAGTCTGCCTGGGCTACACCAGTTTCAAGCATCCAATAGAGGTAACCGACGAAAACGATCCGGCCTACACCTACCTCTTGATGCCGGTTACTGCTCCGGTTTGACGGCAACGACAATGAAGGACCTCATGATACGCACTGAATATATCCACCTGGATCAAGCGCTCAAACTCGCCGGATTGGCTTCGTCGGGCGGGGAAGCTAAGGCGTTTGTCAAAAACGGCTCAGTATCGGTGAACGGAGCAACCGAGACCAGACGCGGTCGGAAACTGCGCCCCGGAGATGTAATCGAATTCGACGGTATAGTAATGCGCATAGCCTGGAAGACGGGTGACTGTGGCGAAGGAGACCACGCGCTCAGCAAGGATAGCGGCGCGGCGAACCTGGAGAGGACGGGTGGAGGAAGTGTGGGTAAGTCGGATAGAGCTGACTGACTTTCGCAACTACGCGGAAGCAACGGTGGCTCTCGACCCTGGCCTCAACCTATTCCTGGGCCTCAATGCGCAGGGCAAGACCAACTTGCTGGAGTCGGTGTACGTGGCGTCCGCAGGCAGGTCTTACCGGGCCTCGTCCGATGCAGATCTGGTGCGCTGGGAGTGCCCTCATTTCCGGATTGTCGTAGATGTGGAGCGTAGGACTTCGCCGGTGAGGTTGGAGGTAAGCTACTCGCGGGACGGCCGGCGTCTCGTCAGGCTGAACGGCGCCGAGAGGATTCGCGGGGCAGAACTCGCGTCTTTCCTGAACGTGGTGATGTTCACCCCAGACGACCTGGCGCTAGTGAAAGGATCGCCAGGTGATAGGCGCAGATTCCTCGATCTGGAGATTGCGCAGGTCAGCCCGGCCTACCGCAACTGGGTAAGCGTCTATGGCAAAACCGTGGCTCAGCGGAACGCGCTGCTCAAGCAGGTGGCAACGAGCCCGCCGGCCAGGGCCGCCGAACTGCTGGCGCCGTGGGATGACCAACTAACCTCGGTGGGCGCCAGGGTCATGGCGAGGCGAGCCGAGGTCATAGCCGAGCTGGATCGGCTGGGCCGCGAAGCGCATCGCAGAATAACGGGCACGCCGGCCAATCTCGCTTTAAGGTATCTGCCGTCGGTTCAATTCGAGGCGCCCGACGTGCAAGCGATCGCCAGCGCCTTCCGGGGCCGTCTTGCCCAGATTCGAAGAGTCGAGCTGCTTCGCGGCGTCACAATGTGTGGGCCTCAGCGTGACGATATGCTGTTCGAACTTGATGGTGTCGACGTGGCTACGTTCGGGTCCCAGGGTCAACAGAGATCCACGGTGCTTGCGGTGAAGTTGGCAGAGGTCGAGTTCATACGCGCACGCACCGGCGATCAGCCGGTCCTGCTTCTGGACGATGTTCTGTCGGAACTGGACGAACGCCGGCGGGCACACCTCTTGGCAGAGGTCGTAGGCAGATACCAGGCTCTGGTCACCAGCGTTGAGCCTGGCTGCCTCGAGATAATGCCGCCTGGCGCCAAGGTATTTACGATTAACGCGGGGCAGATCAGAGCTCGGGAGGAACGCGGGGATGCTGTGCCGTCTGAAGGACGTGCTCAACACAACAGTAGACAGGCTGGGCTACAGGGGCCGACTGCGCTCGCTGGCGGCGATGCGGACGTGGAATGAGGATATCGCTCCCTGCCTTAAGACAGAGTCACGAGCCACCTTCATCAGGGGCAAGGTGCTGTACGTGACGGTCGAGAAGCCCGTGTGGGCGCAACAGCTCACAATGATGAGACAAGACTTGATCGACAGGGTAAATGCGTCGGCAGGGGAGGGCGCGGTCACTGACATACGGTTCCGCACGGGCCAGATCAGGGAAGCATTGACATGGGGGCCCGCGACTCGCGAGGAAGCCGCGGCGGACTCGGGCGAAGGGGTCGCTGCTCTTGTTCCCGACTGGATGTGCGTGGAACCGGACGTCGACGCGAGGGCCAGGGCGCAGGCGGCGGCGTTGCCTATCGCCGACGATGAACTGCGCAGTCGATTCCAAGAGTTCATGTTGCTGGACGCCAAATACAGGACGTGGGCTCGACGTAATCTAGCGGCAGGCGCAGCGCGGGCAGCGGATGTTCTAAGGCGCGAACCGTGGCTAACCGACGATCATCTTCATTCGCTGGCGCCCACCGCTACGCCTGATGACCTGATGCGCGCGCGGGAATTGGTAGCAGCTGAGTTCTGCGACGAAGCGCGCGCGCACATAGCAGCCGACGCGGCCGGCGCGGGCTGCGACTCCGATGTCGGGCAGCGCCGGGTCGAGCTGAGGTTGCTTGTCGAGTCAATAGCCATGCTCTTGACAGGCCGACCTCCCGAGCAGGTAGACGAACGCCTGGTAACCTATGCTCTGGGCGAGGAGTTTGCGAGCTATGCGCGACAAGCCGAATAGGCCGGACAAGCCGCATAAGGCCTTTGAGCCCATGGTATTGCGAGGGAAGCACTGGGACGCGCCCGTCTACTGGCTCTACCTGGGCGGCGACGCAGTGATCGATAGCCGCGAAGTCATAGCCATACTTGATGGAGAGAGGGGCAGACGCTCGGCTGCCTTGACGGAGTACATACAGAGAAACGTGGAGGCAGGGAGGGCTATAGACGTGTCCGATGGCGGATCGGTCAAGTCGGTGGTGATCACCGCGGACCGGGTCTACCTGAGTCAGGTGGCGCCGCCTACTGTGGGCAAGCGAGCCAATATCATCTACTTGGGCGAGGGCGAGGGCGAGGAATAGCCGGCCGTTTTAGTGTATAATTGATCTGGTGGGCGCCGTGGTGCGAACTCATACACCGCGGCGGCTTTTATAGTGTTCGGAAACGTCAGGGAGGTAGTTTCTTGGAAAACTCCGACGCACGGAACAACAACGCGCAATACAATGCCGATCAGATTCAGGTGTTGGAGGGGCTAGAAGGAGTCCGTAAACGACCTGCCATGTACATCGGGAGCACGGATGCCAGAGGCCTTCATCACCTGGTCTACGAGGTTGTCGACAACGCCATCGACGAAGCCCTCGCCGGCTTTTGCGATACCATCGTGGTGACGATAGAGGCCGACGGTTCGGTGTCGGTTGACGATAACGGCCGAGGAATCCCCGTCGACATACATCCCAGAGAAGGCATACCCGCTCTGGAGGTCGTCCTGACCATGCTCCATGCAGGCGGCAAGTTCGGGGGCGGGGGATACCGCGTGTCGGGAGGGCTCCACGGGGTGGGCGTGTCGGTGGTGAACGCGCTCTCCGAGTCGCTCGAAGCATGGGTACGGCGCGACGGCCGCATCCACTATCAGGCGTTCAGTCGCGGCGCCACGGTTGCGCCGCTGGAGGTGAAGGGGCCGGCCGACACCACTGGAACCACGATCAAATTCCGGCCGGATCCGGATATCTTCGAAACGCTGGATTTCAGCTTCGACACGCTCTCCTTCAGATTGAGGGAGTTCGCGTTCCTAAGCGCCGGCACGAAGATCGTGCTCAGGGATGAGCGGGGCGGCGAGGATGGACGCAGGGAGAACGTATTCCAGTATGACGGGGGAATCCGATCATTCGTCGAGTTCATCAATAAGGCAAAGGATCCCGTTCATGCCGACGTGATATACGTGTCAAAGGAGCTCGAATCGGTGTCGGTGGAAACCGCCATTCAGTACAACGACGGCTACTCAGAGAACATGCTCTGCTTCGCAAACTACGTGAATACTACTGAAGGCGGGACGCACCTGTCGGGGTTCAGATCGGCTCTCACGCGATCCATAAACGACTACGCCCGGAAGACAAGCATTCTCAAAGACAACGATGAGAACCTGACGGGCGACGATGTGCGTGAAGGGCTCACGGCCGTTCTCAGCGTGAAGCTGGAGGACCCGCAATTCGAAGGGCAGACCAAGACTAAGCTTGGCAACAGCGAGATGCGCGGCATAGTCGACTCCGTGTTAACGGAAGGCCTGGCCGTATACTTTGAGGAGAACCCGGGCACGGCCCGCAAGATCGTCGAGAAATGCGTTGCGGCGGCGCGGGCTCGCGAAGCGGCGCGAAAGGCCAAGGAACTCACTCGCCGAAAGTCTGCGCTGGAGATATCGTCGCTTCCCGGGAAGCTTGCCGACTGTACGCTGCGCGATCCGGCCCTGTGCGAGCTCTACATCGTGGAGGGCGACTCGGCCGGCGGATCCGCGAAATCCGGCCGCGACCGCAGATTCCAGGCGATCATGCCGATCAGGGGCAAGATCCTCAATGTGGAGAAGGCGCGCATCGACAGGATCTTCGCCAATGTGGAGATTCGGGCGATGATCACAGCTTTGGGCACCGGGATAGGCGAGGATTTCGACATCACGAAACTCCGCTACAGCAAGGTCGTTATCATGACAGACGCGGATGTGGACGGGGCGCACATACGCACCCTTCTGCTGACGTTCTTCTTCCGGTTTATGAGGCCGCTCATTGAGAATGGCAACATCCTGATAGCGCAACCGCCCCTGTACATGGTGCGCCAGGGCAAGAAGGAGCATTACGTGTACAGCGACCGCGAGCTGCAGGAGACCCTAAACAACCTTGGAGGCGGCAACTACCCGGTGCAGCGCTACAAGGGTCTCGGCGAGATGAACTCCGAGCAGCTGTGGGAGACGACGATGAACCCTGCGACCCGCACCATGCTCAAGGTGACGATGGAAGACGCCATCGCGGCGGATCAGATATTCACGATGCTTATGGGCGATAAAGTCGAACCCAGGCGGGAGTTTATCGAGACCCACGCCAAGTACGCTACAGAGCTGGATGTCTGATCTCCTGATACTCTGCTTTATGCTTTGAGGTGTTGAAGTTTGACCGAGCTTACTGACGGAAAGATGGTCCCGATCGACATAGAACACGAGATGCGCAGGTCATTCCTGCTCTACTCAATGAGCGTCATAATGAGCAGAGCCCTGCCCGACGTGCGGGACGGCCTGAAGCCGATACACCGCAGGATTCTCTATGCGATGCATGACATCGGGCTTAGTGCCGAGAAACCCTACAGGAAGTCGGCCACGGTGGTGGGCGAAGTCATCGGCAAGTACCACCCCCACGGCGAATCCGCCATCTACGACGCTATTGTCAGGCTGGCGCAGGATTTCTCGATGAGGTACCCGATGGTCGACGGGCACGGCAACTTCGGATCTGTGGACGGCGACCCTGCAGCGGCCATGCGCTACACCGAGGTCAGAATGGCTAAGCTGGCGGCGGCGATGCTGTCGGACATCGAAAAAGACACTGTCGACTTCGCCCCCAACTACGACGCGTCTACCAAGGAACCACTGGTGCTGCCGTCGCGGTTCCCGCAACTCCTGGTGAACGGCTCATCAGGCATCGCCGTCGGCATGGCTACCAACATTCCGCCCCACAACCTAGTTGAGGTGATCGACGGAGTAATCCATCTGATCGATCATCCTGAGGCATCAGTGGCCGAGCTGATGGAGTTCATCAAGGGTCCGGATTTTCCCACAGCCGGGCTGATCTTGGGCACGCAAGGTATCCGCGATGCCTACCATACCGGCCGAGGCAGCGTAAAGATGAGGGCTCGGGCCAAGATTGAGCCGATGAACGGCAGCCGGCAGCGAATAGTGGTCACGGAAATTCCCTACCAGGTCAACAAGGCACGGTTGGTGGAGCGCATTGCCGACCTGGCCCGCGACAAGCAGATCGACGGCATCAGCGATCTTCGCGACGAGTCTGACCGCGAAGGCATGCGAGTAGTCATTGAACTGCGGCGCGACGCCAACGCCAACGTGGTTCTGAACCAGCTCTACAAGCATACGCCTATGGAGTCCACGTTCGGCGTGAACATGTTGGCGCTGGTGAACAATGAACCGCGCGTGCTGAACCTCAAGGAGATACTGCACCACTACATCGCCCACCAGGAAGAGGTAGTGACGCGCAGGACCAAGTTCGATCTGGCAAGGGCGGAGGACCGCGCGCACATCCTGGAAGGCTTGAGAATCGCGCTGGACCATATAGACGAGATCATCGCGCTCATCCGCGCGTCCGCCAGTCGCGATGTGGCCCGCGGAGGCCTCGTGCAGGAATTCGGCCTTACGGAGCGACAGGCCAATGCCATCCTGGACATGCGCCTTGCAAGCCTGACGGGCTTGGAGCGCGAGAAGATTGAACACGAGTACGCCGAAGTGTGCGCCCTGATCAAGCGTCTGCGGGAGATACTGGGCGATGAAAGCCTGCTGCTCAGCGTAATCAAGGACGAGATAATCGCCATCCGCGACAAGTACGGCGATGCGCGCCGCACCGAGATCACGGAAGAAGCGCCCGATATCGAGATGGAGGACCTAATCGCCCGGGAAGACGTGGTGGTGACCATGAGTCACCAGGGCTACATCAAGCGATTGCCGGTAAACACGTACCGGTCGCAGAGGCGCGGCGGTCGTGGCGTTACCGGCATGGCCACCCGGGAAGAGGACTTCGTGGAGCACCTTTTCGTGACCAACACTCACGACACGATCTTGTTCTTCACGAACCGAGGCAAAGTGTACAGCCTCAAGGGGTACGAGATACCCGAGGCCCAGCGCCAGGCGCGCGGCACCGCTATCGTGAACCTTATCGAGGTAGAACCGGGCGAGGCCGTAACGGCCCTGATGCCGGTGGTGAAGTTCGCCGACGATGTGTACGTGGCCATGGCCACTGGGCAGGGTACGGTCAAGAAGACGGAGCTTACGGCGTTTGCCGCCATTCGCAGAACCGGCATCATAGGCATCTCGCTCGCTCCCGACGACGAACTCATCGCCGTGAAGATGGTCAGCAAAGACGACGAGATACTTCTGGTGACCAGAAACGGGATGTCCATACGATTCGGCCAGGAAGAAGTCCGGTCCATGGGCAGGAACGCGGCCGGCGTGCGCGGCATTGATTTGGACGTGGGCGACGCGGTTGTGGGCATGGACATCGCGCGCGACAACGCGGATGTGCTGGTGATCACCAGCAACGGATTCGGCAAGCGTACCTCCGTGTCGGAATACCGCCCGCAGCGGCGGGGAGGCAAGGGACTCAAGGCCTGCAGGCTGACTGACAAGACCGGCCACATCGCCGGGGTCAAGCTGGTGCGCGAGGAGAATCAGCTGATGCTGATGACTATGTCGGGATACGTGATACGTTTCCAGATCTCCGATGTGCCTAGAATGGGCAGATACGCACAGGGAGTCAAGGCGATGGCTCTTGAGGAGGGCGACCAGGTAACCTCGATCGCAAGGGTGTCGTCGAAGATCGCGGAGGATCTGGAAGAGTAGTAAGGAGATATACCATGGCCGACGTCAAGACCATCATTGAACCCTTCGATGAGGCCGGTGACGCCGCCTTCCGAGTGACAGCGAGCTCGCTTCCGGAGGTATTCACCGGCTGCGGGCTCGCT
>Ga0116149_1003688_pt1 | contig 15677 bp, 9 predicted proteins | sample AD_UKC057_MetaG_FD_89787 | JGI IMG/M metagenome (GOLD analysis project Ga0116149, IMG submission 89787) | Active sludge microbial communities of municipal wastewater-treating anaerobic digesters from USA - AD_UKC057_MetaG | ecosystem: Engineered > Bioreactor > Anaerobic > Digestate | place: USA... | reverse complement strand
GCCCGTAGGTGACGTTGTCGATGACGTTGAGCCAGGGGAACAGGGCGTGTTCCTGAAACATCATCAGGCGGTCGTTGCCGGGGCGCCGGACACGCTGGCCTTCGAGCGTGATCTCGCCCGTGGTCGGCGCGTCGAACCCCGCGATAAGATTGAGCAGTGTGGACTTCCCGCAGCCCGACGGGCCGAAGAGCACCACGAACTCGCCCTCGCGGATCTCGAGGCTGACGGGTGCGAGCGCCTCGATCGTCTGCTCGTTGTTACGAAAGACCTTGCTGACGTTGGCGAGCCGCAGCTTCACCCCGGTCGGCTCGGGCGCCGGCTCGGCGGAAGGCGGGTGCTCGGGAGCGGCTGGTGGCTGCATGGCTAATCGGCAACGGGCGGGAGACCCTTGGTCCGAAGCACGTCGTTCAAGGCATCGAGCGAGTAGAGGCCGGCCAGATGCGGCTGGCCTCTGAGAAAGCCGACGCGGTAGGCGGCGTCGCTGCACTTGCGCAGGGAGGCGCTGATGGGGTCCCAGGTGAACTCGATCCGCTGCAAGGCGCGTTTGACGACCGCCTCGGGGAGCGCCTTCCCGGTCTCCCGTTTCAACTCGGCGTTCAGGATGCGGGCCGCCGCCCTCTTGTCCCCGTTGATTTCCTGCGTCACCTCGATCAATGCGGCCAGCAAATCCCGAATCAACTCGGGATGCTCTCGAAGAAAAACCCGATTGGCCACCAGATGCGTCGTCACGTACCGCCCCTCGGGCCAGAGAGTCCGTTCATCCAGAAACAGCTCGCCGCCGCCCTCGAGCTCGAGCCGCGCCACCCACGGCTCCACCGTCCAGGCCCCGTGGATCTCGCCTTTCCTGAACAGCGTGAGCTGATCCGGATTCGACAGCGCCACGAGGGTCAGGCTGCCGCCTTTTTCCTTGAGCTTGTACCCGTGCTCAGCAAACCAGAGCCGCGCCGCCACATCCTGGGTGTTGCCCAGTTGCGGCGTGGCAATGATCTTGCCGTCGAAGTCCGCCGCGCTCCGGATGCCCGCGCCCGAACGCACCACCAGGCCGGTTCCCCCGCTGGCCCCGCCGGCGATCACCACGAACTTCTCCCCCCGGGTGCGAAGGAACCCGTTGATGGTCGGGTTCGGGCCGACAAACGCGACATCAATCGCGTCCGTGAACAGCGCTTCGATCGCCGTGGGCCCGGCGTTGAACGAAGTCCAGTCAACCGCCCGGCCGATCTTGCGATCGAACTGCCCTCCGGCACGCGCATAGACCGCCTGGGCGTGAGTGAGGTTCGGGAAATGCCCCAGGCGGAGCGGACGCGGCTGGTCGGCGCCGCCGAGAAGCGGCAAAGCGCTCAGGCCGGCCACGAGCACGCTCGTTTGAAGCACGGCCTTCACAGCGTATCGGGCCGGCACAACCGGCATTGGTTGACTGAGGAAATCACCTGCATCTCATGCAATCGATCCGACAGATTGTTCCGACTCCGAGGCCCGGCGGGGGCACCCCGCCATCCGTGCCCCCCACGCCTGCCGGTCGCGCATTCTAACAACCGGGCAAGGGACCGCAACCGTTACATGCTCGGTCGTCTGAGACAGCGACCAGCGATTCTGAACCCGATCCCGGGCGCTTCACAACGCTTCGTGGGCTTGTGATATCCGGGCTGTGGCAAAACCGCGCCCGCACAGGGAACGACGAGATTCGGAGCGTTTTCGAAATCTCGCGGGTGCAGCGACACTCTGTTGCCCGGTTCCATCCCTCCACTCGGGCGCGGTATTGCTTGGCTAGCGCGCGTTCCGGGCCCGACCCACCGCCCACTGGCGCAACCGGTCCATCTGCTCGGACATCGTGCGGGCAAGAGGCACGCTCTGTTCGAGGGCGGCCAGGATGTGGCCGGTCTCGAGCTGTTGTCGGGCATGGAACGCGTCGAAGAGCGCGCTGACGACCGCCTCCTCGATCTCGGCCCCGCTATAGCCGTCCGAGGCGCGCGTCAGGGCGTCGAGGTCGAACCCGGCCAGGTCTCGACTCCGCTTGCGCAGGTGAATCGAGAGGATCTCGAACCGCTCGGCTGCATCGGGAAGATCGACAAAGAAGATCTCATCGAGGCGGCCCTTGCGCAGCAGCTCGGGCGGGAGTTGCGAAATATCGTTGGCGGTGGCCAGGACGAAGACCGGGGAGGTCTTCTCGGAGAGCCAGGTGAGGAACGTGCCGAACACGCGCGCGGTCGTGCCGCCATCCGCCAGGGCGGACCCCTGCGAGCCGGCAAAGGCCTTGTCGATCTCGTCGACCCAGAGAACGGCGGGCGCGACCGATTCGGCGACCGCGATGGCGCGCCGGACGTTTTCCTCGGAGGATCCGACCAGGCTGCCGAACACGCGTCCGATATCGAACCGCAGGAGGGGGACCTGCCAGGCGTTGGAGACGGCCTTGGCGCACAGGCTCTTGCCGCAGCCCTGGACGCCGAGCAGGAGCATGCCCTTGGGGGCGGGCAGGCCAAAGTCGCGGGCGGCGTCGGAGAGGGCGCTCGCCCGTTTGGCGAGCCAGCTTTTGACCTGGGCGAGACCGCCGACCGTGTCGAACGTCTCCTCGGTGGCGTAGTACTCGAGCAAGCCGCTCTTGCGGATGATCTGCTGCTTCTCTTCGAGCACCTCGGCCACAAGGTCCTCGCCGAGCCGCTCGTGTTTGACCAGGATCTTCGCAAACACGTTCTCGCCCTCGCTCAGGGTCAGCCCCAGAGTCGCCCGCAGCAGCCGCTCGCGTCCCGCCCCATCCAGGTCGATCGCGACCCGACCGGTCGGGGCCACCTCGGCCATGACCTGGTCGAGCAACCCGCCGAATTCGTCGCAGCCCGGCAACGGGAAGGGGAGCACCGTGATTTCCTTGTCGATCTCGATCGGCACTTCGAGGACCGGCGAGATGAGAATAATGGTCTTGAGACTGTTCTTGAGGTGAAGCGCAATCTCCTTGAGCCGGCGGATCACGGCGTAGTTGGACCGGGCGAGGAACGGGTGGAGATCCTTGAAGAGGAACAGAGCGGGCTCGACCTGATCGACCACCTGATCGAGCGCCGCCAGCGGGTCTTTCGTGGCGGAATGGCGCTGTTTTTGCGATTGCACCGACACGCCGGCCGGGACCAGACCCGACGTGCAGCTCCATTGGTACACCTGTTTCTCCCAGCGCCGGGCAATCCCGCAGATCACCGACTCGACGCGGGCCTCCTCGCTCGAAACCAGGTAGAGGATGGGGTAACGGGCCCGGATCAGGAACTCGATTTCGCGCGCAGTCTTCTGGGACGGGGTCAGCACGTGGAGGCACAGTCTGCCAGAAGCCACGGCGCGGCGCAATCGCGCTGCCGACTCCGCCAGCGATTGAACATCCTGCGATGCGGAACGTCGTTTGTTTCATGAGTTCAGTTCGATCCGCGGTTCGGGCGTGCGCGGGCGGCGCGGGAATGGTGCTGGCCATTCTGGCAGGCGCCCCGGTCGTCTGGTCGCCGGGCGCGTTTGGCGCCGAGTTCGACCTGCGCCGGGATTCTGCGGTCGAGGCGGTCGCCCAGGTCATGCCGGCGGTGGTCAACATCAGCACGGAGACCATCGTCGCCGTGCGCGACCCTTTCGAGGATCTGTTGCAGGAATTCTGGGCCCCTTACCACAGGCGGCGCCCGTTCACCACGACGCAATACAGCCTGGGCTCGGGGGTGATCATCGACGAGGCCGGGTATTTGATAACCAACGACCACGTTGTGCGCCGGGCCACGCGGATTCGAGTCCGGATCGGCGACGAGGCGGGCTCTCGAGAATACGAGGCGAAGCTCGTCGGGGAGAGCAGCCGCAGCGACATCGCCATGCTCAAGATCGAGGCAAGGCCGGGCGAGAGATTCCGGGCGGTGCGATTCGCGGCGGACGACGACTTGCTCTTGGGCGAGACCGTGCTGGCCCTGGGGAATCCGTTCGGCCTCGGGGGCTCGGTCAGCCGCGGGATCTTGAGCTCGAAGAGCCGGCGCCCCGCCCTCGAAAACACCCCGATGGGGCTCGAGGATTGGCTGCAGACCGACGCCGCGATCAACCCGGGCAACAGCGGCGGACCCCTGATCAACCTGCGCGGGGAACTGATCGGCCTGAGCATTGCGGTCTATCGCGAGGGCCAGGGCATCGGGTTCGCCATTCCGGTCAGGCGGATCACCGAGGCCCTGCTCGAAATCGCGTCGCCCGAACTCCGGCAGTACTGGTTTGGCGCCCGGGTGCGGCCGGGCGGATCGACGCTGGTGGTCTCTTCGCTCGAGGAAGGGAGCCCCGCGGAGGCGGCCGGTCTGAAGCCCGACGACATGATTGTGGGAATCAACGGACGGGCGCCGCGCGGTTTTCTCGATTTGATCAAAGAACTCAGCGCCGCCGGGGATGGGCGGGACATTGCGCTGACCCTCAGGCGCGGTTCGGACCGTCACTCGGTGACGCTGCGGATGGTGCGGGCCAGCGCCGTGTTCAACGCGGCTCTGATCCGCCGGAAACTGGGGCTGACCGTCCAGGAGATCACACCGGAGCTGTCGGGGCGGCTGGGGCTGGCCACCAATGCGGGCTTGGTGATCGCCGATGTGGATCGCACGGGACCGCCATCCGAGGCCCGGCTTTCGCGCGGGGCCATTATCGTCGCCTTGGATGGCCGGGCCCCGGAAGGCGTCGTCGAGTCAGCAAAATACTTGTACGGCAAGAAGAAAGGCGAGACCGTTGCGCTTGACATTCTGGTGCAGCGCCGCCGGGGCATGGTGTCGATGTGGGAGAGCGTCGAGATTGCGTTGCAGGTTCAATAGCAGGGTTTGCGGGGCCGCTCCGGGCCCGGGTTCGAGCGACTGAACAGTCGATGAGCAGCCAGGAACCGATGATTGAAGTGGAAGATCTGACGAAGCGGTATGGACGACATGCCGCGATCGATCGGATCTCGTTCAGCGTCAGCCGGGGCGAGATCGTGGGTCTGCTGGGTCCGAACGGCGCGGGCAAAAGCACGATCATGCGCATCCTGGCCTGCTTCATGCCGGCGACCTCCGGCACGGCCCGGATCGCCGGTCTCGACGTGTTTCGCGAGGCCGACAGCGTGCGTCGGCGCATTGGGTACATGCCCGAGAACAACCCGCTGCACCTGGACATGCGCGTGCGCGAGTACCTCAAGTTCCGGGCGCGGCTCAAGGGACTGGCCATCGCCGAGAGCCGGGATCGGGTCAGCGTCGTGATGGACCAATGCGGATTGTCCGAAGTGGGATGGAAGATCATCGGCACGTTGTCCAAGGGTTACCGGCAGCGGGTGGGGCTCGCCGATGCCCTGGTCCATGAGCCCGATCTCATCATTCTCGACGAACCCACCATCGGGCTCGACCCGCACCAGATCCGCGCTGTGCGGCAGTTGATCAAGGAGCTGGGACGGCACCGGACGGTTCTGCTCTCGTCGCACATCCTCCCCGAGGTCGAGATGACCTGTCACCGGGTCCTCATTCTGCACGGCGGGCGGGTCCTGGCCGCGGACACGACGGAGAACCTGCAGCGCCGGATGAGCGACTCCGGGCAGGTGGTGGCCGAGATTGCGGCCAACCCGCGGGAACTGGCCGCCTGCTGGGACGGAATGGAGGGCGTCGAGCACTTCGACGTGACGCCTGCCGACGGTCTGTATTGTCGTTGCGCCCTGACGCCCCAGCACGGAGTGGATTTGCGCGTGCGGGTTTTCGAGACGGTGTTGGCACGGGGATGGCGCCTGCGGGAGCTGACGCACAGCCGGCACTCGCTCGAAGACATCTTCGTCCATGTCACCCGCGCCGACCGGGAGGAAGAAGAGGAAGAGGAGGAGGGCCTCTGATGCGCGTCCTGATCACCCTGATCCGGCGGGAACTGGGCAGCTTCTTCAGCGGGCTGGGAGGCTATCTGATTATTGCGGCCATGCTCTTCCTGACCGGCGTCAGCTTTGTCGACATCATCGAGGCGGTCAACAACGACACCATCCACATGCCGCTGACGGAGTTGTTTTTCGGATCGCCGTTCTTCTGGCTGATTCTGCTCGTGGTGCCGACGCCGGTGATCACGATGCGGTTGTTTGCCCTCGAGAAGTTCGCGGGCACGTATGAGACGCTCATGACGACCCCGGTGGGCGATGTCCAGGTGGTTCTGGCCAAATTCGCCGCGGCCTGGATGTTCTTTGCCGTGGCGATCGCGCCGTTGCTGGGCGTGCTGCAACTGGTGCATCACTACGCCTCGCCCGGCGAACGGTTCGAGTGGTGGACGACCGCCAGCACGTTCGGGGGCATCCTCCTGATCGGCAGCAGCTACCTGGCCATGGGCTGCCTGGCCTCCGCCCTGACCCGCAGCCAGATCGTTGCGGCCACGATGAGCTTTGGCGCAGGGCTGGCCCTGTTTCTCTTCAGCTTCCTCCAATTCAGCATCGGCACGCAGCCCGGCTGCCTGGCCAAGGTGGTGAATCACGCCTCCTTGTTCGGACACATGGAGGATTTCGTGCGCGGCGTGGTCGACACGCGTCCGCTGGTCTTCCACCTGAGCCTGGTGGGGTTTGTGTTGTTTCTGAATGTCAAGGTCGTCGAGAGCCGCCGTTGGAAATAAGATGCCGCACCCCTCCGATCCAACCGAGAGCTTCTCGTCCGCCAGCCGCTTCCGGATCGCGTTGAACGTGGCCCTGGCCCTCCTGGCTCTCGCCGCCTTGCTCGGGATGGCCAATTATCTCGCCGCGCGTCATTTCCACCGTTTCCTTTGGGCCGAGGATGAGCGGTATCAGCTCTCCCTCCCCACCCGGCAGGTGTTGGCTGCGATCACCAACGAGGTCAAGGTGACGATTCTCTTCAGTCGGGACAACACCTTGCATTCGCCGGTGACGGGCCTGCTCAAGGAATACGGCTACGCGTGTCCGCGCCTGAGGATCGAAACCATCGACTACGACCGCGACGTGCAGTTGGCGCAAACGACCGCCGCGCGCCTCCAGTTGTCGCCCGAGGACTCGGATCTGGTCGTCTTCGAACGCGAGGGCCGCACACGCATCGTGCGGGCCGTCGAGCTGTCCGAGTACGACATCAGCGGCCTCCTGGCGGGCGGCAAGGAGGTTCGCCGCGTCGGCTTCAAGGGCGAATCGCTCTTCACCGACGCCCTGGCCAGCCTGATCGAGGGGAGGAGCCCCAAGGTCTACTTTCTCCAGGGCCACGGGGAGCACGATCCGACCAGTCTCGAGACCCGGTTCGGCTACTCGCAGTTCACCCGCCTGCTCCAGCAGAAAAACATTGCCACGGCGACGCTGCGGCTGGTCGGCGACGCCGAGGTGCCGGAGGACTGCGAGCTGCTCGTGCTAGCCGGGCCGCGCAGTCGCATCGACCCGACCGCGCTCGAGAAGATCGGACGCTATCTCGACACCGGGGGGCGGATGTTGGCACTGCTCAGTTTCTATCAGTCCGGGTATGCCCAGACCGGTTTGGAGCGGTTCCTGGCCGCCTGGGGCGTGGCGGTCGGGGACAACCTGGCTCTGGATCCCAGCAACGCGGTGCGCGGAGGCGGCATTCTTGCGACCAATTTCTCGAGCCATCCCATCGTGCGTCCGATGCGGGGTCACACGGTCTATCTCCTCGTCCCGCGCTCCGTGGCGCCGCTGCGCGTTGGAGGTGCGGCCGGAGACGCCCCCAAGGTCGAGCCGCTGGTGAGCACCAGCGTGGGAGGCCGCACGGAGAGCGAGGGGCTGTCGAGCGGTCTGCCGGAGTTCAACCCGGCGCGCGACCAGCGCGGGGTGATCCCGCTGGCGGTCGCGGTCGAGAAAGGGAGCATCCAGGGCGTGGCGGCGGATCGCAACTCGACGCGGCTCGTCGTGGTGGGAGAGTCGATCTTTCTGGCCAACGAAACGATCGTGAAATCGGCCGCCAATATCGAGTTTGCGAGTCTGGCGGTGAATTGGCTGCTGGACCGCCCCCAACACCTGTCCGGTCTCGCCCCGCGCCCGATCAAGGAGCACAGCGTTCTCCTGTCGCAGTCCCAAGTGGTCCAGTTGCGCTGGATTCTTCTGGCCGTCCTTCCCGGGACCCCGCTGCTGATCGGCCTGCTGGTCTGGTGGCGTCGGCGTCGCTAGCTCGCATGAGTGCCAAGACCACACGCTGGCTGCTGTTTCTGGCCGTCGCCCTCGCCGCCTTCATCGTCCTGTTCGAGCGCCGCACGGACGATACCGCGCGTCGGACCGAACGGGCCGTGCGGCTGCTGCCCGAGCTCGTGACGGCGGAGGTGACGGCGTTGACCTTGACCGGGGCGACGAATCCGGCCATCCGCCTCGAACGGGTGCAGGACGGCTGGGAATTCCGCAGCCCGCTCCGCTACCCGGCGCAACCGGCCGGGGTGGATCGGTTGCTGACGGGCTTGCGGGATCTGCGGTGGCAGGGGCATGTCACGGCGCAGGAACTCCTGGCGCACACCAACGGCCTGGCCGCGTTCGGCTTCGCCCCTCCGTCCGTTGGCATCGCCATCCAGCAAGGCGACCGCCGCATCGAGCTGCGGCTTGGCGCGCCCACGGCCCTGGGCGGCCAGATTTACGCGCAAGTGGCCGGACGCGGCGGGCTCTACACCGTCGATGGCGCGGTGCTCAAGACCCTCCCCGGCGGGGTGGACGAATGGCGGGACACGGCCTTGGTGCGGCTGGCCAGGCGCACGTTCGACCGCCTCCAGGTGCGTCCGATCACCAACGGGTTCGAGGTGGTGCGGAGCCCCTCGAATCGTGTCTGGCAGATGGTGCGCCCCCTCTCGACGCGGGCGAACAACGCGCGTCTGGATCTCCTGCTCGACCAACTCGAACTGGCCCGGGTGATCCAATTCGTCACCGACGACCCGCGGGCGGACGTCGAGCCCTACGGGCTTCAACCCCCAGACCGCGAGTTGGTCTTCAGTCAGGGGACCAATGACATTCTGGCGCTGCAAATCGGCAGGAGTCCGGCCAATGCGCCCGACCAACTCTTCGTCCGGCGAATGGAGCATTCCAACGTGGTCGCCGTGGCTCGATCGAGTCTGGCGCCGTGGCTGGCCAGTTTCCGCGAGTTTTGCGACCGGCGCATGATGGTGTTCGATCCGGATGCCGTGACGCGCATCGAGGGGATCGCGGATGGCCCGTTCGCCCTCGAACGCCATACCAACGGCACCTGGCAGATCGTCGCGCCGTTCCCCGCCTCGGCGGACTCGGTGCTTGTGCTCGAGATGCTCCAAAACCTGGCCGAACTCGAGTTTCTCGAATTCGAACGCGAGGTGACGACCGATTTCGTCCCGTACGGCCTCGCCCCGCCGCGCCGCCAGTACGTCCTCCAAACCACCGTGGCGGGTGCCGGGGCCCCGCCCACCAATCAGGTGCTGGCCCAGGTCGCCTTTGGAAATCCGACCGGATTCAAGCACTACGCGCGGCGCGCGCTCGACAGCGCGGTCGTCACGATCATCGACAACAACCGCCTGCCCCGCGCCGCGTTCGAGCTGCGCGACCGCCGGATCTGGAACCTGAGCACCAACCAGATGGTCAGCATCACCGTGCACCAGTTGGGCGAAACCCGAAAGCTCATGCGCACCGGACCGATGCAGTGGACGGCCGCGCCGGGCGACACCGCCCCGCTCAATCCGGTCAGTCTCGAAGAGGCGGCGTATCGACTCGGCCACTTGCGGGCCGACCGCTGGGTGGCCCGCGGCGAAGATCAGCTCGCCCGCTTCGGCTTTGGCACCACCGATCATCGCCTGGCCATCGAGGTCAACGAGGATGGACGCATCCGCACCCTCGAAGTGCGCTTCGGACGGCGTACCCTGTCGAACCAATCCGCCTATGCCGCCGCCTCCATCGAGGGCGTGGAAGGCCCTGTGATCTTCGAGTGCCCCCGCTCGATCTACGAGTTTGTCCTCGGCAACCTGACCTTGGTGCCGACACTCCCGGACGGCTCCGGTTAGTATGCCCACGCCCCCGCGGACGAGCAGATGGCGTTTTCTCCGGCGCGCCCTTCGGTGGTGTCGCTTCGGGCTGTTCTTCCTCGTCCTCGCCCTGCTGCTGGCCCTGCTGTACGTGACGCGCGTCGGCCTGCCCGGCTTCTGCAAAGGTCCGTTGCTCTCCGAACTGCGCCGCCGCGGGATCGAGTTCGAGTACCAGCGGCTCGCCTGGCACTGGCACCGCGGCCTGGTCGCCCAGAACGCCGCCCTGCGCCCGCTCGCCGATCCCGGCGGACTCCGCGCCCGGGCCGCCGAGGTCGTTCTCGACCCGCATTGGGGCCGCCTGATGCGCTCGCGCCAGGTCGAGTTGGAATCCCTGCGCATCCTCGACGGTCATCTCTCTGCCTCCTTGCAGGAACCCGGCCAGACACCCGACAACTTCTCGATCGAGGGAGTGGGCGCCGCCATCCGGTTCCTGCCGGGCGATACCTGTGAGATCGAGAACCTCGAGGCCTCATTCCTGGGGGCAACCTTGCAGGTCAGCGGCGTCATCACCAACGCTCACGACCTCATCGCGTGGCTCCGCTCCGTCGACAAACAGGAGCGACCGGACCCGACTCCGCCCTGGCGCGCGCCGCTGCGGCGCGTGGTTGAATTCCGGAAGGGCCTGCGCCTGGCCGGGGTGCCGGAGTTCAGGCTGCGGTTTCGCGGCGACGCCCGGCACCCGGAATCGTTCGCTGGCGAGTTCAAGGGGAAAGCCGACGGCGCCGAGTCGCCGCAATTCAAAGTTCAGGATCTGCGCTGCAGCATCGAGCTGGGCACCAACCAGTCCCAACCGTTGGCCCGCGCCTGGCGGCTGGTCGCGCGCACCGAAGCCGCCGCCGCCGGCGGGTCCTGGGGGAGTCTGCGACACGTCGAGTTTGGCGCGCGCATGGATCTTCAGCCCACCAACCCCATCCCCGCCCGGGTCGATTGGGAGGCCGTCGCGCGCGAGGCCCAGGCGCCCTGGGCCTCCTTCGAACGCGTTCGCCTGGCGGGCCATTCCGAGCGCCTTGGCGCGAACGCTCGGGAGTGGCGGACGAGCCTCACGCTGGACGCCGAGGCTTGCACGGCCCCGTGGGGCGGCACGCGCACGAGCCGAGGCGCCGCCACACTCGAACACTCGCTGGCTGGCCTGCTGCCAGCCCCGGTCGACCTCGAGGCGAGCGTCGAGGCCATCGATACCCCGCCGGTCAAGATCGGGGTGGCGCATCTCGAGGCCCGTTTGCGGTCTGTTCCAGAGCCGGTTCCGGGCGCCAGCCCGCGCGCCACGGCAACAGGCTCACGGCGCGGTTGGGAGATTCTGAACCGGATCGAAGGCGCCTGGCAATTCGCGGCGACCAACCTGCAATCCCAGCGCCTGGCTCAGCCACTGACCATCGAAGACGCGACCGGGGCGGGCGATTGGAAAGCGCCGTGTCTGCGCGTCGCGAGCTTGCAGGCCGGGCTCTATGGCGGATCACTCGAAGTGTCCGCGGCGCGCCTGGACGTGGCGACTGGGGAAGTCGATGCGCAGCTCATCTCCGACTTCGATCCGCATCCCGTGGCGGCGCTGGCGGGTGAGCGCCCGTCCAAGTGGCTTGACCAGTTCCAGTGGGACCGCCCCCCGCGCGTCAATGCGCGCGTGCACGCCCTGCTGCCCGCATCGGGCGATCGAGATCCGGACTGGGCCCGCCGGGCACTTCCCCACGTGACGGCCGAGGGGCGCATCGAGGGCGAGAACACGTCGTACCGGGGTGTGCTCATTGACCGGGGGGCGCTTTCCCTGAGTCTGTCCAATCAGATCCTGCGCCTGCGCGATTTTCATGTCGTGCGGCCCGAGGGCGACGCGGATCTTGCCTACGACCTGCACACGCTCACCCAGGAGTTTCGCTGGCGCCTGCGCGCGAACCTCGATCCGAAAGGCACCGGCGCTGCCATCAATCGTGACGCCCCGCGCCTGCTCTCGGTGTTCGATTTCACCGGGCCCGCGGCCGTGTCCGGCGAGGTCTGGGGCCGCTGGGGGCCCGGCAAGGAAGTCAGCTTTGCCCTCGGCGGGATCCTCACCAATTTCACCTTTCGCGGCGAGTCGGTCGATGAATTGCGCGCGAATGTTCGAATGGCGCACCGGTTTCTGTCGGCGAGCGATATCGCGCTCCGCACGGGCGCGGAGTGGATTCGCGCGCCGGGCGTGGGCGTCGATTTCGTCGAATCCCGCGCCTATGTGACCAACGCCGAGGCCGAGCTCGATCCGATGCGATTCGCCCGCGTCATCGGCTCGAACCTGGTCAAAACCCTGCGCCCCTATCGCTTCGACCGCCCGCCGCGGATTCACGCCGACGGGCGCGTGCCCATCCGCGGCGCGATGGACGACGCCGACATGCGGTTTTCCGTCGCAGGCGGGCCATTCCACTTCTGGCGCTTCAACATTCCGGACGTGGACGGCCGGGTGCACTGGGAAGGCGAGCGCGTGACGCTCACCAATGTCGTGTGCGACTTTTACGAGGGCCGCCTCGATGGCCAGCTCCAGGCCGATATCCGACCCGACGGAAGCGCCGATCTCGCGTTCCGCGCCGCAGTCACCAATCTGAACCTCCAGCCGCTGGTGTTGGACACCATCAACACCACCAATCGCATCGAGGGGATCGCCCAGGGCGACTTCGAGTTGACGCACGCCAACAGCGCGGACTGGGGGAGCTGGAACGGCGCCGGGCGCGTTTCGATGCGCGACGGCCTGCTCTGGAATCTGCCGATCCTCAGCGTGCTGTCGCCGGTGCTCAACGCCATGGTCCCCGGGCTGGGAAACAACCGGGCGCGAGCCGCGACCGGCTCCTTCATCATCACCAACAGCGTGATCCACACGGACGACCTCGAAATCGTGGCCCAACCCGTCCGACTCGCCTACCGCGGCACGCTGGACTTCAACTGGAACATCCGCGCCCGCGTCGAGGCGGAGGTCATTCCGGGCGCCCCTCTGATCGGCCCGCTCCTCAACATCATCTTCGCCCCCGTGTCCAAAGCCCTCATCTTCCGCATCGGCGGCACGCTCGGCGAACCGGAGCTCGAACCCCTCCTGGTCCCGCGATTCCTCCAGCCAATCCTCCGGCCCGTGCAGACGATCCGCGGCGTGTTTTCCTCCCCGGACGCGCCCCAGACCACGAACGCGCCTCCAAACGGCACACGGTAGCGGACCTGCAGCGCCCCATTTGCGGAGCGGCCCCTCGAAACGCAATTGGGAGGACTGCCTATAAAAGAACGAAGGCCGGATTTGCATCCGGCCCGTCCTGAGAACTAAAGCTTGTCTCGACTCCGACGCGGCGCTGCGGACTCACGCCTGACTGCACACACGGAAAACCGCATTTTGCGTCCGAACAACGGGGCACATCGTACCGTTCGCGTGCGTGGCGGCCAGTCACCAGAACTGGTGACACCAGCCGCTTCGGTCGCCGCCCCCCCCGCGGCTGCCCAACGACGGTTACTCGAGCGCCATGGCGGCGCTCGAGATCTCGAGCAGTTCCTTGGTGATGTTGGCCTGCCGCAGCTTGTTGTATTCGAGAGTCAGCTCGCGGACGAGTTGGTTGGCGTTGTCGGTGGCATTCTTCATCGCCACCATGCGCGCGCTGTGCTCGCTCGCCTTGGCCTCGAGCAACACCTGGAAGAGGACAAGACTCAGGTAATGCGGCAGCAGGGCGCCGAGAACCGAGTCCGCACTGGGCTCGAAGAGGAACTCCGTGGCGCCTTTGGCCAGGTCGTCCTCCGCGCCGCCGCCGGCCGAATCGGTCTGAAGGCCCTTGATCTCGCCGATGGGCAGGAAGGTGAAGCTCTCCGGCTTCTGGTTGAGCGTGGAAATGAAACGGGTGAACACCACCTCGACCGCATCCACCTCCTCCTTGAGAAAGAGATCCCGCACGAACCGCGCAACCGCCCGCGCCTCGGCGAAACTGGGCGTGTCCCGATAGCTGAACTCCGCCGCGAGCTGCCGCCGGGTTCGGGCGACGAACTGCGCCGCCTTGCGCCCCGCCACGACGAACGTGGTGGTCTGACGGTCGTACCGGGCCGCCTCGCGAAGCAGGTTGCCGTTGAGCGCGCCGCAGAGGCCCTTGTCCGTGCTCACGATGATGACAGCGCGTTTGGCGACGGGGCGCTTTTCCATGAGCGGGTGTGTGAACTCGCCCGCGTGGCGCGTGACTTCGCCCAGGACCTTGGCCATGAGCCGCGCGTATGGCCGGCCCGTCTGGGCGGCCTCCTGCGCCTTGCGCATCTTGGACGAGGCCACCATCTGCATGGCCTTCGTGATCTGGGCCGTGCTCTTGACCGACCGGATGCGGCGGCGAATGTCGCGCGTGCTCGGCATGGGGCTTCTGTTCCCTTAGCTGTAGGTCTGTTTGAACTCGGTGATGGCCGCCTTGATCTCGGCGCTCAACGGGTCGCTGAGCGCCTTCTCCCTGGCGATCTTCGCCAGCAGATCCGCCTTCCGGCTCGTCAAATAGTCCGTCAGCTTGCCTTGGAAATCCTTGATCTTCTCGACCGGCACATCATCCATCAGCCCATTCTGCACCGCCCAAAGAACCGCCACCTGCACCTCGACCGGGATCGGGCTGTACTGGGGCTGCTTGAACACATCGACAATCCGTTTGCCCCGCTCGAGTTGAGCCTGCGTCTTCGCATCGAGATCCGATCCGAACTGGGCAAACGCCGCCAGCTCGCGGAACTGGGCCAGTTCGAGCTTCACGCGGCCTGCGACCTGTTTCATGGCCTTCACCTGGGCGGCCGAGCCGACGCGCGAAACCGAGATCCCGACCGAGATGGCCGGACGCACGCCCTGATAGAACAAGTCGGTTTCCAGGAAGATCTGGCCGTCGGTGATCGAAATCACGTTGGTCGGGATGTACGCCGAGACGTCGCCCGCCTGGGTCTCGATGATCGGCAGCCCGGTCAGCGACCCGTTGCCATGCTGCTCGCTGACGCGCGCCGACCGCTCGAGGAGCCGGCTGTGCAGATAAAACACGTCGCCCGGATAGGCCTCCCGCCCGGACGGACGCTTGAGCACCAGCGAGACCTGCCGGTAGGCCACGGCATGCTTCGACAAATCATCGTAGATGATCAGCGCGTCCATGCCGTTGTCCATGAACCACTCGCCCATGGCGCAACCGGCAAAGGGGGCGAGGTACTGATTGGACGCGGAATCCGAGGCGGCGGCCACCACGACGATGGTGTAAGGCATCGCCTCGTGCTTTTCGAGCACATTGATCACCTGGGCCACATTCGATTGCTTCTGTCCGATGGCCACGTAGATCGAGTAGAGGGGGCGGTGCTCCTTGTCGCCCGCCGCCTCCGCCAGCTTGTTCAGCCGCGCGTTGTTGATGATCGTGTCGATGCCGATCGTGGTCTTCCCGGTCGACCGATCGCCAATGATCAACTCCCGCTGGCCGCGTCCGATCGGTATCATCGCGTCGACCGCCATGATGCCCGTCTGCACCGGCTGACTCACCGACCGGCGTCTGATGATGCCCGGCGCGATCTTCTCGACGGGGTAGAACGCCTCCGCCTGGATCGGGCCCCGCCCGTCCAGGGGCCGCCCCAGGGCGTCGACCACCCGCCCGAGCATCGCCTTGCCTGCCGGGACCTCGAGCAACCGGCCCGTGGTGCGGACCTCCGTGCCTTCCTTGATCGAGGTGTAATCGCCGAGGATGATCGCGCCCACCTCGGTCTCTTCGAGGTTCAGGGCCAGGCCGACCACGCCGTTGCCGAAGTCGAGCATCTCGTTG
>Ga0116149_1003686_pt1 | contig 15682 bp, 10 predicted proteins | sample AD_UKC057_MetaG_FD_89787 | JGI IMG/M metagenome (GOLD analysis project Ga0116149, IMG submission 89787) | Active sludge microbial communities of municipal wastewater-treating anaerobic digesters from USA - AD_UKC057_MetaG | ecosystem: Engineered > Bioreactor > Anaerobic > Digestate | place: USA... | reverse complement strand
GGGACAAAGATAAAGGTGCTCAGCGTTTTATTTGTTATAATACTGTTAATCACCGGATTTTTATTCTTCAGATACTTTTTTACGTTTGAGCAGAGGCAGCAGTTCCAGCGGAAAATAGATACGGTAACAGGCCAAAACTTGACGGTAACCGTATTTGGTTTTGATGGAAAGATCATCAAAAGATGGGTGGGGATTCAGAAAATTACATCCGGATACACTCGCCCAAGCAGTGGAGAACGGACATATACGTTCTTCTATACGCGCGAAGGCAAATACGTGCAGATCCCCGATTCAGTATGGTACATAGCGGAAGAGGAATAATGTGCTGGACGATGATGTAACGACACTCAGAGGAATCGGCCCTAAGAAAGCTCTAATACTCAGGACCGAAGCCGGGATAGAAACGGTAGAAGACCTCATTTATTATATACCAAGAAAATATATAGACAGGTCTTTTTTCAAATTCATCAAAGATTGCTTTGTAAACGAGACTGTTACCGTATCAGGGAAAATCGCCAATGTAGCCATAGCCGGCAGTAGGAAAAAATATCTTGAGGTCGAGATCGATGACGGAACGGATACCCTCGTCGGAGTTTTTTTCGGAGCAGTCAACTATTTCAATAAGATATTCTCGGCCGGCGACTCTGTCATATTTTCCGGCAAGATAAATTATTATCATTCCAAGCAGATTGTTCACCCTGATTTCGACTTTATCGAAGACGGATCCGGGCCCCAGGGAATCAACACGGGAAGGATAATCCCACTTTATCCGTCAACGGAGAACCTCAAATCAATCGGCTTTGATTCCCGCGGGTTCAGACGCGCGATTAAACCGGTGCTCGATACTGTCCTTGCCCAGGTCCGTGAAACTATTGCGACGCCAGTTCTGCAGAAGCATTCCCTGATCGGTATCCGCGAAGCTCTATACGCCATCCATTTCCCCGAAAATTTTGAGCAGGCCGAGAAAGCCCGGAGGCGACTTGCCTTCAATGAAGTATTTTTCCACCAGTACTACCTCTCGCTTTCACGCCGTTATGTCAGAGAGACACGGCATAAAAAAGTAGCGGCGATTGATGAAAGCCGGTATCGGAGATTCTATTCCGCCCTCCCCTTCACTCTTACACCGGACCAGGAGAAGGCCATAGCCACAATCCGCGAAGATATTGCTTCCGAACGGCCCATGAACCGCCTTCTTCAGGGTGACGTCGGATCCGGAAAAACCGTTGTCGCCATGGCAGCGGTTATGTTTGTAAAAGGTCAGGACCGCCAGACAGCCCTGATGGCGCCGACCGAGATTCTTGCGCGCCAGCATTATCAGAATTTCATGCTTCATGCAGGCAACGAGCTTCACATTGAAATCCTGACCGGCGCCACCCCGCGCGCAGAAAAACGGAGGATATATGAAAGCATCGCATCAGGGGAAACCGACCTGCTGATAGAAACACATGCGGTCATCCAGGAAGGCGTCAGGTTCAGGGACCTCGGCCTGATTGTAATCGATGAGCAGCACCGCTTCGGCGTCGAGCAGCGGTCAGTCCTGAAAGAAAAAGGTGAAATCTCTGATATGCTTGTAATGTCGGCCACGCCGATTCCCCGCTCCCTGTCGCTGACCCTGTACGGCGACCTTGACGTATCATCAATAAGGACGCTCCCTGCAAACCGGGTCCCGATCAAAACCATGTCGTTCGAAGAATCCCGCCTGGCCGGGGTCTATAAATCCATGGACAAGTATATTGCGCAGGGTCGCCAGTGTTATTATGTTCTTCCACTTATAGAGGATTCCGAAAAAATCGATCTCAAGTCAGCCATGAAAGCGTATGAGCATTTGAAAAACGATGTGTTTCCCCATCGTCGCGTGGAGATTCTTCACGGGCGTATTAAACAGGCCCAGCGGGACGACATCATGCTCCGGTTCAAGAACGGCGAAATCGACATACTGGTATGCACAACAGTAATTGAAGTTGGCATCGATGTCCCAAATGCAACGATAATCGTCATCGAGCACGCCGAGCGTTTTGGACTCGCTCAGCTTCATCAGCTTCGTGGACGTGTCGGGCGCGGAGACATCCAGTCATTCTGCATACTGGTGAATACTGATTCAATTTCTGATGAAAGCAGGACACGCATCAACACTATTGTTTCAACGAATGACGGATTTTCAATTGCAGAGGAGGACCTCCGGCTCCGCGGTGCCGGTGAGCTGATCGGAGCCCGCCAGCACGGCCATGGCGGTTCATTCGAATTTGCCGATCTAGCACTTGATCTCGACCTTATTCTCTATGCCCGTGATATTGCCGAGAAATCGGTGAATGATGCCAGTGATGTTACATCATTGTGGGAAGAATTCAAAAACCGGAAGTACAGCCAGCTTCTTGACGGGATAAGGAATAAGAAGTTATTGTCAATGATGTCGTAATATCGCGGGATTGCCGGGTTCACATGAAAATCGAATTTCCAATAAACCGTTTGAATATCTCTATCTCCAGCTGGCCGAACCACTCGTTCCCTTTAAGGTAAAACAGTTTGTGCCTGCTGATATTTTTATCGTGCCCCGCTTTTGCATTCACCTGGTCAAGACGAGCGTTGAACAATCTCAGGTCGGAATGATATTTTACAAGAACGATTTTCTTCATCTCGTCGAATTTCTGGAGACTGTCAAATGGCAGATTAAGTATATTGATGTTCTCCTCGAACCATGCTAAAATCGTTTCTTTAATATATTCTTCGGGGAAGAATCTGACGGCCTTGTTTCCGGGAAGGTACTTGTAGCAATAACCGTATTTTTTCTGGTGAAACAGCTCGCGTATATACCTGAAAATGGTGAGCGGACCGACATGATAAATAAAAACCTTTTCATTTTCCGGATCGATCTTGAATTTCCTGATGATTTCCTGCGTCGATGTGATAATAAGCTTATATATGAATTCACGATATCGTTCTGTTACGTGCTCGGATGGCCTGCGCAAATAAGCCACTATTTCCTGTTTTAGCTTAAGCTTTATCTCGGCCTGGTCTAAAGCCTCTTCAACGAAATAAAACGATTTCAGGAGACTTTCTTTATCATTTTTGAGCTGTGCTGCTTCCAGCTGGATGATATATGGTTCGTGCTGGTTCCAGGATTTTGAGCCCCGTATATTGAAAGACCCGATGGTACGGGGCATGATTTCCGTTTCAGGACCGGAAACAATTTGATTTGAGGATACCTGATCATCGGTATCAGCGGACATGATGTCCGGATCTGGAGCGGCAGGCCCGGCCTCAGTTGTCGTTGTCATAGCCTGTGTGTCAACTGCGGACGTATCTATAGAATCTATTAAACTGGATAATTCGTCGTTCCGGGGCGAATCTGTCTTGCTGCCCGGAAACAGGTTGTCGTCATCGTCCTTATCAATATTCGACAGGATCTGGTCAATCTCATTCATTGCGTTGCTCCGGGATCATTATACCGTGTCATCGGAGTCGCTGATATTTTCGATCGCTGGAGCGGGCGACGATTTGTGCTTTTCTTCATGGTTCATCATTGGCGGAAGCTTTTTCCCGGTCATGAGGATTTCTATCTCCGCACCGGTCAGGGTTTCGCGCTCTATGAGATTCTGGGCTATTCTTTCGAGCTTGGACATGTTCTTCTTGAGCAGCCGCTGGGCTTCGAGCTTGCAGGACGAGATGATGGAAATAACTTCGTCATCGATTGATTTCGCCGTCTCCTCGCTGTAATCACGGTGCTGGGAAATCTCCCTTCCCAGGAATATCTGCTCATTCCTTTTACCGAAAGTGATCGGGCCAAGCTTCTCGCTCATCCCCCATTCGCATACCATCTTCCGGGCTATGTCGGATGCCCGCTCGAGGTCGCTGCTGGAACCGGTTGTAACCTGTTTGAATTTCAGCTGTTCAGTCAGGTGTCCGCCGAAGAGGATCGTTATCGTATTGAGCCAGTGTTTTTTCGAGTAAAGCCTGCGGTCCTCCTGGGGGAGTTGCATGGTAACTCCGAGGGCCCTCCCGCGGGGGATGATAGTCACTTTGTGCACCGGGTCAGATCCGGTCAGAATTCCCAAAATGGCATGGCCGGCTTCGTGGAAGGCTGTTATCTCCTTCTCTTTGTCGGAAATGAGTATTGAACGGCGCTCCGGGCCCATGAGGACCTTGTCCTTGGCGTCCTCCATTTCCGTCATGGTCACGCGTTTTTTACTTCTGCGTGCCGCAAGCAGCGCGGATTCGTTTACGAGGTTAGCGAGGTCCGCACCGGTGAATCCGGGGGTGCCGCGTGCTATTATCTTCAGGTCGATATCACGGGAGAGCGGTATCTTTTTCGTGTGGACGGCCAGTATCTTTTCTCTCCCCTTTATATCCGGAATGTCTACGACGACCTGCCGGTCGAAGCGCCCCGGCCTGAGCAGCGCCGGGTCGAGCACGTCCGGCCTGTTGGTTGCAGCAATTATGATGACTCCCTCGTTAGTTTCAAAACCGTCCATCTCGACGAGGAGCTGGTTCAGGGTCTGCTCCCTCTCGTCATGACCGCCTCCCAAACCGGCACCGCGAAGCCGGCCGACAGCATCAATCTCGTCGATAAAGATTATGCAGGGAGCGCTTTTCTTGCCCTGTTCAAACAGGTCGCGTACACGGGAGGCCCCCACGCCGACGAACATCTCGACAAAGTCAGAACCGCTTATCGAAAAAAACGGTACTCCTGCTTCGCCTGCAATCGCCCTGGCAAGGAGCGTTTTCCCGGTGCCCGGAGGGCCTATGAGAAGAACGCCGGTAGGAATTTTTGCCCCGATGTTTATGAATTTTTTTGGCTCCTTGAGAAACTCCACAACTTCATTGAGCTCTTCCTTTGCCTCATCTACGCCGGCTACATCCGCGAAGGTGACTTTGCGCTTCGTCTCGGGATTCAGCTTGGCCCTGCTCTTTCCGAATGACAGGGCCTTGTTTCCGGTTGACTGAATCTGCCGGATCATGATGAACCATATGAAGGCAAAGAACAGCAGCCAGGGAAGGAAATTAAGGACACCCTTGAGGAGGAAATTGTCATCATCATCCTTCCCTTCGACTTTGACTTCGTTCGCGATCAGAGTTTTTACCAGCTCCGGGTCTTCGTAGGGTATTACCGTTTCGAAATCGGGGTTCTCTTTTTTAAAAGGGGCTTTTATACCCGGCTGCTTGATATCCTCCGGTTTCGTGATTCTATAAAAGCCGATTATTTTTTTATTGTTCTCAATCGATACGCGGGCAATCTCCTTGTTCGCAACTTTAAGCATGAAATCGCTATAACTGATTACTTTTTTATCTTTATCGCCCTGGTTTATCTGAAATATCGCCACTATTATAAGACCTATCAGCATGATCAGGGCGATTTGTTTGGCCGTTTTATTCATTCCGTGCTCCTGGAGAACCGATTGTCAAGTTAACTGCAAGCAGTGACAGAAATAACTTTTTTTGAATATTTGTCTACTAGAAAATCTGACGAAACCCTGTTTGATGTGCCATTAATGAGACCGGGCATAACTGCAGCCACGGCAGAACCTACCACAAGAAGCGGAGTCCTGTTCTTCTCTTCACCGGAGAGCTTCCATTCAATTAACAGATCCTTTAATTTTTTTACGCCGCATTCTGTCTTAATCCTGTCGCCGTTTCTTCTGTTTCTAATATATATAGTATCTACGTTATTTCCCACTGTTACAAATACCGAATGGTTATTTTTTTTGAAATTTTGATAATAATTATAGTCACAGGCATTAATTGCGACCTTGATCCCTATCTCGGGTAATTGAACAACGATCCCGGCATTACCCGTTATATGGATCTCATATTCCCATTCATCCGGGAAGGATACTGATTTTAAAGATGCATAAATTTTTAAAAAGCTTCTCCCTTCATTGAATATCTTTTCAGCGTGAATTGAGTTATTCGCAAAAAGAATTGCATTTGATTTAACAGTATTGAACTTGGAAAATATTTCGTTCAAAAGACTTCTGCTGACATGGTGGTTGAAATTATCGCGCAGAGACCTGCCGACGATATGATTAAATACCGGGCGGTTGTGCATGATCTTCTGCACATCTATATAAATCGCATTCATGCGCTTTTCAACCAAACCGGGATAGGATGCTTCGATGAGATGATCGATAAGGTCGATTGAATCAGCAGCAACCTCCCTTAAGCCCGATATGGCCGTATCACTCATCGGAAACCGCGAGCGAATCAGGGGGAGAAGTTCGTTTCTGATGAAATTCCTCGAGTATGCAGAATCTTTATTGGTACTGTCTTCGCGCCATTCGATCCGACGTGACTTCAAATAATCATAGATTTCGGCTGCCGAAAGATCGAGTAGAGGGCGAATAATATTGTTCCGAACCGGCGGGATCCCTTTCAGCCCGTATATACCGGTTCCGGTCAAGACCCTCATAAGCAGGGTTTCCACATTGTCGTCTCGTGAGTGCGCTGTTGCTATTTTGGTATATCCCCTCGATGCCGCAGTCTCATTAAGCAGCTTATAGCGGATATCGCGGGCGTGCTCCTCAAACGATTTGCCTCTACAGGCCGAGTCTTTAAAATCATGCCTCTGTGCAATAATCTCGATACCGTAGCTATGTGCAGCTGCTGCGATATGATCTTCGTCAGCATCAGATTCATTTCCGCGCATCATGTGGTTCAGATGGAATACGCCTATCTCCATGGAATAGCTTTCTGTTAACGACACCAGGGCGTTTAAAAGGAACATGGAGTCCTTGCCCGCTGACAGTGACAGGAGCACGCGGTCATTTTTTTGGATCATTTTATGATGATCGATGAATTCCATGAGTTTCTCAAGAATCGGTTCCATCTTCTCATAGTATAATCACTCCGGGATAGTGTCAAATATATTACTTTCAACCCTCTACCATGGCAGGAACCGTATTTTTCTTGACTCGCGGGCTGATAATAATGACAATATAAAAATCTAATCATACGCATTGCAAGCCTGAGATGGAATTATATTTTGTAACGTATTGATAAAATTTACATTTGTACAGGTAACAGTATGAAAAATCACATCAAGGTAAAATTTGAAGAATGGACCCGCCCTCCATTTGATCAGGAAACAATACAGGAATTGCGGAATCTTTTGACAAACGGAGAAGAACAGGAGCTGGAAGACCGCTTCTACCGTACCCTCGAATTCGGGACAGGAGGACTCCGCGGGGTAATCGGTGCCGGAACAAACCGCATGAACATATACACGGTCGGGATGGCAACACAGGGCCTTGCAAACTACATACTGAAAACTTCTTCCGCCGGCAAAGGTGTTGTCATTGCCAGGGATTCGCGCCGGTTTTCCGACATTTTTGCACGAGAAACCGCTTGCATCCTTGCGGGAAACGGCATCCCGGTTTTCCTGTTCGAGGATATTACGCCGACTCCTATGGCATCATATGCAATACGTTACTTACATGCCTTATCCGGCGTTGTAATAACCGCCAGCCATAATCCTCCGGAATACAACGGATACAAGGTCTACTGGCAGGACGGCGGGCAGATCATCGCCCCGCACGACGATCTTATTATACAGGAAGTAAACAACGTAGACGCCATCGCCAAGATCATCAAGGTTTCGTATACCGAAGGAATATCGTCAGGCCGTATTAAAATTCTGAAAGATGAAATTACCGATGCCTATATTAAAGATCTCGAGAGAGTAGCGCTACGTCCTCGGGGCGCTTCGAGCGTGAAAATTGCATATTCCCCGCTACATGGTACCGGATACAGGATCATTCCCCGTGTGCTTGAGCATTTCGGGTTTTCGAGCCTTGTAATCCAGAAGGAACAATCAAAACCGGACGGGAACTTCCCTACCGTTATCTCGCCTAACCCTGAAGAGCGAAACACGATGAAACTTGTCACCGATCTGGCCGAAACCGAGGGTGCAGACATCCTTATGGCCACCGACCCTGACGCAGACCGCATGGGTATCGGATTCAAGGTGGGTGACGGGTACCTCCTGATCAACGGCAACCAGATAGGGACCATGCTCGAATATTACATCCTGTCCCGGTCGCGTGAGAACGGCACGCTCCCCGCTAATGCCGCGGTGGTCAAGACCATCGTTACTACCGAGCTCCAGCGTAAAATTGCCGAGGACTTCAAGTGCGGTATCTATGATGTGCTGACGGGATTTAAATGGATAGCCGCAAAAATGAAGGAATTCGATGACAGTGGCAGCTCCACATTCATGTTCGGAGGAGAGGAAAGCTACGGCTATCTGCCGGTACCCTTCGTACGAGACAAGGACGCAATCAGCTCCTGCTACTTTTTTGCCGAAATGACCGACTGGCTCAAGTCGAAGCAGAAGACGCTGTCTGATTTTCTGGATGAAATCTATTCAACCTATGGCATTTACCTGGAGGACCTTCACTCCCTTACCCTGAAGGGTATGGAAGGTACCGAAAAGATTAAAATTATCATGGACCGCTTCAGAACGTCACCGCCGTCTGAATTCATCGGCATTACAGTTGATACCGTTGCTGACATAGAACATCTCGTGAAGAAGGATATCAAAACCGGCACAGAAGTAAAAATAACAGAAATTCCTTCATCCAACGTGCTGCAGTTTTTCCTGTCGGACGGGTCCAAGATAACAATGCGGCCTTCCGGCACAGAGCCGAAAATAAAGTTTTATTTCAGCGTATGCGAGCCGGTCAGCAGTGCGGGCCTTGCGGACGGAAAACGTGCGGTCAGGGAAAAGCTTGATGCGTTGAAGGCAGACCTGTTGAAAAAAATTGATGGGGTTTAAATCATACATCAATACTGCCGCACAGCTCGTCTTCCTTTCTGAGCATTATCTCCTCGTCGGAATCCGACCGCTCATGATCATAACCCACGAGGTGCAATATGCCGTGTACGATAAGGCGTTTAACCTCGTCATCAATTGATACGCGGTACTCCCTGGCCTGACGATCGGCGCGCTCAATTGATATATACAGGTCACCGATCTCTTCCTTGTCCGCGTCGATCTCGGGAAAAGGGTTATCCCTGTTGGAAAACGATATAACATCTGTCGGCTCGTCATGCCTCCTGTACTTCCTGTTGATGTCCCTCATGTATGCGTCATCGGTAGCAATGATTGTTATTGATGCATTTTTCAGGTCGAGCAACTGCGCCGCGGCAGTGGCGATTTTGATGAGTTTCTGCCGGGTGACGCCCTTGTACGGAAGGGTAATCCCTTCACGAAATAGTTCAATTTTGATCATTGCTCTTGATTATTCTTTTTTCAAGTTTTTTAAGATCATAATCCTCGGGATATTCAATGCGCGAATGGAAAATCCCTTTGAGTATCGAGAGAAAGGCTTCCTGGATGACACGCAATTCGGACATCGAGAGGTCTGAAAATTCCAGCTCTCCCTCGTTGAGTTTATTGTATATTATCTTTCGCACAAGGCCTTCAAGCTTTTCATAGGAGGGATTTTGCAGTGCGCGCGCTGCGGCTTCAATTGAATCCGCCAGCATGACCACGGCCGTCTCCTTGTTATTTGGCTTGGGCCCGGGATACCTGAAGTCGGCCTTGCTTACCTGCTCTGAATCCCGCGTATCCGCGTTTTCAAGAGACTGGTGATAGAAGAAGGTCATCGTGGTCTGGCCGTGGTGTACGCGTATAAAATCTATGACCGAGTCCGGGAGAAAGCTTTCCTCGGCGATCTGAACGCCCTTCTGGACGTGGGAAATTATCAGCTGGGCGTATTCCCGCGGCGACATCTGCTTGGCACGGGGATCGGTCACCCTGTTCTCGATGTACATCCCGGCATCTACTATCTTGCCGATGTCATGGTAATACGCGCCGACCCGCGCGAGAAGGTGGTTTACGTTGATTTCCTTGCACGCGGCTTCGGCCATGGTTGAAACGAGCATCGAGTGATTGTAGGTTCCCGGTGCCTTCATCAGCATTTCCTTAAAGATGTCCGCGTTGAGGTCGGAAAGCTCAAGAAGCTTGAACTTCGTCGTGATCCCGAATAAATTTTCATACAGGGGGAGTATCCCGAGTGCGAGGATTGAATTTATGAATCCACTCGAGAATGCAATCGCCGTGATTTTGAGAAAATTCATGTTGAGTATGGGGAGTTCCTGGATGAGCGCCACCGAAAAAACAAGGACTGCGGTTATCAATCCTATGAGAAACCCTCCGAATAGAAAATCCGTGCGTTTCTCAACATTTTTATTGACGAACACCCCGACAAGGGCGGTTGTGAACGCAATAATGACCGCCGGGACGTATTCGCCGCTGATAAGTGTCGTAAAGAAAACGATATACAGGCCGACCAGGATAGACAGGTATCTGTTATACAGTATGGTGAGGATCATTGTTACAAACGGAATCGGGAGCATCAGGGCAAACGTGAGCTTGGAATTGACCGGTGCATCGATCCTTGACATGAAGAACGTATATACCATGAAAGCAAGCACGAGTGTGAAAATAATGAACGTCGACTTTCTGTCCGGTATGAACACCTTGTTGAATTCAACGAGAAAGAACCCGAAAATCAGGAAGAAAAGCAGCTGGATGATCAGTATGCCGGCAACAAAGTTGATATTCAATGTGGCAGTCTGCTTGTTATAGATATCTATCCTTTTTAAAATATCATTCGTTATCGTGTCACCCTCGCGGACTATGGTCTGGCCTTTTTTAAGCTTGCTGGTCACCGGCGAAACTTTTTTCAGGGTCTCTGTTATTCTTCTCTTGGACTCCTCGATGTTGAACGAGATGTTCGGCTCAAGTATCGAGGATATTATCGAAGAGACGGCGTTAATGGTTGGCTTGGGGAGGGACGGTTCGATTGAATAACATATCCCGTACAGGTTCGAATTGATATCCTCCCTGCTTTTTATACCGGATAGCACGCGGGATATTTCATCGACCGGCTCAGGACTATTGATGGTGCGAACCGTTATATTGTTATTGTTTATCTTGAGAGGGTTGTCATACGGTTTGTCCAGGACCCCCATTTCCGGGTCATTGTATATATAGATTAATACGAGGGACATGACTTTTTTCAGCTTCGCGAGGTCCCGGTACCGGAGTATTTCCGAAAGCACGGCATCGCTGAACTGAAGGTATTTGGGCATGCGGGACTTCATGGCGTAAACCTGAAAGGTGACATCCGTCCCTGCCGGCGGGAACTGTTTTACGGTCGCGGAGGCATGGTTGATGAGCGCGCTCGTCAGGTTAAGCTTTCGCTGGAGCACTGTAGCATCCATGTCGAATACGATCGGCACGGCCTCGGCTTCCCTCTTCCGCTCAATCTTGGTCTCGGATTCATTGACATATTCGATATCGCGGGGAACGCGGATGTCTTCGTCGGCTATGTCACCTTCTTCGTAATGGTACGATGTGCCTATGAGGTTAATTGAAAGAAGCACGGTTGAAATGAGTATAAGTATCAGGACCGAGATTAATGAAAACCTGATATTCCGGTCATTTAAGAAATTGCGTACGGACCCTACCGCACTATTGAACGAATATTTCATGGTGCTTATCTATAAACTAATCACTATAACCGCTCTTCTCGTAGGCGGCAACTATTTTTTCTACGACCGGGTGACGGGAAATATCTTCCCTGGTAAAGCGGATAAAGCTGATCTCGTCGATCCCCTTTAATATTCTCATGGCCTGGAATATGCCGGATTTCTTCGGCTTTTCCAGGTCAATCTGGGTATCGTCACCGGCTATGACGAATTTCGAGTTTACTCCGAGCCTGGTCAGGAACATCTTCATCTGGGAAACCGTGGTGTTCTGGGCCTCATCCAGTATAATGAATGAGTTATTGAGGGTTCGGCCCCTCATGTACGCGAGCGGTGCAACCTCAATCTGGTTTTTTTCCATCATCTTGCCGACCTTTTCAAATGGCTGGAGGTCAAACAGTGCGTCATACAGCGGGCGCAGATACGGATTGATTTTTTGAATGAGATCGCCCGGAAGATAGCCAAGGCTTTCCCCAGCTTCAACCGCAGGCCGGGTAAGTACGACCCTGTCGACTTTGCCGGAAAGCAACATCCTGATCGCCATCGCCACGGCAAGATAGGTCTTTCCGGTGCCGGCCGGTCCGGTCGCGAATGTCACCGGGTGATTGTGGATCGAGGTGATATACTGCGCTTGATTGATAGTTCTCGGCATGATCGTTTTGCCGGTATCGGGAAAGTTCAGCTTGAGCCGATTAATCTCGTCCGGACGGATGGTCCTCCCGGACATGACCGTATTGACGATATAGCGGAGTTCGAAATCATCAAACTCGTAGGTAGGACCGTTCGCTTCAAGGAAATCGCACAGGACATGGAGCATGTTCATGGCGAGATCGTTTTTTTCTTTTACTCCTTTTACGATAAGCGTGTTCCCGCGGGGAATGATTTCGACGCCGGCCATCTTTTCGATTTTCCGGATATTGGTATCCTGGTAACCGCATATGCGACGGATGGCTGTCCTTTCATCGACTTCGAATTTGTTCTCTATCATGTCATTTGCTGATTATGGAGAGATTTAATTCTTTCAGCTGATCTGCCGATACCGGTGATGGCGCATTGCTCATGAGGCACTGTCCTGTCGTGGTCTTCGGGAACGCGATGACATCACGTATCGATTTTCTGTTCAGGAGAATCATCATGACGCGGTCCAGGCCGAGCGCCAGTCCACCGTGAGGAGGTGCACCAAACTTCAGTGCTTCAATGAGAAATGAGAATTTTACCGATGCCTCTTCCGGGGAAATGCCCAGGAGAGAGAATATCCTGCTCTGGAGCTCCGGGGTGTTTATGCGGATGGAACCGCCGCCTATCTCGACCCCGTTTAAAACGACATCATAGGCCTGGGCAAGAACGCCGTCCGCCTCCTCGGGTTTGAGATTGTCCAGCTTCCCGATGAACTCGGCCTTGGGAGCGGTGAAGGGATGATGTTTTGCGTAATATCGTCCGTCCTGCGGGCTGTATTCAAACATCGGAAAGTCCGTGACCCATAAAAAGCTCAGTTTTGTTTCATCGATCAGGCCGAGCTCGCGGGCAATTTTAACGCGGAGATTTGCGAGCGTGCTGAAAACCACGTCCTTTTTATCGGCCGCGAAGAAAAGTACCGACTGGCCCGTGAGCCCGAACCGCTCTTTTATCTTTTCCAGCTCATCCGGCTTCAGATACTTGGCGATGCCGCCCTCAGCGGCATTATTGTTGAATTTAAACATGGGGAGAGTCTTAGCCCCGAAGACTTTCGCTTCTTCTGAATACCGGTCGATCATTTTCCGGGAGATTTTACCGTTATCGGGCACTGCAATACCCCTGATCGTGCCGCCCGCCTGAAGCGCGCCGGTAAAAAGCGTGAATTCGGAACCTGAGAAAATATCACTGCAGTCGGCTATCTCGAGTCCGAAGCGCGTGTCCGGCGCGTCCGTGCCAAAACGGTCCATCGCTTCCTTATACGATAAACGGATAAACGGGACCTGGATATCCCTGTTGTTAATGTCACTTACAAGCTCCTTGAGAAGTCCTTCGATGATACCCATGATAATGTCCGCATCGATGAACGACAGCTCAAGGTCGACCTGCGTGAACTCGGGCTGCCGGTCATTTCTGAGGTCTTCATCCCGGAAGCACTTGACTATCTGGAAGTAACGGTCGAACCCCGATATCATTAAAATCTGCTTGAAGAGCTGGGGGGACTGCGGCAGCGCGTAAAACTCGCCCTTGCTTAACCTGCTGGGCACGAGAAAGTCACGAGCCCCTTCAGGAGTCGATTTGTTCAGCACCGGCGTTTCGATCTCGAAGAAGCGGTTTGCGGTCAGGTAGCGCCGTATCGTTTGCATGGCGCGGTGTCGCTTGATGATAGCGTCCCGCATCTCCTCCCTGCGAAGGTCAAGAAAACGGTATCTGAGCCTCAGGTCTTCGCCGATCTGATCTTTCGAATCAATAGGAATAGGCGGTACCTGGGAAGCATTAAGAATCGTTATGGAATCGCCGAGAACTTCTATAGCACCGGTTGGAATATTCGGGTTGATGTTCTTCTCATCCCGGCCGCGTACCGTACCGGTAATTTCCACGACGAACTCGCTGCGGGCCTGGTCGGCCGAGGCGACAAGCCCGGGGTCTACCGACGAATCAAACACCACCTGTACGGTCCCGCTCACGTCGCGAAGCTTGATAAAGATGAGGCCGCCGAGGTTCCTGTTGCCCTCGACCCATCCGGCAAGCGATACGTTCCTGCCGATATCACTTGTTTTTAGTTCGCCGCAGTATGATCTTTCTTTAAACATGTCGTATAACCGGTTATTCTCGCTGATATTCGTTGATCGCAATCAATCATGTAAATCACGTCCATAATATACATTTGTCAAGCCGAAAAATCAAAGGTTAATAATAAGAGAAAATGACCGGGAACGATTGCCATCGAACCCCGGATAATTCGTGTCAGCATTATTATATCGTATTGCCGGAACGTTTGCAGTGAATGAGAGCGCGTTATTTTACCATGCGTGAGAATGTATCGAATATTGCCTTCGCCTGGGCGTCATCTTTCCCTTCTGCGATAATCCTGAAAATGGGCTCGGTATTCGAAGGCCTGAGATGGACCCAGCCGCCGGCAAACTCCGGATGTTCGATAAACTCTATCCTGAGACCGTCAATTGTTGATACTTTCTGGCCGGAGAACTCCTTCTGTATGCGCGGAAGCAGTTCCCTGTCGATTTCTTTTCCGGCCAGGGAGACGCTGCCTTTCACCATGACGTAAACGGGCAGATCAGAAACGAGCCCGGATACAGATTTCTGCCGTTCAGCCATCATCTCAAGGACATATACGATTCCGGCAAGACTGTCGCGTCCAAGGTGTATGTCCGGCGAGATGACACCGCCGTTGCCTTCGCCGCCGATGCGTGCCCCGTGGCGCATCATCTCCTCTACTACGTTTATCTCGCCGACGCGCGTACGCGCAACGGGAGCGCCGTGCTTGCGTGCAATGTCGTCGACAGCTTTCGTGGTCGAGAGGTTTATTACCACTCTCCCGGCCTGCCTGGAAAGGAGGTGCTCGGCAACAAGCGCGATCGTATACTCTTCGCCGATCGGCTTTCCATTCTCATCAATGATCGCCAGCCGGTCGGCGTCAGGATCCTGGGCGAAACCGATGTCGGCCTTCTGGCGCTGTACGGTGGTGCTCAGTATCGACAGGTTTTTCGCAAGCGGCTCAGGCCCGCGGGGAAACATCCCGTTCATTTCGCAATGGACCGGTATGACCTCGCAGCCGAGCTCATGGAGCAGCTTCTGGGTGATTGCGGAGCCGGCGCCGTTCACCGAATCGAGCGCAACCCGGAACTTCCTGTCCCGTACGGACGCGGTGTTGATGACAGAGCAGACTTTTTTTATATGTATTTCGTCCGAACCGGATTTCTGAGACAGCGAGCCGATGCCGTCCCATCCCGGATAGGAGAAATCCTTCTCCATTATCCTGAAGAATTTCTCTATTTCGCTCGAGGTGAGGAACGTCCCCTTTTTTCCTATGAGCTTGAAAGCATTCCATTCGATCGGGTTGTGTGAAGCTGATATGACGATGCCGCCGTCGGCCTTGCAATGCTCTACCATGACCTGCACCGTAGGAGTTGGAACGATACCGATATTCAGGACGTCGCATCCGGACAGGACGAGGGACGATTCGAGTCCCCGCTCTATCGCCAGCCCCGTAGGCCGCGTGTCC
>Ga0116149_1003680_pt1 | contig 15688 bp, 9 predicted proteins | sample AD_UKC057_MetaG_FD_89787 | JGI IMG/M metagenome (GOLD analysis project Ga0116149, IMG submission 89787) | Active sludge microbial communities of municipal wastewater-treating anaerobic digesters from USA - AD_UKC057_MetaG | ecosystem: Engineered > Bioreactor > Anaerobic > Digestate | place: USA... | reverse complement strand
CGTGTCCGCTTGGCAGTTGTATTAAGAATCACCCGACAAAGTGTAATTATCAATAAATCAACATGATGATAATCATTTTCTATGCCCTACCCGGTGGTAAATTTTGTATGGCATTCAACTTGCAGGTAGAGGCTGGAAAAAATTTGTTAAACCTTTAAATGTGGATGCAATGCAAACGGGTAAAATTGGGGTAACAACGGAGAATATTTTCCCGATCATCAAAAAGTTTCTCTATTCCGAGCACGAGATATTTCTGAGGGAGCTCATATCGAATGCCGTTGATGCTACACAGAAGTTGAAAACGCTGGCATCGGTGGGAGATTACAAGGGCGAGGTGGGCGATACAACCATCAGGGTTAAACTCGATAAAAAAGCTGGAACCCTCACCATCAGCGATAGCGGGGTGGGCATGACAGCCGACGAGATTGATAAGTACATCAACCAGATTGCCTTCTCGGGCGCCGAGGAGTTTATGGAGAAGTACAAGAATCAGGCCAACGGCATCATCGGACACTTTGGCCTTGGGTTTTACTCATCATTCATGGTGAGCGACAAGGTGGAAATTGTAACCAAATCGTGGCGCGACGATGCCGGAGCAGTTAAATGGTCATGTGACGGCTCACCCGAGTTTGCCATTGAGGAGGCAACCCGCAGCTCGCGTGGAACCGATGTTATTCTTCACATCAGCGATGAGTCGAAGGAATTTCTTGAGGAGTCGCGCATTAGCGAGTTGCTGCTCAAGTACTGTCGTTTTCTACCCATTCCCATTGCCTTTGGCACCATCAAAGAGTGGAAGGATGGCAAGGAGGTTGACACCGGCAAGGAAAAAATCATCAACGAAACCAACCCACTTTGGGTGCGTAAGCCGGTTGACCTCACCGAGGAGGACTACATGAACTTTTACCGCAATCTCTATCCAACGCAGGAGGACCCTCTATTTTATATCCACCTGAACGTGGATTACCCTTTCCACCTCACCGGAATTCTCTACTTCCCACGCATAAAAACCAACTTCGACATTCAAAAAAACAGGATACAGCTCTACTCCAACCAGGTTTACGTTACCGATTCGGTTGAAGGTATTGTGCCCGAATTTCTAACCCTGCTGCACGGGGTGATAGACTCCCCCGATATTCCCCTTAACGTTTCGCGAAGCTACCTGCAAAGCGATTCCAACGTAAAGAAAATATCGAGCCATATCACCAAAAAGGTGGCCGACAGGCTGCAGGAAATTTTTAAGAACGACCGCGAGCAGTTCGAGAAGAAGTGGGACGACCTGAAGCTGTTCATCACCTTCGGAATGATTACCGACGAGAAGTTCTACGAACGTGCCGAGAAGTTTGCCCTTCTCAAGAATGTGGATGGGAAGTACTTCACCCTTGAGGAGTACGAGAAGCTGGTTAAGGACAACCAGACCGACCGGAATAAGAATGTAATTTACCTTTATGCCAGCGATAGGGAAGCCCAGCACAGCTACATTGAGGAGGCTAAGAACCGTGGGTACGACGTTCTGCTGATGGATGGGCAGCTCGATCCGCACTTCATAAACACGCTGGAGAGCAAGCTTAAGGATACCCGTTTTGCCAGGGTTGACTCCGACGTGGTTGACAAGCTGATATCCAAGGAGGAAACCCGTGAGGTTAGCCTGTCTGCTGAAGAGCAGGATGACTTGCGGGCTGTTTTCGAGGGTGCGCTTCCCGAAGGCGACCATTACTGGGTTTCGTTTGAAGAGCTGGGCGAAACCGCTAACCCCGTTATCATTACTCATTCGGAGTTCATGCGCCGAATGAAGGATATGGCTGCCATGAGCCCAACCGCTAGCTTTTACGATAAAATGCCCGATAGCCACAACCTGGTGGTGAACACCGCACACCCGTTGGTGAAAGCCATTGTTGAAGCTAAGAATAAGCAGGTTGGCGGTAAGCTGAAGGAGCTAAACGCCGGCATTGAGCCTCTAAAGGTTAGCGTTGATGAGCTGCATAAAGCCCAGATGGAAAAGAAGGAGGAAGAAATTCCTCAGGCTCAGAAGGAGGAACTTGCCGAAAGGGAGAAGCAGCTCGAGGAGCTGAAGGAGGAGAGGCGCAATTTACTCAAGAATTTCGGACGTGAGTACAAGCTGGTTAAGGAGCTAACCGATTTGGCCATGCTGGCAAACAACATGCTTAAAGGTGAGGATTTAAGTCGGTTTGTGAAGCGCAGCCTCGAGTTGATAAAAACAGAATAACCACGTTATTCATTTTCTACCACAACCAATGGCCTAGGGGTTAGGTCTGAATTTTGAGGCCTGACCCCCTTTTTGGCTAAAAAGCCTTGAAGTTGGTGAACCCCTCATCGCTTGTCCATGTTGAACGGGCAGAAGAGCAGCCGAGCGGGTTGGCTTGAAGGAAAAATTTAGCGTTTTGCCTTATTGCATAGCAGAAGCCTAACATGTAGGCATGGGGTTGTCTTTGAAGTAGATAACCCCTGGAGTTACAGTTACAATCAAATTTTTTCTACGGTTCGGGACACCCTTGTTTTCTTGCTTTCCTGCAGCATCGTATGGTAATAATTTATCATTTACTCGTACTCGATGGGCAGGAGTTTGATGCCTGTTTTTTTGATGGTAGAGCGACAGCGTTGATCATTAAAACAAGTGTTGGAGCTGCATTTGGCTTTTTCCCATTTTAAGGAGGTAGGCCCAGCTGCACGAGTACTGTAAATATTTATCCGGTGTGCATTCATAAACATGTTGCTGCTACAGCCCCGAGTTCAGCTTGCTTTTATTCCTGCCGTAAAACAGGTAGATAAGCAAACCAATGGCAAACCAGATAATCAGCCTCAGCCATGTGGCAAAGGGCAAGGCGGCCATTTGCAGAAGGCAGATACCTGCACCCAGAATTGGCACAAGCGGAACCCAGGGGGTTTTGAACGGGCGGGGAAGATCGGGACGTTTTTTCCTCAGCACGATGATGCCGATGCAGACGATAACAAACGCCAAAAGGGTACCAATTGAAACAAGCTCGCCCAGAATGCTGATGGGTAAAACGCCTGCAAGTATCATTGCCACTGCGCCGGTTATGATGGTGCTAAGGTAGGGTGTGCGGTATTTTGGATGAACCTTGGCGAATACAGGTGGAAGCAATCCATCCTTTGCCATGGTGAAGAATATTCTTGGCTGGCCAAGAAGCATGACCAGAATAACCGAGGTTAATCCGGCCAGCGCTGCAATCTTAATGATTATACGGAGCCAGCTGTACTGTTCACCCATTGCATCAACCGCAAGAGCTATAGGAGCAGGAACATTTAAGAACTTGTAGTTGACCATGCCTGTTAATACAATAGCCACTAAGATGTAGAGCACGGTTGAGATAACCAGCGAACCCAGAATACCTATCGGCATGTCGCGTTGGGGATTTTTAGCCTCCTGGGCAGCCGTTGACACCGCATCGAACCCGATGTAGGCAAAAAAGATTACCGCTGCACCCCTTAGAATGCCGCCCCAGCCAAAGTGCCCCCACTCACCAACCCTTTCGGGCACAAATGGATGCAGATTTGAACTTTTAATAAAGGCAAAGCCCAGCGCTATGAAGAGAACAACAACCGATACCTTAATGATAACCATGATGTTGTTGAAGTTGGCCGATTGCTTGATGCCCACTATCAGCAGCATGCTTATTACGGCTATGATGAACATGGCCGGAATATTGATAATAGAAGTTACCATGGGCAGCGAGCTGGCATTAACCCCCTGGTTTGCCAGGAACTCAACAAGCTCCCCGGTCTTTGGAAGCCATCCCGCATCAATACCCGGTATATTTGCAGGAACCTGCAGCAGCTCCATCCCCCTGGCTGCCGTGAACTCAGGGGGTATGTTCACCCCAATTTGGTATAGGAGGCTGACAATATACCCCGACCACCCTACCGACACGGTTGAAGCGGCAAAAAGGTACTCGAGGATTAGGTCCCATCCAATTACCCATGCCAAAAACTCACCCAGGGTTGCATAGGCATAAGTGTAAGCGCTTCCCGAGATTGGAATCATGGAGGAAAACTCGGCGTAGCATAAACCCGCAAATGCACAGGCCAAACCCGATATGATGAACGAGATTACGATGGCCGGGCCTGCATACTGGGCAGCCGCCTGACCCGTTAGCACAAAAATTCCTGCACCAATTATGGCACCTATGCCTAGAGTGGTGAGATTCATCGGGCCAAGGGTTTTCTTAAACCCATGTTCGCCGTCTCCAGCTTCGCCAAGTATCTTTTGAATGGGTTTGGTTTTAAAAAAGTTAGAGCTCATCCTCTTAATGTTTTAAATAAAACCTATAATGCCCTTCTTTCGTGCTATTGGCACGATTGGCAGGCCATCCTGCTATGGCTATTTATTGCTGTTGTATGGTAGATTGTTTTAGCTTAGGCAAATGTTGTAAAAAAAATCATACGTTGAAAAAAAAATGCGGAATATGTAAAGCTAAACTTGAAGATATTTAGAAAAGTCTAGTTTAATTAGGTTACAAGCCCACACCCGTGGAAAAATCAACAAGTGTTTTTTCAAATTTTAAACACGCTTTCCAGCTATTGAAAATGATCAAAGTTTTGTATATCCCCCTGCTAGCTGTTGCGTCTGGTTTACTAATCGTAGTGTTACAGAAACTTGTTATTCAGCATGCCTATCGCTTGTTTAAAGGGTTACCTATAAATGATGGAGCTAGCCTGGCATACAACATGGCAACCTAAAAATAAAAATACCGCCGCTGGAAATAGTAGCATAACCAACGGCGGTTTTATCCTGGGGCATTCTTAATGCGCTAACCTGCTTGCAAACTCGGCAGCATGTAAATAAGCCTGTGAAGCAGGGTTCATTTTTTTACTGCTGAAACTCGTTAACTTCAAAGGCCAGCTTCATCACCTTGAAAACTTTACCATCAACATCTCTTACAGGAATGTAGGTTTCGAGTAGTTCAATACTTCGGCCACCAGACGTTATGGTTGTTCGCAACTTCTTACTTACGCCCGCCTTCAGGTTTTCCCAGAAAGTCCCATACTCCTTTTTCTGCTTATCGTTCAGTATCAGGTTTTGTGTATGATGTGAACCGATTATTTGCTCCCGGGGGACACCAACAAGCCTGATGTAGGAATCGTTTACGTTGATAACATTTCCGCCCAGATCGTACTCTACAACATAAGCCGTGCTATTGATGGAGTTCATAAACTCTTCAATTTCGCCCGATTTACGGCTGACTTCCTCCTGTGTGGCTTGTAGCTCCTCCATGTTCTGACGCATTTCTTCCTCCTGCGCCTTCATCTCTTCGGCTTGCATTTGCGACTGTTCCAGCAGCATTTTGGTACGTGCGTTTATCTTCACCGAAAGGATGGTGGAAGCAATGCTTTCGGCAACCTTTTCTATAAACTCAACCTCATGCTTCTCGAGCACTTTAAAGGAGGCCATTTCAACAACACCTACCACTTCATCCTCATGTTTAAGCGGGACAAGAATGACACATCGAGGGTTAGCCTCGCCTAGCCCGGAGGTAATGTTCACGTAATCATCGGGAACTTCGGTAAGGAATATGGTTTCCTTTTCCATGGCACAAGCGCCAACAAGTCCTTCTCCCAGCTCTATCTGCTTGGTCATGTATTTTTTTCTATCCCACGCATAGGCTGAAATGAGCTCGAAGAATGGATGCATCTTATCATCATCGTTGAGCAGGAAAATGCCACCCTGGTTAGCTCCAACATACTTAACCAGCGAGATGATGACGTTGTCGCACAATTTTTGCAAATCGTTGTTGTTTTGCCGGAGTATTTCCCCAAAATGTGCATGTCCCTCGTTGGCCCACGAGCGCTTCTGGTCCTCCAACTTCCTGTTCTCTTCCTCCTTTGCGGCATTTTTTAAGCTATCGCGCATGGTTATCAGCGATTTGCCCAGCACATCCGCCTCGCTCAGCAGCTCGAGCTGTGTAGCGTAGTTCCCTTTTCCAATATCGTTGGCAAATAGGGTTTTATGGTGAAGTCCTGACAGTGAGGTGTTGAAGGCAACTGCCATTTCTTCAATTTCATCGCCTGAATTAATGCTAACCATCAGCTCTTCCGAAATTTCTCCCCGTGCAAGCCTTTTCAACGCTTCGGTAATCTTTTTGATTGGTCTGGTGAGATTTCCGGATACAAATAGCAGTACAAGTGTAATGGCTATCAGGCCAAACAGGCTAACAATTATTGAAACCCAAAGGGTATGCCTGGCTTGTGCCATGATAACATCAACAGGTGTTGAAAGCACTAGAGCCCAGGGAGTTTTTACCTTTCCTGCCACAATAGGTGAATAGCAAATCAGGTGTTCCCGACCCGAAGAATCCTTTATGGTATAGTTGAACTTTTCTCCTTTGGCAATGCGCTCGGTAAGCTGGTATTTTTTTTCATCGGCCGGATATACATCTGCTATTTTCTTGAAAATGAACTCCTTGTTGGGATGGCCTGCAATGATTCCTGAGTTGGATACCAGGTATGCGTAGCTACCAGTAACCGGCTTAATTTTAGAAACCATTTCCTGCAGGTTATCTAGTCCAACATCGGTGGCAATAGCACCTGCAAACTCACTGTTGACATAGACTGGTGAAGCGTAGGTTATCATCAGTTTAACCTCGGCTTTACCTTTGGTAACCTGATCAACGTAAGGCTCCCAAATTGCCTCAACGCCATTACGCTTAAAACCGCCATAAATTGGGGGATCGCCTTCCATGCTACGCTCGTCGTAAAGCCATTTAAGCTGGCTGCCCTCGCGCCATGTGGTAATTACAAATCGTCCAAAATCATTGGTGTACCCGGGAATGTAGTACTTATACTCCCAGCTGTCCCAAAGCGAGTATATCTGCGGATTTTCCCTGAGTACAGGCAGGTACATATCCAGAAATAGCTTGTGCCACTGCTCCTGTGGAAGTTCCTGGTACACCGTTAAGGCTTGCGAGAGGGTGCGAACCAGCGATAGCTCACGTTCAAAAATGGCCGTAACTTCCTTGGCCGATACTTCTGCAGTAAGCTGAGTTTTTTCCATCGCCTCCTTGTAGATGGTTTGCCGGGAGGTGATTAGGATATACCCGACACAGGCAATGTAGAATAACCCTGTTGCTCCCAAAATGTAAAGCAGTATTTTCTGTCGGATTTTAAGTTTGCGCTTCATGGCTCTTTAAAATTTGCTTTAAACTTATACCATTTTTGAATACTATGCAACAACATCAGGAAATTTAATTGCCTAAACATGTTAAACTTAGGTCGGCGGATTTCGTCTTATGGGAAGTAACCAAAACCCAACTAGAAATGACCTGTTTTTTAAAAAAAATGACTTTATGCTCAGCGCTGGTTACCTTTTCCATGCTAGGCATGGCACAGGATTATAAATACCAGTCTGTTCCTGGCGACCCGCTAAACGCCAGAATTTATACCTTAGCTAATGGTCTTAAGGTATTCATGTCGGTAAGTAAGGATGAGCCCCGTATTCAGACCTACATTGCCGTTAGGGTGGGAAGTAAAAACGACCCTAAGGAAACAACGGGGCTTGCCCACTATTTTGAGCACATGATGTTTAAGGGAACACCCCAGTTTGGCACAGCCAACTGGGAGAGCGAGAAGGTGCTTATTGCAAAAATTGACTCCCTTTTTGAGGTGTACCGAACTAAAACCGATAGCTTGGAGCGTGCACGTATTTACCATGTAATTGACAGCATTTCCTACGAGGCGTCAAAGCTCAGCATTCCCAACGAGTACGATAAGCTTATGACGGCAATAGGATCAATTGGCACTAATGCCGGAACGTCTAACGATTACACTATCTACATGGAGAACATACCCAGCAACCAGCTCGAGAACTGGGCAAAAATTCAGGCAGTTCGCTTTGCAAACCCTGTTTTAAGATTATTCCACACCGAGCTTGAGACAGTTTATGAGGAAAAGAACATGTCGCTTACTAACGATGGCCGAAAGGCATCCGAAACCCTCCTCAAGGGGCTTTTCCCAAACCATCCCTATGGGCAGCAAACCACCCTTGGCGAGGCGGAACACCTCAAAAATCCATCAATGAAAAACATACGCGAGTTCTACGCCAAGTACTACGTTCCCAACAACATGGCTGTTGTTATGGCGGGTGATTTCGACCCCGATGAGGCTATCAGGATTATTGACAGCAATTTTGGGAGCCTGAAACCTGGAAATGTTCCTTCCTTGGTGTATCAACCCGAGGTGCCTTTCACCCAACCAAAGGAATTTGAGGTTGTGGGGTTGGAAGCCGAAAACGTGATTATTGGCTACCGTTTCAGGGGTGCCAACTCACCCGATAACGATATGCTCGACCTTATTTCGGCAATACTTTACAACGGGCGTGCCGGATTAATCGACCTCAACATCAACAAGAAGCAGCTGACGCTTGGATGTCAAGCCTACAACAGGGCTATGGCCGACTATTCAATTCTTCAATTTTCAGGGCGTAACAAAAAGGGACAGTCGCTCGAGGAGGTTAAAAACTTACTGCTCCAGCAGGTTGAGCTGCTTAAAGAGGGCGATTTTCCCGACTGGATGCTCGAAGCTGCCGTTAACAACGTAAAGCTGCGCCAAATGTCCCAACTCGAAAGTGCACGCGGTAGGGCTAGTTTGATGTACTCAGCCTTTTTGAATAACATTGAATGGGCCGATGAGGTTGCCTACATTTCCAGATTGGAAAAAATTACCAAAGAGCAGGTGGTTCGCTTTGCCAACGATAACCTGGGTAGCAACTACGTTGTGGTTTATAAGCAACAGGGTAAGCCCGAGGAGGTTGCCAAGGTTGCCAAACCGCCCATAACCCCAATCTACATCAACCGCGATGCCGAATCGGATTTCCTGAAAATGATTAAAAACTCTACCGTTAAACCAATTGAACCAAGGTTTATTGACTACGATAAGGATATTACCAAATTCAAGCTGAACACGAACGTAGAGGTGCTTTATACCAAGAATGCCGAAAACAGCACCTTCAACCTGACTTTATACTACCCATTTGGAAGATTGGCTAATCCTTTGCTAACTCATGCAGCCGACTACATCCAGCTGCTTGGAACTTCAAAGCTTACCGCCGAACAGCTAAGCCAGGAGTTCTACAAGCTAGCTTGCAACTTCAACATTTCTGTCAGGGACGAGGAGATGCTAATTTCGTTGACGGGCCTGAGCGATAATGCCGATAAAGCCTTTGAGCTGATGGAAAACCTTCTTGCCGATTGCCAGCCCAACAGCGATGCCCTCTCTATGTACATTACCAACCAGCTAAAATCGAGAGACGATGCCAAGAAACGGCAGCAAAGTGTGTTTAGCGCATTGGTTAGCTATGCTACTTATGGAGAGGAAAACCCACAACGCTTAATTCTCTCAAATGAAGAGTTGAAGGGTCTTACTGCCCAACCGCTGGTTGACCTAATCAGGGAGTTTACCTCATACCCGCACATCATTCTTTACTATGGACCTCAGGATGTTAAGGGGTTGAAAAAAATGCTCACCGAAAAGCATATTCAACCTAAAAAGTACAAATCGTTGCCGGTGAACAAAAAGTTTGAGGAGACTTCAACAACTACCGAAAGGGTGCTCTTTGTAAACTACGATGCCAAGCAATCGTACCTTCAAACCATTAGTAAGGGCGAGCTTTACAGCGACAACCTTTATCCTGTGGTAACCCTTTACAACGAATATTTTGGTGGTGGTATGAATGCCATTGTTTTCCAGGAAATGCGTGAGAAACGTGGCTTGGCCTACACTGCACGTTCTTTGTACAGTATTCCCGATGAGCCCAATAGGGTATTCATGAACACAAGCTTTATTGCAACCCAGAACGACAAGGTTATTGATGCTTTTAATGCTTTCAACGAGCTTTTCAACAACATGCCCGAAGCGGAAATTGGTTTTAACCTGGCAAAGGAATCGCTCATCTCCAACATACGTTCACAGCGAATCATCAGGATGGCCTTACTTTACAACTACCTAGATGCCCGTCGAATGGGCTGGAATCGCGATATGCGGCAAACCCTTTTTGAGATTATTCCGGGAATGACCCTTAACGATGTGCGCTTATTCCAGCAAACCCATGTAAAGGGTAAGCCTAAAACCTACGTTATTCTTGGTAAGGAGTCTGACATGGATTTCAATAGACTTTCGTCGCTGTTTGGACCTGTTACCAAGCTCTCGCTTGAGGATATTTTTGGCTACTAGAATGGGAAAACAAAAAAGCCGATTGTTCAATCGGCTTTTTTTACACCTAGCCTATCATGACTGCCTAAGCGCAGGGTTAGAACGGGTGTATAAGTGCAAGCTTTTTAGAATAACTTTACTAGTACATACAAATTGCGAGTATTATGTTGAAAAGGGGTAAAATGTTGCTGTTACTGGCGCTTGTTTATTTTACCGGCAGTGGCCAGGATAGGATGACAGGGCTTAACTTTGCCACCCGTTCGGAGGTGATTGCGAGTCACGGTATGGCCTGTACCAGCCAACCGTTGGCAACTCAGGTGGCCATAGATATTCTGAAAAAGGGCGGAACTGCTGTGGATGCTGCCATAGCAGCTAATGCCATGCTTGGTCTGGTTGAACCAACCGGTTCGGGCATTGGGGGTGACCTTTTCGCCATTGTATGGGATGCCAAAACGCAAAAACTCTATGGGTTAAACGCCAGCGGCCGTTCGCCCAAGTCGCTATCACTTGAGTATTTCAAGGAGCATGGAATAAAGCATATCCCTGCCATTGGCCCGCTGCCGGTATCGGTGCCTGGTTGCGTGGATGGCTGGTTTGAGCTGCACAGTAGATTTGGCAGGCTGCCCATGAAGGTAATCCTTGAACCAACAATTGGCTATGCCCGGGAGGGATTTCCTGTATCAGAGCTAATTGCCTACTACTGGAAGGGTAATGCCGAAAGGCTTAAGCAGTTCGAAGGTTTTGCTGATGTTTACCTGCCCAACGGGAAAGCGCCTGCAAAGGGGGAAATATTCAAGAATCCCTACCTGGCAAATACCTTGGAAATGATTGCAAAGAATGGTCGTGACGAATTCTACCGTGGCGGCATTGCCCGGACCATTGATGATTACATGAAGAGGAATGGTGGATTTTTGTCCTACATCGATTTAACCTCACACCGCTCGGAATGGGTTGAACCCGTTTCAACCTCATACCGGGGCTACGATGTTTGGGAGCTTCCCCCAAACGGCCAGGGCATTGCAACGCTCGAGATGCTAAACATCCTCGAAAATTTCGATATTGCCTCAATGGGCTTTGGCTCGGCTGACTACATGCACCTTTTTGTTGAAGCAAAGAAACTCGCCTTCGAGGATAGGGCACGTTACTATGCCGATCCTGATTTTACTGACGTTTCATATATGAGTCTGCTTTCGAAGGACTACGCAAAAAATCGTGCTGCCCTTATTGATATGAACCGTGCAGCAAGAAGTTACGATGCGGGTGAGTTGCAAACCGGCAACACCGTTTACCTCACCGTTGCCGACAGCGAGGGAAACATGGTTTCGCTCATTCAGAGCAATTACAGGGGAATGGGTTCGGGAATGACTCCTACAGGTCTGGGTTTTGTGCTGCAGGACAGGGGTGAGCTGTTCTCGCTTGAGGAAGGACATCCCAATGTTTTCCAACCCGGGAAAAGGCCATTTCACACCATTATTCCTGGTTTTATTACAAAGAGTGGAAGGCCATGGGTAAGCTTTGGGGTTATGGGTGGCGGAATGCAACCCCAGGGGCATGTTCAAGTTATTGTTAACCTTATCGACTTTGGTATGAACTTACAGGAGGCAGGCGATGCACCGCGAATCCAGCACGAGGGTAGCTCCGAGCCAACGGGTGAGAGGATGAACGATGGCGGTAACGTTTTTCTGGAATCTGGCTTTGACTATCAGGAAATCCGTAAACTTCTCGGCAAAGGACACAGGATTTCATACAGCCTTGACGGTTACGGCGGATACCAGGCTATAATGTACGATGAACGGAATAGGGTTTACGTTGGGGCTTCGGAGTCGAGAAAAGATGGGCAAGCAGCAGGATACTAATCAAAAAAGAGGCTTAAAGCCTCTTTTTTGATTAGTGACGCAATATAACTACTTGTGAATGATAGGATCGGGGTTGCCATCGGGATCGTTGAGCACGTATCCATCGGTTCGGGGTGAGCCAAGCAGGGTTACTCCACAAGCATGAGGTGAAGCCATAGAAGTGCCGCTAAGGGTTGCGTATTTACCCGACTTGTAGGTCGAGTAGATGCTTACTCCGGGAGCACAGTAGTCTATAGGCGGATTCCCATAGTTGGAGAAGTATGCAAATTTATCGGCATTATCCATTGCTGAGATGGTGAAGATGTTAGACCCATTCACCCGTGCAGGAGAGCTAAGGTTGGCATTAGCACTTTCATTACCAGCGGCTAACGAAAACTTAATCCCCTTGTTAGATGCTGCCAGCACAGCATCGTCGAGTGCCTGATAGGTGGGGCCTCCTAGGCTCATGTTGGCTACATCACCCGATTTGCCAGCAGAGGCAACATAGTTAACACCGGAAATAATGGTGGAGTAAGCTCCGCTTCCACTACGGTCGAGAACCTTTACAGCCACTACAGGCGCTCCTGCAGCAACCCCAACAACGCCAATGGTGTTATTTTTTGCAGCAACTGTCCCTGCAACATGCGAGCCATGCCCGTTATCGTCATCGGGAGTTCTTCCACGGGGTACGAAAGTCTTGCTGCGAGAAACATCCACATTTAAATCGGGATGGTCTAAATCAATACCTGTATCGATTATCCATGCCACGTTGGTTCCTGTATAGTTGGTAGCGCCTCCAACACGGGTTATACCCCATGGAGTGGTTTGGCCCTTCGCTGTGGGATCGGAGATTGACTCAACCTTGTAGTCCAGCACTATCCAGCGATCAGGTTCTATATAGGCAACTCTCGAATCCCTATAAATCGCATTTACCTGTAGCTCGTTGAGTTCGGCGGAAAAACCTTTTATGGAAGCTCCATACACCTGGTCAATCTTACCGGATGGTACAGCATAAACACTCAAAAAGGTTGATGCTTCAGCCAGCGCTTTAGCATGGCTTTCTTCATAACTTACCTGTTGCACCTTGTCAACCCTTGTGCTGAATGTATCCTGTGTAAATACCACAATAAATTTCCCCGGGATGATATCGCCATTCTTCAGCTCCTGTTCCGTTGAGAGCGGGTTGGTTTCATCCGAAAAATTTTCTTCCTTTTGGCAGGCAGTCAGTAGCAACCCGCCAAGCGCCAGAGCATAAACAGATTTTCTTAACATGGTTAAATGGTTTTAGGTTAGTATTCAGGTGCAAATTATGGCTATATTACATAAAAGTCAAGTGCTCAGAAAGTTTTAACTATTTTTTTCGGCATTTGACGGATTTAAATTTCAAATAATACGCAGCCAATCACATAGCTTTAAACCTTTAACGCCTACCGGCTCACGGCTTTCAACTCAATTTTTTTTAGCACATCCGGGTTACCTGTAAGAACAATTTCACTATCTTTTAACCATCTAAAATCCATTTTACTTAAAACGATAACAGGTTATGGTAGAGCTGGTTAAAGGAGACATTACGTTAATGGATGTGGATGCGATAGTAAATGCCGCCAACGAATCGTTGCTTGGCGGTGGAGGAGTTGATGGCGCTATCCATCGTGCTGCGGGACCGCAGCTACTTGCAGAATGCCGAACGTTGGGTGGATGCCCTACTGGTGAGGCACGCATCACTAGAGGCTACAATCTTAAAGCTAGGTACATAATTCATACTGTAGGCCCTGTTTGGCATGGCGGATCGCGGGGTGAGGCTAAGCTTCTGGCCTCAGCCTATTGGAACAGCTTACTGCTTGCAGCTGATTACTCGCTGAAAAGTATTGCATTTCCTAACATTAGCACCGGTGTTTACGGTTATCCCAAAAGGGAGGCCGCCGAAATAGCCACTAGAACCGTAAACGAATTCAAACAGCAAAACCTACATCCCGAGAGGGTTGTTTTTGTCTGCTTTGATGACGATAGCTATCAGATATACAAGGAGATGCTTAAGCGTTAAATGTTGATGGAGTATTTCTCCAGCCTTCGGTCGAGCGATTGACGGGTGATGTTGAGCAGCTGTGCAGCCTCTGTTTTCTTGTAGCCTGTGCGTTCCAGGGCCTTCATAATCACAAATTTTTCAATGAGGTCCAGGTCGAATACGTCATCGCCTATGCCGGGTAGTTGGGTGCCCGCTTCTCCGGTTTGGCTTGTTAAGCCCGGAAAATTTTTCAGGCTAAGCTTGCTACCATCGCAAAGAATAATGGCACGCTCAACCATGTTGCGCAGCTCCCTGATGTTTCCGGGGAAATTGTAGCCCATCATTACCCTTTGCACCGAAGGGTCTATTTCGGAAATCCTTTTGCCCAGCTTACGGGCAAAAAACTTTACATAGTAGTCCAGAAGTACTGGAATATCCTCCCTACGTTCCCTCAGAGGTGGAATGTGGATTTCGAATGTATTTAACCGGTAGTAGAGATCGCTACGGAGCTTGCCGGTTTCGAGCTGTGTGGAAACGTTCTGGTTGGTGGCAGCAATTATGCGCACGTCAACAGGAATATCAACGCTTGAGCCAATTCTGCGAACCTTACGTTCTTCCAGCACCCTGAGTAGCTTGCTCTGCATGGCAGGAAGCATTTCAACTATTTCGTCCAGAAAGAGGGTGCCCCCGTTGGCTACCTCGAACCAACCGGCTTTGTCCTCGTTGGCACCTGTGTAGGAACCTTTTTTATGCCCAAAAAATTCACTTTCAAAAAGCGTTTCGGGAATGGCCGAGCAGTTTACTGCGTAGAAGTATGAGTCCTTTCTATTGCTGAGATAATGAATTCCACGGGCAACCAGTTCTTTCCCAGCTCCGCTTTCACCGGTAATCAGCACTGAGGTGTTTTCTGTTTTGGCCACCCTACCCATAAGGTTAACAACATGGCTTATGGCGGGTGATGTTCCCAGAATCTCGTTACCCACACTTTCAATCAGCTCCTTCGAAATAAGCGAGTAGGTCTGGTTGATTTCCTTAAGTTGGTTGCTGATGGTAATGTAGCGCTTGGTTCGCTGGATGGCCGCTCGCATGTCGAGTAATCGGAAAGGTTTCGGGAAAAACTCTACTGCACCCAGCCGCATGGCCTGTATTACAGCCTCCATGTCGCCATGTCCGGTAATCATAATTACTTCAACGTCGGGGTATTCCTCCTTAACACGCCGGAGGACCTCAAAGCCATCCATTTCGGGAAGTTTTATATCCAGGATCATGATGTCAACTTCCTGCTGGGTGAGCATCTCGAATGCTGCTGATGGCCTATCGGAGAGCAATACCGTGAAACCATCGTTTTCGAGGAATTCCTTTATTTCATCCCGAAAAACCTTTTCGTCGTCCAGCACTAAGATTCTTATTTCCTTCATGCCTATCTACATTTTGGGAAGTGAGATTTCAAAGCGGGTATATTCACCCTCAATGCTTTCAACTTTAATGTCACCTAGTAAATCCTTAATGAATGCATAGGATACCGAAAGCCCAAGCCCGGTTCCCCTTTCCTCGCTTTTGGTTGTAAAAAATGGGTCGAATATCTTGTCGATGATTTTGTCGGGAATGCCCATGCCGTTATCCCGAACGCTTAGGTAAACCTGATTGTTATCCTGCCATGTTTTAATCT
>Ga0116149_1003677_pt1 | contig 15701 bp, 15 predicted proteins | sample AD_UKC057_MetaG_FD_89787 | JGI IMG/M metagenome (GOLD analysis project Ga0116149, IMG submission 89787) | Active sludge microbial communities of municipal wastewater-treating anaerobic digesters from USA - AD_UKC057_MetaG | ecosystem: Engineered > Bioreactor > Anaerobic > Digestate | place: USA... | reverse complement strand
CTGAACTGCACGTAGTCAAGAACCAGAGGGAATATCTTCCTTATGGCGGGGTCATAGCTCTTCACTATCTCATCCGCCCGCGGCAGGAGGTCATAGTCCGCAGCTCCCGGCCCGAAGGCGCCGCCCCGCGGAATTATTGCGTTCATGACCGCGCTGAATATTGCGCCGTATCTTCCCCTGAGTATCCTCAGTCCAGCATTCTTTTCCGGTGCCATCATGCGCCTTGTCCTCCGTTGGAATCATGCCGGCCTCAGGCCGGGCCGGTACGTGTTACCGTGAAATAAAATGAATTGAACGCGTGCTTCCCGAACCTGAATATGCCCCGGCCGAGGTACCGTCCCTCCCCGGTCCTCTTCAGCTCATCGTTGAGAGGCCTGATGAGAAAGCAGTTCCCTTTCCGGTTGTAATTAATGTGAAGAACGCGCTGCCCGTCGCCCAGGACCGAGTCCTTCACGCCGGTCTTGAAGCTGCCGATCCTGAGAAAGCCCAGGAACTCGTTATAGCCGCCGGAACCGCCGTTTTCCAGGGAGACGTCATCCGGAAAAAATTTCCTGTGGCCGAAGAAGCGTATGCCGGGCAAAAAACCGGTGACAAGGCGCACTTCATAATAGCCCCGGAGCTCATCTTTCCCGGGCGTCACGCCCCTGATGAAGTCATCCTTCAGACCCATCTAGCCCCCCTGATGTTTTGTACCGGGACCGGCTGAAGCACATGGCAAGCCGGTTATCGTTCGGAGATGACAATCCCGGCGCTGCGCCCGCTACATGCTCCTCTTCAGTAGTATGATAGTGAGATCATCCTTCCAGGGCTGCCCGTTCATGTGACGCTCCGCGTCGCGCACAATGCAGTCGACGGTCTCCTGCGGGCTCCCGACTGGCGCCGCACGGAAGGAATCAGCCAGCCCGTCCTGGCCGAAATGCCTCCGATCCGCGTTCATGGTTTCGACGAGAGCATCGGAATAGAGCAGTATCTGATCTCCCGGAGCCAGTGAAAAGGTGATCTGCTCAAAGAAAATCCCTTCCTCCTTTATGCCAAGAAGGGGTCCCCTGAAATCCCCGTCATCACGGTTGATCATGGAGACAGAACCGTCATTACCGCGCCGGCACAGGAGCTGCGTGTGCGCCGCGTTGGCATACTCGATCCCGGACTCCCCGAACCTGAGCAGCGTGCCGGTGAGGAAATTGTCAACATGCCCTATCTCTTTCCCCAGCGCCTCGTTGATGAGGCCCATGACTTCGTTCAGCGGCACGTCATGGCACGCCCTGAATATATAGCGGACAGCGGAAGACGCGATCATGGTGATGAGGCCGGCTGACACGCCGTGGCCCGATACGTCAAACAGGGACACGCCGTCCAGCCGCCCGTTCGATTCGTAAAAATCGTAGAAATCGCCCGATACCGGCGTTACGGGCCGGAAGTGCACCGCGATCTCCCACTCCCTGACAGAGGGCGGGTTCCTGGGGAAAATACCGGACTGGACAAGAGAGGCCATCTCCATTTCGATGTCCGCGATCCGCTGCATCTCCAGGAGCTTCTTCGTCTCGCGTAAATCGTATCCCACGAACACGATACCTATCAGGTCGCCCTCCCGGTCCCGCAATGCCGACGCGGAAAGCCGGACCGGGATCGAGCCGCCCGCCTTCATTTTAAGCTTGAATTCGTCGCTCAGGCTGGCCAGCGCCGTCGTACGGAACCTGACGATCTCATCGTCCAGCCGCTCCTGCTCCGCGACGAGCAGTGCTATCGGCACGCCGCGGATCTCTTCCTCGCTGCGCCCCATTGCCTCACAGGTATGGGGGCTGGCCTGTATGACCGCGCCGTTATAGTCGGTCATGATCAGGTGGTCGCGCATGGTATTGATGATCTCTTTGGCGGCGATCGTGGTATTGAGGTTCAGGAGCCGGTACCGCTTGATCGCGTACCAGAACCCGTACATCCATATCATGCCGAATATCGGCGCGGTGAGCGGTACTATCTGCACGTTCAGGGCAGGCAGGATATTATCCGAAATCGACCCCAGGGAGAGGGCCACGAGGGAGGTCGAGAGGATTATCTTCACCTGTTTTTTCTCACGCTTGAACGGGGAACGGCGGCCCCAGCGGTAGAACACTATGCCCGCGATAGTCATGAACAGCACGTACCACGTGATGAAGGCTATCATCAACCACAGGCTGATATTGTACGATGGGACCCATCCGCCCGGAACCTTCGTGAGGATGTCGGGCCCGATAAGGAAGAACGCGATAATAACGACGCTGACAGCCGAGGTGCCGTACATGAGCGTAATGGTGATCGGGTTGAGGTACCGCTCGTTGCGGGTCATCAGGAGAGCGAGATGGAGCGTAACCGGGCTGAACAGTGACCAGCCGATGGTCGAGAACACGTACCAGAACAGGGCTTCCTCCCTGAACTGGCTCGAATTCATGAAAGCAAAGGTAAATGACCAGAGCGCGAAGGCGCAGCAGAGCAGAAGGAGCAGCCGGTTGACGGGCGACCTGCGGTCGAGCCTGTAAGTAGCGAATCCCAGGTAGAGATAGTTGATACAGGCAAAGAGCAGAAGGATCGGTATGAGCTTCAAGCGGAATCTCCGTTCACGTTTTCCGGTGTATACATTATACCGGATACGTTCCCGTTTGTCGAGAGTAATTGCCGCAGCGGAGCTTATTTTTTAAGCGGATCGTTCTGGCCGCCTTTGTTTTTCCTGAAAGCCTGCGGCGACATGCCGCTAAAGCGTGAAAACGCCTCGTAAAAAGCCGATTTCGAGTTGAACCCGACCTCGAGGGAAATCGCGAGCACCGTTTTTTCCGGCTGGTTTACGAGCATGTCCCGCGCGTCCCTGATCCTGAACTGGTTTACGAAGTTGCTGAAATTCGTGTCCAGCCGCTCGTTCAGGAGCTGCGAGAGCTGGTGCGGGGTGATGGACAGCTCGTCCGCCAGGTCGCGGAGCGTGAGCTGGTCGTCGGTATAGAGGCGTTCTTCTTCCATGATCCGGTTCAGCCTCTTGATCATGCCGGAGACGTCGACCTGGCCCAGCAGGGACCTCTCGTAATACTTTTTCTCCGCCTCGAACATCAGGAGCTGCAGTATCTTCGGGTGGCGCTGGCTCGCCACGTAGGCGCCGATCACGAGCAGTCCGACCAGGTTCGCGCCCCATCTCAGGAGGGTGTGGGAGCCGGTCAGGTAACCGGCGATCGTTACCACGGACACGCCCGCGACCACGAACATGCTCAGGATCATGACGTAGAAGACCGCGGTAGGGCTTTCGCCCCTTCCCGGCAATAATTTCTTCAACAAAAAACCCATGTACACGAGCATCAGCGCGCCCGCGCCGGCAAAGACGGCCCGTGCCGGCATGCCCCAGGGCGACGGTGTTCCGCGGAACAGGTCGGCCATGAGCGCCAGCTTGTCCGCGTCCGGCATGGCAATATAGAAAACGTCCGCCGCAAGGCCGACCGCAACCGGCAGGAAGAGAAATCCCATGCTCCGGGGCATCGCCTCAACCGAAAGTATCACTAGGTAATCGGCGCAGTAGATAACGGGCGCCATGAAGTAAAGCGCGGTCATATGGAAAAAAAGGAGGCGCGGGTTTGTAAAATTGATATTATTGACGATCATGCATACCTGGAACAGTATGAGGCTCAAGCAGACAAGGTACGAGAAAAGCACATAGTTTTCAAAATACCGCTTTCTCCCGCAGAGCTGTCCGATCGCGAAAAGGAGCGACAGGCCCGCGGTGAAGAACATGAAGGCGGCAGAAAGGAATTTAATACTCAGTACGTCCATATGGTCACCGCATGATGAGAGATAGAATAAAGAGTATCTCCACCGCAAGGTGGAACAGGAACGGGAGCCAGATGCTCCGTGTTCGCAGGGCAAGCCACGAAAGAAGCGGCGACCCTACCAGGAGCCCCAGCGCTTCGACCGGGGGCTTAATGAAATGGAAGACCACCTCGAACACCCACACGATAGCCGCGGCAATCAGGGCGGCGTTCTTTTCCGGTATCTTCTCCCGTAATCCTAGTGCGTAGCGCAATCCCATCAGGAGAAATCCGCGGTGAAGGAACTCCCAGCCGGTAAGCGTTGACGAGGTAAAGATCATGAAATTTGCGAACCTCCCGGCCCGGCCGCCGTCCGGTCCCGCGAAGGAGCCGGAATAGAAGCTGAAGTAGCCGCTCATGAAGTATATGCCGGCGAACGCGGCGACCAGCACCACCGCCCCGGCGACCAGCACGCGGGCCATCCCGCGATCGACGCGGGGCAGGCCCAGGCCGATTTCGGACAGCGGGACCTTCAGCGCGAGCAGCACTGCCAGCGGGAGCGGTATCCTGAGTAAAAACCAGGAGAGGTAAAAGAAGTCTCCCACCACGAGGGCGCGCGCGAAATAGGTGCCGATGAGCTGGGCCGCCAATGCGGTAGCGACAATAACCATGAACGCGGGGACCGCGGGTGAACGCCGTGTGCCTGTCATATCGATCCTCGAAGGGTGCCGGTGCGGGCGCCGCGCTCACGGCGGGCGCCCATGCCGGTCTGTCAATGCGGTTAAGTAGAGTGCAGGTATTCTATTAAATCAAGCAAAAATCGGTATTGCCGGAACGCCGCGTCACCGCGACATGATCTTTATGAACGCTTCCAGAGTGCCCTTTTCCTTCGCGACCGTAATGCCCATTTCCTGGATCGTCGCCGGTATCCCGGGCACAACCGTACGTTCAACGAGCTCGATCGCCTCTGCCGGGCAGGCCGTCGCGCAGAGCCCGCAACCGATGCACCGGTCCGGATCCACCGACGCGATCCCGTCATTCATGGTTATGGCCTTGACCGGGCACCGCTCCTCCGCGCATATGGCGCAGCCGGTGCACGAGACGGCGTCAACGCGCGCTTCGAAACGGCTCGGCTCGAACGCATGCGGGTGATTCAGCTGGGTCTTGCCCCTGAGCACGGTGCAGCAGCAGGAACAGCAGTTGCATATAAGGCCTGCCCTCTCGGAGCTGTTGTTGCTGGTATGGACCAGCCCCGCCTGCTCTGACCTGGCGAGCACCGCGAGCCCCTCATCCTTGCTGATGGCGCGGGCATTTCCGGTTGCGACCAGGAAGCGGGCGGCGCCGTCGAAGATCAGGCACACGTCCTTCGGCTTGTCGCACGCCTTCACGCTCACGCGGCACGCGCAGTTGGTCAAACCGATGAAATCGGCCTTCATGATGAACTGTTTCACTTCCTCGTAGGGATGGACCCGGTTCTTCGGCGTGAGCGACTGCTCCACCGGTACGACCCGCATGAGCGGGGTCGGGTTCCCGGCAAAGGCGTTGCCCAGCGCCTCGTGGTGGTACTTCTCCCAGAGCACGCCGAGCCTGTCATGCATGGGCGTGCCGCCCCCTTTCATGAACGGAAATTCGAACAGGCCGGGGATGGTCGGCACCAGCCCGTACTTTTTTGTTCCGTCCTTCTCGGTAAAGTGGATGATCGCCTTTGATGCCATCGAGTCGAGCAGGCGCCGCGCCGCGGCCTCGTCCAGGCCGGCTGCCTTCGCTATCAGGTCCGGTGACTTGGCCTTGAAGTTCATGGTCGCGGCAAGCGCCGCTTCCTCGGGCGTGAACAGTATCTGCAGTATCTCCATAAACGAGTCCGTTTTAGGCGCACGCGCCGGGTGGGTGTCAAGGACCGCCTGGAGCTGTTCGTATGGATTCATGATGCCTCCCTTGTGTTTTGTTGATATTAAACAATGACCATTAATACATCATTTTGTCTCTGCGTTCTCTGCGTGAAATATAGTGTTGATCAGGTGCGAATAAAAACATCATTTCAGCAGTAACCCGAACACAGTATTCATGAAGACGTCCAGAGGCCGTGAACTTTTGGTGACCTTCATGTCGATCAAGGCCCCTTCCCAGCTGTTGAAGATGAAGTCGGAGAGCTCCGCCGGATCTTTATCCGGACCGACCCGTCCCGTCTTCTGCGCTTCCATGATGCATGCCTGTATCATGCTCTTTGCCTGGTCGAAAAAACCCGCTATCCTGTTCCTGAACGAGTCGCTCAGGTCGCTCATCTCCTGCGCAATATTGCCGATCGGGCATCCGCAGGTGAAATTCTGCTTATTCATCAGGCCGATATACATGTTGAAAAAATTCTTCAGCCCCTCCACCGGATCAGCCGCTCCTTGCTGCATCTGTTTTTGCGCGATACTCACAATGAATGATGAAAAGTAGTCTACCAGACACAGACCAAACTCCTCCTTGTTCTTGAAATAAAAATAGAAGGATCCCCTGGGTACTTCAGCCGCCTGTAAAACTTCCTGTATGCCGGTATTATTGAAGCCTTTGAGATATACCAGCTCGGCCCCTTTTTGAATTATTCGGTTTTTGGTAGTGTCTGAATTCATGATACTAATAGACCAGTCTATTAGTATCATGTCAAGGAATTAATCTAATTTTTTTGGCGATAACTATCACCAAGTCAGAGGCTGGGATCCCGAAAAAGTCCAGGCTCTGACCCCATACAATTGGCGATAACAATCGCTTCTATGTTACTCTGACACCATTGCATCAAGCGATAACTATCTATTACAGATATTTGGACCTTGATTAACCGGCCACCCAGTCCGAAAATTACTTGCAAAATGGAAGTAATTTTATTATTGTGTCCATAGAAATAATTACAATGACACTATTTAATGACATCCCCAGGGAAAAGCTGGATGAGATCCTCTTCAGGGCGCTCCAGGCAGTGTATAAATTCCAGCAATCGAAGGTCACTGCATTCGGCCTTGACTACGAGGATATTTACCTCCTGCAATTTCTGCGAAACAGCTCGCCGGCCCGGATGAGCGATATTGCCGCAGAGATGAATATACCGGTAAGCACGGCCACGCGGGTCGTTGACCGGCTCCAGAAAAAAAAACTGACGTCCAGGAAAAAGGACGCGTCAGACAAGCGGAACGTGCTGGTTTCCCTCAAACCGGAGGGAGAGGACGCGGTCAGGAGGATCGAGAACCAGACATACGAACTGCTCAAAAACAACCTTGACGGCTTTAGTGAAGAAGACATTGCTTCATTCTTCAAAACGGCTGTGCACTTGCAGAAAATACTGGCGACCCGCACCAATCCTGCCGGCCGGCACATCCACGGACCGGATGCGGCCGGAGGCACTGATAGAGTGCAGGAAGATTGAATTCGCGGGATAATTCGGGAAAGGAGAGCGGTATGGATTACGATTTTGCAATAATCGGAAGCGGCTTCGGAGGGAGTGTCTCGGCGCTTCGACTGGCTGAAAAAGGGTACCGGGTCGTTGTGATCGAGCAGGGCAACAGGGTCACTCCCATCGATATGGAGGAAGCTTCAAAAAGCATGTTCAGGCTGTTCTGGATGCCCGCGGCGGGGTTAAAGGGCTTCTTCACGCAGAGCTTTTTCAAGCACGTCAGCATCGTGGGCGGCGTGGGTGTCGGCGGCGGAAGCATCGTGTACGCGGCCGTTTTACTGAAGCCGAAGGACGATTTCTACCATGACCCGTCATGGAGCGGCCTGGGAGTGGACTGGAAAAAGGAGCTGAAAAAGCATTACGATACCGCGGGAAAAATGCTCGGATTGAAAGAAAACCCGAGCATGGACACCATGGATGAATATCTCAGGAAAACCGCGAAGCGCATGGGCGCGCTCACAACCTTCGGGCCGGTGAAAAACGGCATCTATTTCGGCACGCCCGAGGTCACCAGGGAGGACCCCTACTTCGGCGGGCGCGGTCCCGCGCGCGACGGGTGTCACCTTTGCGGCGAGTGCCTAACGGGGTGCAAGCACGGTTCGAAAAACACACTGGACAAAAACTATCTTTATCTCGCCGAAAAGCTCGGAGCGACGATACTGCCGAACCGCAAAGTGACGAACGTCATCCCCGGCGACAAAAGCGGCTACCGGCTGAAGATCTCGGACCCTACCCGGCCGCTGAAGCGCTGCCCCGAAATCCGGGCAGGCAGGGTCGTCATCGCAGCAGGCGTGCTGGGCACGCTGGAGCTCCTGTTCCGGTGCCGCGACATCACGAAAACGCTCCCCCGCGTCTCCGGCCAGCTGGGCCGCATCGTGCGGACCAACAGCGAGTCGATCGTCGGCGCACTCTCGCCGGACCGGGACCTCGACCTGTCCCACGGCACCACGATCTCAACCGACTTTTACCCGGACGCCCACACCCATATAACGCAGAACCGCTTTCCCCGCGGGTACGGCTTTATGCGCTGGTACGCGGGCCCGCTGCTCGACGACGATCATCCCGTGCGGAGATCTCTCAGGACCCTCGCCGTCATGCTCGTCAGACCGGCGTCCCTTGCCAGGAACTGGTTTGCGCACAACTGGCACCGGCGCGTCATCATCCTCACCGTAATGCAGAACCTGGACAACCGGATCTCATTCAAATACGGCAGGAGCCTGGCGACCCTCTTCCTGTCGCGGCGGCTCAAGTCAAAAAAATGGAAAGGCAAGGAGGCGCCCACTAATCTCCCGGTGGCCAACGAGGCGGCCCGGGTACTGGCCGAGGAGCTGGGCGGAACGCCGATCAACGTCATCATGGAAAGCCTGCTGTCCCAGTCCACCACCGCGCATATACTGGGGGGGTGCCACATGGGCTCCTCCGCTGAAGACGGCGTGCTCAGCACGGACCACGAGGTGTTCAACTATCCAGGTCTGTACGTCGTGGACGGCGCCGCGGTCTCCGCAAACGTGGGCGTTAACCCGAGCCTTACCATTACGGCTTTCGCAGAGCGTGCCATGAGCCGCATACCGGCGAAGAAAAAAGCACCCAAGAACTTTCTAACGTACAATATACCAGCGGAAAAAAGGAGCCTACTGATGAAAGTATTAAAGAAGATTCTGATTGTCGCATGCATCATCGTACTGGCCGACGCCGTCCTGACCGGCATCAACATTGCCCAGAAGGGATGCGGCGGATACAAGGGACAGACCGTGGAGCAGATAATCGGCAAGCCGGCCGACAAGGCCACGCTTGACGACATCACCCGGCTCTCACGGGCGCAGGTCATGCAGCTGTTCTATGCGGCTCCGGCCCCGGAAGCGAAAGACCTCGAGGGCGAGCGCCGGGCGGTCATGACCGGCGGAGGCGTGCTTACGTACGTCTCGAACTTCTACGCCGCCTTCCTGTTCGGGCCCGGCTCCTGGACCGGCAAGGCGTTCCTGCCGAAAGAGCAGCACGGCTACAACCTTTTCAGCAACACGGTTGACGGGAAAGAATCGTTCGTTCGGGATCGGGAGATGAAGACGTCCGTGGCGAAGTCCGCATATGACGAAAAGAACTCGTTCCATGTCGATTACACCGAATCGATGGGGTTCGCGCCGATGCGGCCGCACGACGAAATCAGGAAGATCAACGGCACGCTCTTCCTGGGGCTCGGCTCGCTCCCGGCATCGGCGGGCACGCTCAACCCCATGCCGTTCGTGGTGTACGGCGAAGCGACACCGTGGGTGGGCGCGGATAAAAAATAATGGACAGGGCCGGCCGGGATCTGTATGTTCCAACATGCCGATGCCGGCCCGTCATGCCGGGGGAGATGTTTCCGCAACCATGAACAAGATACGACTCGCGAAGGGCGAGACCTGCGAAATCTGCGGCAGGAACGAGGCCGTGGTATACTGCGACGGGTGCGACAGGCCCCTGTGCAAGGAATGCCGCGTGTTCGACATCTGGTGCAACGGGTGCGGCAGCGGCGAGCCGCACGTTTTCTGCCGCACATGCAACGACGATCCGGAAATCAATATCTGGAAGGGGTTGGACTGAATGGATAGGTCCGCAAGCGCTTGCGGACCTATCTGCATAATGATTAATTCCTCGCGATTATCGCCCTCAAATCCAGGAACAGCGCCTCCACGAGCTTCTTCGTATTCTCAAGGCTTCCCGAGTTATCGATAACGAACCGCGCCTTCCCTTTCTTCTCCTCTATGCTCATCTGCGCGGAAATGGTGAGGTCCGCCGTCTGCCGGTCCAGACGGTCCCGGTCCATGAGCCGCTCGGCCTGGACAGGAACCGGCGCATACACCAGTATCGCGTCCGGGAAAAACCGGTCCCAGCCGGATTCGTACAGGAGCGGCACGTCGATGATGATCGGCATGCCGTCGTTCAGGCGGGAATACCCGGCAATGCGCTCCATCACGACTGCGTTGATGCGGGGATGCGTAATGGCGTTGAGTTTCGCCCGTTTCCCGGGATCGCGGATGATCCGGTCGCGTACCGCTTCGCGGTTCAGCGTTCCGTCCGGGTTGAGCGCCTCGCGGCCGAAGTATTCGGCTATTTCAGCGAGGGCCGGCCGCCCCGGCTCCACGACCTCGCGCGCGATCAGGTCCGTGTCGATGATGTGGGCGCCCATCTCCGCAAGCATCGCGGCGACGGACGACTTGCCGGTACCGATCGAGCCGGTCAGGGCAAAGCAGTTTTTCAGTATATTCGTGTCGCTCATTTCCGTAAAAACGTTCCCTCGATAATATCAGCCAGCCCGTTGATATCCTCGAGCCCCAGGCAGGGCGCCTTAATGGCGAAGGTCCTGTCGCTCACCATGGCGACCAGGTCCGGGTGGTCTGCGAACAGCGGCTCCGGATGCGCGCCGGTGCGGAACACCTCGATCTTGGGCACCGCCTCCTTCTTGAATCCCTCGGCCAAAATAATGTCAACATCGCGGATGTACCCGTCCCTGATCTCGTCAAGGGACGCGTCATGGTCCATGTCCCGCACAAGAGCGAGCTGGCCGGCGGCCGACAGGACGGTACACGAGGAGCCCGCATTCCGGTGGCGCCACGTGTCCTTTCCCTCGTGGTCCATCACGAAACCGTGGGAAAGATGCTTCGCCGTGGCAACACGGCGGCCGCGCCGTACCAGCTCCGGGATCAGCTTCTCGAGGAGTGTCGTCTTGCCGCTCCCCGACCATCCCACGAATGCAACTATTGGTATCATATTTCAAACTCCATGTACCAGTTGCGTTCACCGTAATAAAAATTCAATTAAAAAATAGTCCGGCGGGCACTGCCGTCACGATCAATCATTCATATCGCGCGACATTGTCCAGATCAGTCATCATGACAAATTTTCCGCTGAGTCTCGTCCAAGTCAAAAACAGGCTTGACTCATTTTGAAATGATGCTTACCAATTTTACTTCAAAAAAAACCATTTATGACAAGAAACGGATTAAAGAAAAAATACGCCCGTGCGGCCCGAATGCTGATAGCGCTCGCTTCAATGTTGATCGCATCGGGGCCGCTGCTCGCTCAGGACACGCTGAACATCGATGCGGGTCAGAAGAATATGAACTGACAGGTCAGTTCCTCTCCTGCCTTGAGGACCCCGGTAAAAACCTCACCATCGGCCGGGTGTCATCATCCGAATACGACATCGCTTCAGGCACGACGCGGCGGACGTGCCGAATTTCGGCTACACCAGGTCCGCCTACTGGATCAGGTTCACGGTCGCCACAGAGGCACGGAGAGAATGGCTCGTCGAGATCCGCTACGCCCTGCTGGACTACGTGACACTGTATGTTCCGTCCGGCGACGGCTTCATTGAGAAAAAACAGGGACAGCTCCTCCCCTTCGGCGTCCGCGAGATAAAAAGCGAGAACTTCGTATTCAAGGCGGATATCGAGCCCGGAGCACCGCGCACCCTGTATCTCCGGATAGAGACGCAGGACTCGTTCGCCGTGCCCATGAGCCTGGTCAGCTACCGGGCGTATGCTGAAAGGAACGGGATGATCCGGCTCTTCCTCGGAATTTTTTACGGTTTCATCATCGTGATGGTCCTCTACAACCTGTTCATCTTCGCCATCACCCGCGACCTGAGCTACCTCTTCCTCGTGCTCTACATGGCCTTTTACGTGTTTTACATCATGTCCGAGAACGGCGTATCGTACCAGTACCTCTGGCCCGGCCTGCCCTGGTGGGGCAAGCGGGTCGTGCCCTTCTGCGTGAGCATGGTTGTCGTATGGAGCTCGATGTTCACGCGGATGTTCCTCCAGACGAAAACCGAGAACCCGCGCCTTGACAAGGCCATCATCGGGTTCGTCGCACTCGGCGCTGCCGGCACGGTGCTGGCCCTCTCGGTCGAGTACTTCGCGGCGATCATCTACGCGGTGGCCCTCTGCGTCCTGTACGCGCCGGCGCTCATCCTGGTGGCATATTTACAGTGGCGCCGCGGCTACAAGCCGGCGCTCTACTTCCTGATCGCTTGGTTCGGCCTCATCGTGGGTACGCTCCTGTACGGGTTCAAGACCTTCGGCCTCCTGCCCGAGACCATGCTCACCAAGTACGGCGTGCTCCTGGGCGCGGCGTTCCAGTCCATACTCCTCTCCATCGGCATGGCCGAGAGGATCACCATGATGACGGAATCGCTCCGGTCGGTCACGGGCAGCCTCCGGAGCAGGACCGAATCGCTCCTCAGGATATTCGAAAAGGCCGAGAGCACCTCGGTCGAGCTCCACCGCATCAGCACCGAGCAGTCCGGGATCGCCGACACCTTCACCGGTGTGGCGCAGAACCAGGCCGCGCACGCCGAACAGATGGCCGCCTCCTACGAGGAGCTGACCTCCTCCACGTATTCGATCGACCAGTCGATGTCGAAGCTCGCACTGGAAGGCGAGAAAATACGCACCATGTCCGGCATCCTTTCAGCGACGCAGGAAGAGGTACGGAAGACCAACGAAGCCGTCATGAACAGCATGGAGAACGTCATACGCTTCACCGAAAAAACGGAAACCGACCTGACCCGCATGACCGAGATGATGCAGATCATCAGCGAGGGAGGCAAGGCGATCACCAATATCGTCTCGCTCATCAACGACATATCGGACAAGATCAACCTCCTCTCCCTCAACGCGGCGATCGAGGCGGCCCGGGCCGGGGAGCACGGCAGGGGCTTCGCCGTTGTCGCGGACGAGATCGGCAAGCTGGCCTCGGCGACGTCGGACAACTCGAAACAGATATCCAGCCAGATCGAGCGGATTTAGGTGGACATCGGCCGGGGGATCGAGATCGCGGGCCAGACCAGGCAGTCAACCAGCGACGTGGCGAAGCTGGTCACCGGCGTCAACACGCAGATAGCCACCGTGAAAAACGCGATGTCGCGGCAGGAGAGCGCCATCCTGGAGCTGATCTCGCAGGCCGACGTCATCCGGGAGCAGTCGCGCATCATCGCTATGTCCACGACCGAGCAGAAACGCGGGATGCTGGAGGGTGCGAACACCATCCAGAACCTGGCCAACATGGCCAGCGACATCGCCACCTCGAACACCAGGATACTCGAACTCATCAGGGTGCTGAACGAGAAATCCGGCGAGCTCAAGGGCCTCATCCAGAACCTGGACGAGCAGGAAGCCGGGGCCTGATTCAGCTCCGGATACTTTCTCAACTCATTTAGACCATCCACTCATAAAGACCGCCTGTCCGGTTTTCCAGACACGTACAAGGCACACTGCTACAACATAAAAAAATTCCATGATCATATTCTTTTTATTTTTTTCCTCCCTTGATACTCGTATATTGTTCTAACACATTTTGAAGACCCGAATCTTCAAGAGCCTGTTCAAGCGGAGATAGAACGTGATTATCACTATATAGATATCAGTATCATACCGTAACGGCCCTTATGAATGGCAATTGATAGTGATATCGGGAGATGATGAGATGAAGATAATCAAATTGCCACTAATATTAATATTGATTAGTATGGCTTTTAATAATTGCAGTAACGGCCTGGTTTCAACTGCAAATTCCCCGCTTTCCTTCGTCAATACCGACCCCGGCCCCGGGCTGGTTTCCTTCAATCCCGCGGACGGCGAGGACCATGTGGCCATATCGTCCGCCATAACGGCAACGTTCAGCAGGGACATCGATGCAGCATCCGTATCCTCTTACTCGTATATCCTGGCCGACAGTCTCTACAACCCCATATCCGGAGCATACTCGTTTCCCGACCCCAGGACCGTCGTGTTCACACCGACGCTCCCGCTTGATTACCTCACGGAATACAACGTCCTGATTACGCCTGACCTCAAGGACACCGGAGGCTCCAGATTCGCATCGGATAAATTATGGTACTTCACCACGCAATCCTCCGGCACGACTCCTGATCCGACGTTTGATCCGGCGCCCGGCCCGTATGAAGGTCCCCTTGCCGTCACCTTGAATTGCGCGGAGTTACATGCGACAATAATGTACACCACTGACGGGACCGACCCGAGCCCCCTGAATGGCACGCAGTATACAGGGCCATTTACCGTGTCGGACAATAATGAATCGTCGATCCGGGCAATGGCCTTCAGTCCGGGGGCGACTGACTCTTTAATAGTCCAGGCCGACTACACCATACAGGCAAACATGCCGCAGATCGATCCGCCGCCCGGGATATTCAGCATGAATTTTCTCGCGACGCTCTCATCGCCGACTCCCGGAAGCTCAATCCGGTACGCGATAGACGGCGGCGCTTACAGCCCATACTTGGCTCCATTCATGATCAGCACGGGTTCGACAGTAACAGCCGTGGCATCCCATCCTGACATGGCGGACAGCCCGCTCCTTACCGCGATCTACCTAATCAATACCGGCCAGGTCGCGCCGCCCGTTTTTACTCCAGCGCCCGGCACGTACACGTCTGCGGTGGCGGTGGCCCTTTCCTCGACAACACCGGGTGCACTCATCATGTACACGACCGACGGATCGGACCCGTTCATAGGCGGCACTACCGGTACGGTTGTGAATATTACCGATTCCACGATTCTGACGGCGTATGCGTATGATCCGACCGCGTTCCTCGCCGATTCAATACCCTCCACCGGCGTATATACCATTGCGCCGACGATACTCTCCATTGAACCGGATAAGGGCCCGAATTACGCGCCGATAGACGTAACCATTCGCGGGACCCGTTTCAAGACCGGCGCCACGGTCCAGTTAACCAGGATGGCGTTTACCCCGATCAACGCTACATCCGTCACCATTGTTAACAGCACGACCATCACCTGTACGCTGGATATTACCGGCAAAGGGAAAGGAAAGTGGAACGTGACAGTGACCAATCCGGATTCAGGCAGTACGTTAAAAAAAGAGTTCCGGATATACTGAAACATGCTATCTGGATGAATCACTCGCTTCCGTTTAAGGTCCATAAAAACAATTGGCATTGAGCGTGCTGCCGTTGCCTGGCCCTTCGACGAGATTCAGGAAAAGCCTGTCGAAGCACGCGGGCCGGCTATGGGCATTTCAAGACAAGCTTCAATACAAATAATACACCGGTCTGCGGTCGTGTGTTTTCCCGAGCCGGGTGATCCCGGCTAATAATTGATTTTATTACAGGTAAAACGCTTGAAACCGTCCGGACTTCCTCGATAAAAAATAAAATCATACGCGCCACGGTTGACTCTTCCCCTGCTCCGGGTTATATTACCCTAATCTCTTAAAATTGGAGAGGAGGTAAATAAAATGAAGAAGGAACTGTTTAAGATGTGTCTGAATGATGATTGTTCAATATCGAGAAGCTTTAGCCGGGTAGATCTGGAAAATTACATGGAACGGCTTGCGTGGATTTAAGCGTCCCATCCTGTGCATTATAGAATATAAAGGATGAAGCAAAGTGAAAATCTGAATGATTTTCCCGATGTTTCATCCTTTTTGTTTCAGGCTGCCTGCAAAAGCAGACTGACATTATACGACTAAGTGCTGCCCATCCACGTTAT
>Ga0116149_1003673_pt1 | contig 15711 bp, 12 predicted proteins | sample AD_UKC057_MetaG_FD_89787 | JGI IMG/M metagenome (GOLD analysis project Ga0116149, IMG submission 89787) | Active sludge microbial communities of municipal wastewater-treating anaerobic digesters from USA - AD_UKC057_MetaG | ecosystem: Engineered > Bioreactor > Anaerobic > Digestate | place: USA... | reverse complement strand
CGGCGCATAGGCCCCAATCGCGGCCAGCTTCCCCTTGACCGCCGGGTGGTCGTCGGCCAGGCGGTTGATGCGGCCCAGGATCTCAGAGAGGTCCACCGGCTCCACCGAGATGCCGGCCGCCTCGAGGAGCTTCTCGCTGAAGCGGACGGTGTTGAAGGCCGCGGGCCGGGCGCCCACCGCCCCCACCCGCAGGTTGCGCAGGCCCTGCACCACCCGGCACACACCGAGGAAGCACTCGAGGTCGGCGGCGAACTCGGACGAAGACGGGGTCTCGGTGTGCAGCGTGGTGAGCGAGTACGGGATGCCGTACTGCTTCAGGTTGTTGCACGCCGACATCTTCCCGCAGAAGCTGTCGCGCCGGTCGGCGATCGTCATCGAGCCGGTGTCGTCGGGCGTCGCCTGCACGAGCACCGGCACGCGCAGACCCGACTGGCGCAGGGCGTCCACGATCGCCCGCTCCTCGCCGAAGTTCGGCAGCGTGACGATGACGCCGGCGATCTCCTTCCGGTGCCGGTCGAACAGCTCGGCGCACCGCCGGGCCTCCTCCCGGGTGGTCACCGCGCCGTGCTTGGCGTCCTCGGGGCCGAGCACGACGACCTTCGCGCCGGCGCGCTCGAGCACGCCGATCATCTCCTCGCGCCCGCTGCGCGCCAGGTGGTCGGGGAAGAAGCCACGGTTGCCGACGATGAGGCCGAGGGTGATGGGTCTCTGTGTGCTCATGTGCTGCTCATCCGTTCCATAAAAGGCACGCCTCGCCAGACACGGCGGGTGCCGGGACCTACCGGGTCGAGGGGGGCGCCTGGGGGACTCGGCGGATTGTGCCCTATTTCTGCCCGGCGTGCATCATCTGCCCGCTGGGCCAAGATTGTAAGCGATTGCAATTGTATACATCGCGACGAACAATTGTGGCGACAACACGTCGCAGGCGGCTATATGCTGATGCTGCGCCGCAGCCGGTTCCTCGTTGCGCCCCCTGCACCCCGCGGCTACGATATCCGCCCATGCCGAACGCCGACCTCGACCACGACCCGGCGCTCGCGGCTTTCGCCGGCGCCCCCGGCGCTGCTGGCGCCCGGGGCGGCAACGGCGGCCGCCAGGAGGTCACCGCCGGCGCCTACCGGCGCGTGCGCGAGCTGATCGTCGCGGGCCGGCTCGCCCCCGGCGCCCCGCTCATCGAGACCGACCTCTCCAGGCGGCTTGGGGTCAGCCGCACCCCGGTGCGGGCGGCGCTCCAGCGCCTCCACTCGGAAGGGTTCGTGGCGGCGTCCCGCTCGGGGCAGATGCTCCGCGCCTTCGTCTCGCCCCTGACCGCGGACGACATGCGCGAGGTCTTTCTCATGGTCGGCTCGCTCGAGTCGGTGGCCGCGCGCCTCGCCGCTGCGCTCGAGCCCGGGCGCCGTGCCGTGTTGGCCGACAGGCTGGCGGCGCTCGACCGTGAGCTGGCGGCGGCGGCCGCCGTTCGACCACCCGACCTGGTGCACGCGCAGGACCTGCAGGTCCGTTTCCGCCAGGCGTTCGTCCAGGCGGCCTCCGGGCCCCGCCTTTGCGCCGAGCTCGACGTGCTGGAGGCGCAGGCCGAGCGGTACGAGCGTGTCTACACCGGCGCCGTCCTCCTTGCCTTCGAAGAGGGGGCGGCGGGCCGCGCCTCGATCGCCGCCGCGATCGGCCGCGGCGACGCCGAGGCAGCCGAGCGGGCGGTTGCGGATTACTGGCGGGCGGCGGCCGATCGCTACGGGCAGGTGGTGTCGATCCTCGGGGAACGGGGCAACTGGTGACGCGATGAGCACCGAGGCGGAGGGCACACGCGCGGCGGGCCGGCAGGTGGACGAGCCCGGCGATCCGATAGGGACGATCCTGCGAATCGCGCGGTTCGCAATCCACGACGGCCCCGGCATCCGCACCACCGTCTTCCTCAAGGGCTGCCCGCTCCGCTGCGCCTGGTGCCACAGCCCCGAGAGCCAGCGCGCGGCCCCCGAGTTCATGCCGCAGCCCGACCGCTGCATCCGCTGCGGCTCGTGCACCGCCGCCTGCCCGCACGGCGTGCTCCCGGCGGCGCTTGCCGACTCGGCGGCGCCGGCCGGCTGCACCACGTGCGGCGCCTGCGTCGAGGCCTGCCCCACCGGCGCGCGCGAGCTGGCCGGCCACCCGATGACGGTGGACACGCTGGTGGCGCTCGTCGAGCGCGACCGCATCTTCTACGACGAGTCGGGAGGAGGCGTCACCTTCTCGGGCGGCGAGCCGCTCCTCCAGCCCGAGTTCGTCCTCGAGGCCGCTGCCTCGTGCCGCGCGGAAGGCATCCACGTCGCCGTGGACACCTGCGGCCACGTTGATCCCGACGCGCTGCTCGCGGTTGCACGCGAGGCCGACCTCTTCCTGTTCGACTTGAAAACCGTGGACGAGGCCGCGCACCGGCGCCTCACCGGCGTGCCGAACGACCTGATCCTGTCGAACCTGGAGCGCCTCGCCGCCGTCCATCCCCGCATCATCGTCCGCTTCCCCCTGATCCCGGGCGTGAACGACGACGAGGCGAACGTGAGGGGGATCGGGGCGCTGCTCGCGTCGTACAGGCTGACGCGCGTGGACGTGCTGCCGTACCACCGCGCGGGCCTCGCGAAGTACCACCGGCTGCAGCAGCCGTACGCGCTCGAGGAGATCGAGCCGCCGTCCCCCTCGCACCTTGCGGGCGTCGTGAAGCGCCTCGCGGGTTTCGGGTTGATCGTCGGACCATCGTGAGGACCGTCATGACCGAGCGCGTCGCCCGCCTTCGTCAGCTGAGCCTCGACACCCGCCCCACGCTCTCGACCGAGCGGGCCGAGCTGATGACGGAGTTCTACCGCCAGGCGCCTGCCGTGCCGCTGCCAATCCTGCGCGCGCGGTCGCTGCGGCACCTGATGGAGCGCAAGGCGATCTACATCGGCGAGGGGGAGCTGATCGTCGGCGAGCGCGGCCCGCGGCCGAAGGCCACCCCCACGTACCCCGAGCTGTGCTGCCACACGCTCGACGACTTCGAGATCCTCGACACGCGCGAGAAGATTTCGTTCGCCGTGTCGGACGAGGCGCGGGCGGCGTACCGCGACAAGGTAATCCCGTTCTGGCACGACCGCTCGATCCGCCACCGGATGTTCGAGCAGCTCCCCCAGGAGTGGAAGGACGCCTACGAGGCCGGCGTCTTCACCGAGTTCATGGAGCAGCGCGCGCCCGGGCACACGGTGGCCGACGACAAGATCTACCGCAAGGGGCTGGCGGGGCTGCAGGCCGACATCGACCGCCAGCTCGCCTCGCTCGATTTCCTGAACGACCTCGAGGCCTACGACAAGAAGCAGCAGCTGCTCGGGATGCGGCTGGCGGCCGACGCGGTGATCCGCTTCGCGGAGCGGCACGCCGAGCAGGCCGAGCGCCTGGCTGCCGTCGAGGCCGACCCAACCCGGCGGGCGGAGCTGGAGCTGATCGCCGCGACCTGCCGGCACGTGCCGCGCCAGCCGCCGCGCACCTTCTGGGAGGCGCTGCAGGCGTACTGGTTCGTGCACCTCGGCGTCATCACCGAGCTGAACACCTGGGACTCGTTCTGCCCGGGGCGCCTCGACCAGCACCTCTACCCGTTCTACAAGCGGGAGATCGAAGCGGGCACGCTCACCCGCGAGCGGGCGCGCGAGCTGCTGCAATGCTTCTGGGTGAAGTTCAACAACCAGCCGGCGCCGCCGAAGGTGGGGGTCACGGCCGCCGAGAGCGGCACCTACACCGACTTCTCGAACATCGGCCTCGGCGGCATGAAGGCCGACGGCAGCGACGGGGTGAACGAGGTCACCTACCTGCTGCTCGAGGTGATCGACGAGATGCGGCTGCTGCAGCCCTCGTCGAACATCCAGCTGAGCAAGAAGAACCCCGAACGCTTCCTGCGCAAGGCGTGCGAGGTGATCCGCAAGGGCTGGGGCCAGCCCTCGATCTTCAACGCCGACATGGTGGTCGCCGAGCTGGTGCGCCAGGGGAAGAGCGTCGAGGACGCGCGCTGCGCCGGCACGAGCGGCTGCGTCGAGGCGGGGGCGTTCGGCAAGGAGAGCTACATCCTCACCGGGTACTTCAACCTCCCGAAGGTGCTCGAAATCACCCTCAACGACGGTCTCGACCCGCGCACGGGCAAGACCATCGGCCTCGAGACGGGCGACCCGGCGGCCTTCACCGCCTTCGACCAGGTGCTGGACGCCTTCGCGCGCCAGCTCCGGCACTTCATCGACGTGAAGATTGCCGGCAACCAGATCATCGAGCGGCTGTACGCCGCGTGCATGCCGGCGCCGTTCCTCTCCATCATCACCGACGACTGCATCGCGAAGGGGCGCGACTACAACAACGGCGGCGCGCGCTACAACACCCGCTACATCATGCCGGTCGGCCCGGCCACGACGGCCGACAGCCTCTCGGCCATCCAGTACCACGTGTTCGACCGGAAGACCGTGACGATGGAGCGGCTGGTGAAGGCGACGCGCGACAACTTCGCCGGCGCCGAGCCGCTGCGCCAGCTGCTCGTCAACAAGACCCCGAAGTACGGCAACGACGACGAGTACGCCGACCGGTTCGTGGAGCGGCTCTGCGGGATGCTCGTCCGCGACATCGACGGCCGCCGCGGCCCGACCGGCTCGACCTACCACGTGAACTACCTGTCCACCACCTGCCACGTGTACTTCGGCTCGGTGTGCGGGGCGACCCCCGACGGACGCCGGGCGGGGGCGCCGGTCTCCGACGGCATCTCGCCGGCCCACGGCGCCGATCGGAATGGCCCGACCGCGGTCATCCGCTCGGCGGCGCGCATGGACCACGCGCGCAGCGGCGGCACGCTGTTGAATCAGAAGTTCACCCCCTCGCTGCTCGATGGTGACGACGGCATCGAGCAGCTCGCACACCTGGTGCGGTCGTACTTCAAGCTGGACGGCCACCACATCCAGTTCAACGTGGTGACGGCCGACACGCTGCGCGCGGCCCAGAAGGACCCTGAGAAATACCGCGACCTCATCGTGCGGGTGGCCGGCTACAGCGACTACTTCTGCGACCTGACGAAGGAGTTGCAGGAGGAGATCATCGCGCGCACCGAGCAGCGGCAGTTCTAGGCTCGGGTGGCGCCGGCCGGGGTCGCGCGGCGTCCGACTCCGGTTATAGAATAGGCGCCCTATGCCCGCCGCCCGCCCCCGCAAGCCCCGCGGAGCCCCGCGCTCGGCCCGCCTGCGGCGGCTCGCCGACACGGCCTACACCCGCCTGCGCGAGAGCATCGTCACTCTGCGCCTCGCTCCCGGCGCTCCCCTGACGGAGCTGGATCTCTGCAAGCGGCTCGGCATCAGCCGCACGCCGGTGCGCGCGGCGCTGCTGCGCCTGGAGCAGGAAGGGCTCGTCACCGCGTCGCCCCGCCGGTCGGGCCGGATGGCCGTCGCGCCGCTGACCGCCGACGACATGCGCGAGCTGTTCCTGATGGTCGGGGCCCTCGACGGTGTCGCGGCGCGCCTGGCGGCCGGACTGCCCGAGCCGGCGCGGGCGGCCGTCGTGCGCGCCGGCCACGCGCTGAACGCCCGCCTGCGCGAGCTGTCCACCGCCGACCTGACCGACATCCGCGCCGCGCAGGACCTCGACATGCGGTTCCACCGGTGTTACGAGGAGGCGGCCGCGGGGCCGCGCCTGAGGGCCAAGCTCGACGCCCTGCACGCCCGGCGCGAACGGTACGTGCGCGTCTACACGGAGGCGCTGCTCCTCACCGGCACCGTCGAGGAATCGCTCGACGAGCACCTGGCGATCCTGCGCGCCATCGGCGAGGGCCGCCCAGAGGAGGCCGAGCGCCTCGCGACCTTCAACTACCGCAACGGCCTGGAGCGGTACCGGCGCATCGTGGCGATCCATGGGGAGCGGGGGAACTGGAACACGTAACGTGATCTCCTGAAGGTTCCCGGCGTTGCGAAGGCAGGTGCTCATGTCCTTGATCCGCGAGAAAGTCGCCCAGGCGGCCGCGCTGATGCGCGAGCTCGACCTGCCCTGCTGGCTCACCTTCGTGCGCGAGACCGGCATCCTGCCCGAGCCCGTGATGCCGTTCCTCGCGCCCGGCCACGTCACCTGGCACAGCGCCTTTCTCGTGCCTCCCAACGGCCAGGCCGTCGCCATCGTCGGGCTCTACGACAAGAAGGCCATCGAGGAAACCGGTGCTTACGCGCGGGTGGAAGGTTACGTCGAGGGCTACAAGGCGCAGCTGCTCGCCGCGCTGCGCGAGCTCGATCCCCCCGCCATCGCGGTCAACTACTCCGAGGAGAGCGAGGTTTGCGACGGGTTGACGCACGGGATGTACCTGACGCTTCGCCGCGTGCTTGCGGAGATCGGGTACGAAGACCGGCTGGTCTCGTCCGAACGCCTCGTCGCCGCGCTGCGCGCGCGGAAGACGCCCGGCGAGCTGGCGCGCATCCGGCGCGCGATCCACGAGACCGAGGCCATCTTCGACGAGGTGGGACGTTTCCTCGCTCCCGGCCGCACCGAGCAGGAGGTTGCCCGGCTCGTCACCCGGCTGCGCACGGAGCGCGGGCTGGAACCCGCCTGGGAGGAAGCGACCTGCCCAGCGGTCTTCACCGGCCCTGACACGGCCGGCGCCCACTACAGCCCCACCGCCCGCGCGGTCGCCGGCGGCCACATCGTGAACATGGACTTCGGCGTGAAGTTCGAGGACTACTGCGCCGACCTGCAGCGCACCTTCTACGTGCTCCGCGAAAAAGAGGTAGAAGCGCCCGAGGCGGTGATGCGCGGCTTCCAGACGATCGTGCGCGCGATCGAGACGGCGCGCCGGGCGCTGCGGCCGGGCGCCGTCGGCAGGGACGTAGACCGGGTGGCACGCGAATTGGTGACCGCGGCCGGGTACGACGAGTTCCCGCACGCTCTCGGGCACCAGGTCGGACGCTTCGCCCACGACGGCACCGCGCTGCTCGGTCCGATGTGGGAGAAGTACGGGCGCAGGCCGCTCGTCCCGATCGAAGAAGGTATGGTGTTCACTCTCGAGCCGCGCCTCACGGTCGAGGGCCATGGCGTTGCGACGGTCGAGGAGATGGTCGTCGTCACCCGGGAGGGCGCCGAGTTCCTCTCGACGCCGCAGACCGGGCTGCGGCTGGCGGGCTGACGGAATTTCGCCTGTGTTAGCATCGCCAGCGGCTCTCAGCCGGGAGGAAACAGCAATGACGTGCGCGCGACGTTCCACGGCCCTGGTGCTCGCCATCGTCCTGTCGGCAGCCGTCGCGGCCGCCCAGCCAGCCGCTCCGCCCGGTTTCGATGCCTTCGTGGGCCGGGTGATGAAGACCTTCGAGGTCCCCGGCCTCTCGGTCGCGATCGTGAAAGACGCCGACACGTTCGTGAAGGGCTACGGCGTGCGCAAGCTCGGTGAGCCGGCGCCCGTGGACGCCGGCACGCTGTTCGGCATCGCCTCGAACACCAAGGTGTTCACCGCCGCGGCGCTCGGCCTGCTGGTCGAGGAGGGCAAGCTGCAGTGGGACGGCCGCGTCATCGACTACCTGCCGTGGTTTCAGATGTACGACCCGTACGTGACGCGCGAGCTGACGATCCGCGACCTTCTCGTCCATCGCAGCGGACTGGGGCTCGGCGCCGGCGACCTGCTCTGGTGGCCGCCCTCGACCTACGACCGCAAGCAGATCGCCGCCCGCTTGCGTCACATCAAGCCGGTGGCCGGCTTTCGGACGGCGTACGCGTACGACAACGTCCTCTACCTCATTGCGGGCGAGGTCATCGAGGCGATCAGCGGGCAATCGTGGGAAGACTTCGTCGGCTCGCGCCTCCTGGCGAAGGCCGGGATGAAGGGCAGCAACCTGAAGCACTCGGACGCCGCGCTCGCGGGGAACGTCGCGGCCACCCACGCGCGCGTTGAAGGGATCGTCCGGCCGATCACCCCGTTCCTCAGTGACAACACGAACCCGGCCGGCGGCATCAACTCGAGCGCCGAGGACATGGCGAAATGGGTGCGCGTGCTGCTGGCGAAGGGCGCGCTGCCCGACGGGACGCGGCTGTTCTCTGAGGCCACCTGGCGGCAGCTGACGACGCTGGTCACGCCGGTGCCGATCGGCTCGGTGCCACAGGAACTGGCCGCCATCAGCCCCAGCTTCAACGGCTATGCGCTCGGGCTCGGCGTACGCGACTACCGCGGCGAAAAGCTGCTCACCCACACCGGGGGGCTGCCCGGCTACGTCTCCCGCGTGGCCTGGATCCCTTCGAGGCAGCTGGGCGTCGTGGTGCTGACGAACCAGGAATCAAGCGAGGCGTTCCAGGCGATCGTGCACCACGTCCTCGACCACCATCTCGGCGCGAAGGGGACCGACTGGGTCGAAACCTACCGGGTGCTCGCCGGCCGGCAGCAGGGGGCGTTCGACGAGGCCGAGAAGAAGGCGATGGCCGCTCGCAACCCATCGTCCCGCCCGTCGCTGCCGCTGCCGAAGTATGCCGGCCGGTACCGCGACGAGTGGTACGGCGACGTCACGCTGACCGAGGAGAACGGCCGCCTGGTGATGCGGTTCGTGCCGACCCCGTCGCTGGCCGGCACGCTCGAGCACTTCCAGTACGACACCTTCATCGTCCGCTGGAACGACCGCGAGCTGCGGGCCGACGCCTACGTGCAGTTCGCCTTGAAGCCGGATGGCTCGATCGACCGGGTGACGATGGACGCCGTCTCGCCGATGACCGACTTCAGCTACGATTTCCAGGATCTGCTGCTCGTGCCGGTTCCTAGCGGTAAATGACGTCTCGGAGTCGTGCAGAAGGTGCAGACGGTGCCGAATGTGCCGCGGGTGCCAGTGCTGGTTGTGCCAATGGTGCTGGTGCAGGCGCGGCACTCTCGGCACCAGCACTTCCGGCACCAGCACTTCCGGCACCATCAGCACCGCACCTTCTGCACCCCTTGCACCCCCGGGACCTTTTGCACGATCTGATCCCTGCCCCGTCCGATCACCCTGCGCGCAGGGCCCGCACCGGGTCGATGCGGGTGGCCTGGCCGGCGGGAACGTAGCCGGCGAGCAGGGCGACGGCCAGCAGCAGGAGCGAGGCCGCGGCGACGGTCGCCGGGTCGCCGGCCGCGACGCCGAACAACTGCGACTGCACGAGGCGGCTGACGGCAATCGAGGCGGGCACGCCGACCGCGATGCCGATGACGGTCCGCGCCATCAGCAGGTTCGCCACGTTCGCGCAGGCAATCAGCAGCACCAGGCCGACCATCGACATCGGAGATGGAGGCGCCGGCGAATTCCCGAATCCGGACAGTCGCTACCACCCGATCCCGTAGTCCTCGCCGTGGTGGCTCGAGCCGCCCCACATCGTCCGGTGTGCCCGGTCGAAGAAGATCGCGTTGATCGGCCCGGAGGTCAGCGGTTCGAACTCGAGCTCGTAGCCCTTCCGCCGCAGCTCGTCGCGCACCCACGCGGGCACCGCCTCGTGCAGCAGCAGGCGCCCCGGCTCTGAGCGGTGCTGGTCGAACGAGCTGTGCATCTGGTAGCTGTTGAAGTTCGCCGCCTCGGCCGCCTGCTGCACGTTCATCCCGAACTCGACCACGTTCAGGAAGAACTGCAGGAGGTTCTGGTCCTGCGAGTCGCCCCCCTGCACGGCGAACGAGAGGTAAGGCGCACCGTCCTTCAGCGCGAGGCCGGGCGTCAGCGTCGAACGCGGCCGCTTGCCGGGGGCGACGACGTTGAACGGTCCCATCGCCTCGTCGAGAACGAAGGCCTGCATCCGCTGGCTCATGCCGATGCCGGTGGAACCGGCGATGGTCGCGGGGATCCAGGCGCCGCTCGGCGTCACCGACACGACCCAGCCCTCTTCGTCGGCCGCCTGGATCGAGGTCGTGCCCGCCCGGAAGCCCTCCTCGAAGGCCCGCGCCCCCTCGGTACCCGCTGCCTTTGGAGGAGGCGGCGGCCACGAGGCGAGCAGATGCGCATATGGATTCGTCCCTCCCTGGAAGGGATACGGGTCGCCGGGCTTCACCTTCGGATCGTTTTTCTCGTGGTCGATCAGACGGGCGCGCGCCGCGGCGTACTCCTTCGAGAGCAGCCCCTCGATCGGTTCTTCGGGCGGGAAGTACGGGTCGCCGTAGTAGAAGTCGCGGTCGGCGAAGGCGAGGTTCATCACCTGGTAGAGGGTGTGGATGTAGCGGGCGCTGTTGTACCCCATCCCCTTCAGGTCCATGGGCTCGAGCATGTTGAGCGCCTGCAGCATGACCGGCCCCTGCACCCAGGTGGTCAGCTTGTAGACGTCGATCCCCTTGTAACGGGTGACGACGGGTTCCTCGAGGTGGACCTTCCACGACGCGAGATCCTCGCGCGTGATCAGTCCGCCCAGTTCGCGCGAGCCGCGCACGAACTCCTCGGCGAGGTCGCCCTTGTAGAAGCGGTCGTAGGCAGCGTAGATCGCTTCCTTGCGCGTGCGCCCCGCCTTCAGCGCCTGCTGCTCGGCCTCCACCAGCCGCCGCAGCGTGCGCGCGAGGTCGGCCTGCCTGAAGATCTCGCCGGCCGCAGGCGCCTCGCGCGCCTCGCCGGGATGGGTCAGGAACACGGCCGCTGACGGGGGCCATTTCCTGATCTCGTCCTTGTACCGCTCGATCGCGTCGGCCGCCTGCTGCTCGATGGGATAGCCGTCGGCCATCTGGATCGACGGGGCCAGCACGTCGGCCAGGCTCAGGCGCCCGTACTCGGCGAGCATCACCAGCAGCCCGCCCGGCGTGCCCGGTGTGACGGCGGCGAGCGGGCCGTACTCGGGCGGGTAGGCCATGCCCTTCGACCGGTAGAACTCCGGCGTCGCTCCCGTCGGCGCGACGCCGAGCGCGTTCACGCCGATCACCTTCCCGGTCTTCGGGTTGTAGATCAGCGCCTGCGTCTCGCCGCCCCACCCGAGCGTGTCCCACATCGTCGAGGCGGCGCCGAGCATTGCGCAGGCCGCGTCGACCGCGTTCCCGCCCTTCTGGAACATCATGGCGCCCGGTGTCGCCGCGAGCGGCTTGCCGGTGATGGCCAGCCAGTGCTGGGCGTGGAGAACCGGCTTCACCGTTCGCTGCGCCGACACCACCGCGATCCCCAACCCGGCCGCGCACAGGGTCAACGCCAAAGCGAGACGTTCCATGGGTGTGTCACCTCGAGGGAAGAACGATGCGCACGAGGCGGCGATACCGCACCGGGTTGCCGGCCCGCATTCCCGGACGGTAGCGCCAGCCCTTGACCGCCTGCAGCACGAGGCCGTCGAGCGCCGAGCCGAACGACTGCCGAAGGACCGCCGACTCGATGAAGCCGCTGGTGTCGATCACGATCTCGACCACGCCGGCGATCTCCTCGCGTGGGCGTGCCTGCTCGGGAATGACCACCGACTGCCGAAGCGGCAGCGGCGGAACCACGTCCTGGGAAGTGCTGTCGTACACGGGGCCGCCGCCCTTGGACTCTTGCGCCGGAGTCCGCGCGGCGCCCCCCGGCTTCGACGCGCCCTCGGAGGACGCGGCCCGGGGCTTCGGCGTCGCGGGAGCGCTCGCCACCTCGGGCAGGGGCGCCGGTGGCGGCGGCGGAACGGCGCTGGCAGCCTTCGACAGATCGAGAAACCCCTGCACGACGAGACGCATGTCCGACTTCGCCCCCTCGTCGAGCGCGAGGTCAGGGTCGTTCAGCATCCGGAGCACGTCGGCGAACGCCCGGTCGGCCGCCGCGTACTCCTTGCGCTCGAACGCCTGCTTGCCGCGCCCGTAGCGCTGCTGCAGCGTCGCGGGCAGCACGCGCCGGCGGACCTCGCGAAAGGCAGCCTGCACCCAGGGCGCCGCGTCGTCGTCGCCAGGCACGTAGAAGGGGTCGAGGTCGAGCACGGCCTCGATGGCCCGCTCGGCCTCGGGCTTCCGGCCGAGGGCGAGCAGGCACAGGGCCCGGTACCGCTCGATGGCCAGCAGGGTCGGGGGCGCGACGCCCGGCGCCTTCTTTGCCTCGTCGAGCGCGCCAAGGGCCTTCTCGTACTCGGCCGCCGCGTAGTGGTCCTTCGCTGCCGACAGGGGATCCTGCGCCGGCGACGGCGCGGCGGCGCAAAGAAGCGCGAGCACGGCCAGGGCCAGGACTTGCAGCACCGCGGCCGCCAGCGCGACCGGCGGCCGCGAAGCTCGACGGTGTGCGTTCAGACGGGGTGGGTGCCTTGTCATGAGATGGTGGCATTCTATACGAGCACCGACGTGACCGGAGACAGGGGTCGGGAGTAATTAGAAGTCGTGCCGGCTTTCCGACTTCTAATTACTCCCGACCCCACCGGGAGGTTCGAATGGGCTGGAACGAAGAGCCCGACGCGCTCGCCGACGAGCTGAACGCCCTGGCCGGATCCTCCGATCCGCGTGGCGAATCGCCCGCGGAGTCGCGCGAGACGCTCGATCCCACGCGTCTTCGGTCGTGGCTCGAGCAGCTGGCGCGCGCGTCCGGCAGCGATCTACTGCTGGTCGCCGGCGTCCCGCCCAGCGTTCGCGTGGACGGCGACATCCGCCGGCTCGACGAGGACCCGCTCGAGGGCGAGGAGATCGAACGTGCCGTGCTCCCGGCCCTGCCCGCCTACGGGCAGCGCCGGTACGCGGAGAGCCGCATAGCCGACGCGGCGCTCGCGGTTCCTGGGCTCGGCCGGTACCGGGTGAACCTGCACCGCGAACGCGGGCGCCCGGCCGCGACGATCCGTGCGCTGCCCTCGCGGGTACCCCGCCTCTCCAGCCTCAACCTCCCGGCGGGCGTCGAACTGCTCACGCGCCTCGCGCACGGCCTCGTGTTGATCGGCGGTGCGACCGGCTCGGGCAAGACCACCACGCTTGCGGCGCTGGTGGACGAGATCAACCGCCGCGACCGCCGTCACATCGTCACCATCGAAGACCCGGTCGAGTACGGGCATCAGCACGCCCGGTCGATCGTCGAGCAGGTCGAGATCGGCGTGGACGCGCCCGACTTCCCGACGGCACTGCGTGCCGCCGTCCGCCAGGCGCCCGACGTCATCGTCGTCGGCGAGATGCGCGACCCCGAGACAATGCGGATCGCGGTCCAGGCGGCAGGGATTGGCCACCTGGTGCTGACGACCCTTCACACCACCGACGTGGCCGCTGCAGTCGGACGGATCGCGGACAACTTCCCGCCCGAGCGCCAGCCGACGATTCGCCAGGACTTGTCCATGGGCCTCTCGGCGGTGCTCATCCAGTCGCTGCTGCCACGAATTGGCGGAGGACGGGTGCCGGCCAGCGAGTTGCTCGTGGTGGGGTACGGCGCGCGCCAGCACATCCGCAAGAACGCCCTCCAGCACCTGAACCAGGAAATCACGATCACGCGCAAGGCTGGGTCGTACACGCTCGAGGAGGAGCTTGCCAGCCTCGTGAAGCGGAACCTCGTGAGCCGGGAGGACGCGCAGCTCCGGGCCTCGCACCCCGAGGAGTTCCTGAAGATCCTCGCAACCTAGACCCTCACTCAGGACGTATTGAAAAGTGTGACGGCTTTCACTCACGAGGGGCCGTACCCAGAACGTGACGTTTCTCACGCTCACGGTACGGCCCCATCGCGATTCTGCGCTATCCTCGTCCCTCGGCGGGAGGAAGAAGCCGGATGAACATCGAGCACATGATCGGGGAGATGGTCCTCGGCTCGCTGGGGGGACGCCGGAAGAGGTCGCGCCGCGCCAAGCGGTTCCTGACCGGCGGGGGTGGCTTCCTGAACGCCAGCACGCTGCTCGCCCTGGGCGGCGTGGCGTGGGGCGTCTTCGAGACTCTGTCGCGTCAGAACCAGGGCGGGCAGGCCCAACCGGTGCCGGGCGGCTTTCCGCCGCCGGGCGTCTCACCCGCCCCGCCGTTGTTCTCGGCCGGCCCCGTCACGCCTCCGCCTCTGCCGGGCGCGGCAGCCGCGCCGGCGGCACCCACGGCGGCCCCTTCGGGGATACCGGACGGTGCGGTACGTATCGTCCGCCTGATGATCTCCGCCGCCCGCGCCGACGGCACCTTGTCGCCGGACGAGCGCGAGGCCATCCTGGGGCAGGCTCGCGGCGCCGGCCTCGAGGCGCTGGCCGCGGGGGAGGTCGACCATCCGACGCCGCTCGAGGCGATCGTCTCCGGCATCCCGGACGAGGCGCAGCGCCGGGATCTCTACACGCTGGCCTTCAGCATCGTCAGGGCGGACGAGCAGGTTTCGGGCGCCGAGCGGATCTACCTGGCGCGCCTGGCGTCGCTGCTCGGCCTCGACCCGGCGGCTGCGGCCGACCTCGAGAGGAAGGCATCGGCCGGTATCGACGCGGCCGACGCCCCGGAAACCTCCGTACCCTGATCCCTATCCCTGATCCGTGATCCACGAGTCTCGATCTCTGGAGAGTAACAGCATGAGCAATCAGCAGTGGTTCCTCGCGATTGGCGGACACCAGGTCGGCCCGGTGAGCGAGGAAGAAGTGGTGGCCAGCTTGAAGTCGGGCACCGCCGACGGCAAGACGCTGGTGTTCACCGGGGGCATGTCGAACTGGACGCCCCTCGAGCAGGTGCCGCAGCTGGCACGCTACCTCGGCGGTGGCGCGACCGCCCCGCCACCCGTGGTCCCCGGACGGCGCTCGCACGAGATCGAGTTCAAGATCTACGGCGCCGAGATGCAGTTCGTCGAGGTGTACCTCGACCCGGGCGAGAGCGCCGTGGCCGAGGCCGGCACCATGATGTTCATGACGAACGCAATCAAGATGGAGACGGTGTTCGGCGACGGGAGCGCGCAGCAGCAAGGGGGCGTAATGGGCGCGCTGCTTGGCGCCGGCAAGCGGCTGCTGACGGGTGAGAGCCTCTTCATGACGGTCTTCACGAACGGCAGCGCGGGCGGCGTCGAACGCGTGGCGTTCGCGGCCCCCTACGCGGGGAAGATCCTGCCGATGGACCTCGCCAAGCTGGGCGGCACGCTCATCTGCCAGAAGGACTCGTTCCTCTGCGCCGCGAAGGGCGTGTCGATTGGCATCGCGTTCCAGAAGAAGATCGGGGTCGGCCTGTTCGGCGGCGAGGGCTTCATCATGCAGAAGCTCGAGGGCGACGGCCTCGTGTTCGCGCACGCGGGCGGGACCGTCCACACCTACGACCTGCCGGCGGGCCAGACGCTGCGAGTGGACACCGGCTGCCTCGTGGCGCTGCAGCCGTCGGTGAACTACGACGTGCAGTTCGTCGGCGGCGTGAAGACGGCGCTGTTCGGCGGCGAGGGGCTCTTCTTCGCGACGCTCACCGGGCCGGGCCGCGTGTGGCTGCAGTCGCTCCCGCTCAGCCGCATGGCCGACCGCATCTACAAGGCGATGCCGAAGATGGGCAAGGGCGGCACCGAGGAAGGCTCGATCATCGGGAACATCGGGCTGGGAGGAATCCTCGGGAAGAGCTAGCGCACTACATCCTCCACAAGTACGACGCCTTCAGGAACAGCCCCCGCCGCGCCTCTTGGAAGCGGTCGTCGCGGACGTACTGGAAGCCGTCCCACCGGGTCCGCTCGTACAGCGAGCCGTATCCCGCGTGCAGCACTGTGCCCGGGATGTAGGTGAACGACCCGAGCAGGTCGGTCACCAGCTGGCGCCGGAAGCTGTTGTATTCGACGATGCCGCGGAAGAAGAGGTACCGGTTGAACTGGAAGGTGGTTCGGCTGCGCGCGATCGCGTAGTCGTAGAGGCGCACTCCCCCTCGGCTGCGCTCGAAGCTGGCGTAGGTCAGCGTGAGCGCCTGGT
>Ga0116149_1003665_pt1 | contig 15738 bp, 9 predicted proteins | sample AD_UKC057_MetaG_FD_89787 | JGI IMG/M metagenome (GOLD analysis project Ga0116149, IMG submission 89787) | Active sludge microbial communities of municipal wastewater-treating anaerobic digesters from USA - AD_UKC057_MetaG | ecosystem: Engineered > Bioreactor > Anaerobic > Digestate | place: USA... | reverse complement strand
CCCGGAAAAAAAGAATGATCGAGTTCGTCGGAGACAGCATAACTTCGGGAGAAGGGACTATCGGCGCAAAAGGCGAGATGGACTGGATATCGATGTGGTTTACGTGCGCCAACACCTGGGCGTACATGGCGGCAGAACGGCTCGATGCCGACTTCCGCTTCGTCAGCCAGAGCGGCTGGGGCGTCTACTGCGCCTGGGACAACGATATCCGGCATGCGCTCCCGCTCCATTACGCAGAACTATGCGGCCCGATGTTGTCTGGTCGACTTGAATCGGGCCATCCCTGCATAAAAAGCCGCCGCGCTTCTGAGGCCGGACGCATCCGGGCTGGCGCGCCCTACGATTTTTCTAAGGAACCGGCAGACGCGGTGGTGATCAATCTCGGCACAAACGACTCAGGTTCGTTCAGGAATCCCGCCTGGACAGACCCGGAAACCGGCACGGTATACAAGCAGCGTCTGAATCCCGACGGATCGCTCAACGCAGACGATGCGGCGAAATTTACGCACGCGGCGGAACGCTTTCTTGCGCTCGTTCGGGAGAAGAATCCGGACGCGCTCATCGTGTGGGCGTACGGGATGCTCGGCTTTGAAATGGAACGATACATACTGCAGGCGATCGAAAGCCGGAAGGCGGCGGGCGACGGCAGCGTGTCATACCTGCGCTTGCCGGCAATGCTTCCGGGAGAGGAAGGTTCGCGCGACCATCCCGGCTATCCCGCCCACCAGCGGGCAGCCGACTCGGTTGCCGAGTGCCTGACTGAACTGTGGAAGTGATGGGAGAAACTCAGGCGGACTGAAAGGACCCATAAAAGAACCTGAAGTGTTGAGGCGCCCTCTGTCAGTACTTCCCCTTCATTTTCCCGGATAGCCCCAGGATTCGATCAGCTTGCAAAAGCGGTCGAACTTGCTGGAAAGAACTGCTATCCGGTTGCCTTCCACCCGGAGGACGCAGGAGGCAAGTCCGGGATCGCGCGCAAGTATCGTGCGGAATTCACTCCCGTTATCGCCCAGATCGATAACCAGCGCCGATTCGGAAACCATGAAAAACTGCGCGCGCTTTTTGACCGATGAGAAGAACGCCTTCCATTTTGGCGACGGATCCGGCTCAATAAGGCGCTGGAACGACTCTATCCGCCGATCGATATCGCTCATCGTAACGCACCCGTGCGAAAACGAAGAAGCAGTAATCCGATACCGCTCCTCACCCACCGCTTCGCCGATTGCTTCCAAATAGAGTTTGCGCTCAAGTGATTTCCCGCGAAAGGTCACCATTAAAAGTTCGCGGTCGGCGATGGCTTCAAAGGTTCGCTTTTCATTCGCCGGCTTTTCACTGTCGAGCCCGAGGCACCAGCGCCCAAACGGCGTCACTCGCACGGCAAAAACGGTGTCGTAGTTCGATACCGGCCGTTCTTTTTGCGTCTTAACCGTTTTTACCGGGTTTTCACGCTCCGAAATTTCAACCAGACCGAAAACAGCCATCAAATAAAAGTATGCGCGAAACAGGGGATAATGCACTGTATACCGGCGCACAGGTCCGGCAACTGATAGGCGGTCCGAGTATGTGGTTACGACCCTGAATTCGGGCATTCGTAATTCAACAGCCTTGTAATAGACATACGCTGATTCAATTCTGAGGGGCCAGTAGGACCGTTCGAAATTCCTGATTTCCAGACTCAATACCAGTGACTCGATGTCGTACCACTCGGGCTTTTCGGCAATGGAGAGCAAAAGCGACCGAAAAGTTTGCCGGCTCAAGGGTTCATGGAATTCGTTTCGAAGACGGTTTCCGGGTTCGCACGACAAGTGCTCGCACAAGGCATAGTGTTCGAAGCTCGCCCCGGTTAGCGGATCTGGCGTCCGTTCGTACTTCTGAATAAGTTTGATGTCCAGGAAAAACCGTGAAACAGCGTCTTTGATCCATTCGTCAACGTCTTTTGGCCGCTGCGGCTTGTCGGCGTAAAAGGCGCAGACAAAGCGATCCAGGAGTGCCACGGGATCGGGCCCTTTCTTTCCGGAAAGGGGAAGATAATCGATGCCGATCCGGGACCTGAGCGCATTGAGCTCCGCTTTTTTGAGGGAACCGCGGACGCGTTCTCCACGGGTGTATACGTTGAACGGCGGAATATTTTCAAGCGCGAGTGCGATGTTTTCGCTCCGGAGCTCGCTGTTCGTCCAGACCGGAAAGGGTTCTTCCTGTATGGGGGTATAGTGTACGGCCGCGGGAGGCTCCAGGAGGAGGTTGAACAGTATTTTGAACGGCATCGCCAGGCGTACAGAATCGTGACTGTCCAGAACAAAACAGTGAATGCGTACGTCATCGTTCAGAACCGGGGCGTAGTAGTAAGAGGACTTCCGTTTTGCAAGAAGCATGATTCCATGCTTTTTTTCGAACCGGGAGATAAGGAGCGAATCGTAAAAAGCTCCTTCGTACATCATGTCCAAAAGATAGTCGGGGAGCCTGGAAAAAAAGGCAGCCCAGTCTTCGGCGGTTTCAAACGAGAGGAGCGAAGCGACGAGCGCGGAGAGATCGGCTTTCTTTTTTGTTGGTTCGGGCGCTGTGCCGGTGAAGGTCACCCATATATTTTTTAGTTGCTCTACCGTAAATGATGTATCCAGAACATCGGGAAGCGTCTTGAGCAACGTGTGCAGCTGCTTCGAAGGAAAGGGGGTTTTGAGCTCGATCCGGATTGGTTCCTTTTTCTTTTTTGCCATGTTTTATCCCAGTAAATATTCGATATCATCTTCGGAAAGGCCGCGCACGGCGCCCGAATCGGACGAGAGCAGGGCTTCTGCGATTCCCGCCTTGCGCGTCTGCAGTTCGAGAATTTTTTCTTCTATAGTATCCTTGGCGATCATGCGGTAGCAGAAGACCGGATTTGTCTGCCCGATACGGTGAGTCCGGTCGATCGCCTGATCTTCGGCGGCCCGGTTCCACCAGGGATCGAGGATAAACACGTAGTCTGCGGCGGTCAGGTTGAGCCCCACGCCTCCTGTTTTCAGTGTCATGATGAACGCGCCGATCGACGGATCGGTCTGAAACTGCTGTACAAGCGCCTGACGGTTGACTGTCGCGCCGGTCATGACGAGATTCGGAATTCCAGCCTCGGCAAGGTCGTCGGAAACCTGTTCGACCGAGTCGAGAAAGTTGGTAAAAATTAGGCACTTGTGCCCTTCGGCGATTACTCCGGCAACCATGTCGCGAATATACTCGCGCTTGGCCGATACGCCGGAAAAGCCGGATTCGGAGTCGGGCATTCCAGCAAAGCGCCTGAGTTCGCCGAGCGCTTGCAATATAAGAAAGGAGCTTTTCTGGATTCCCTGCGCATCGATCGCACCGGCTAGCCGCGCCTTGAGTTCGGCCGAACGCTGGCGGTAGAGGGCGAGGTGGTCGGGCGAGAGTTCGATAAGCGCTGTCTGTTCTGTCTTGGCAGGGAGGTCGGCGAGCACGTCTTTTTTGACGCGGCGAAGCATGAATGGATACAGCCTGAGCTTGAGGTCTTTGAGGGCGTTTTCGTCCTGTCCGTCCTGGATCGGTCGGAGATACCGGCTCATAAATTCTGCTTCGCTGCCAAAAAGAGATGGATTCAGGAATTTGAACAGGCTGTACAGATCGGCGAGGCTGTTTTCAACCGGGGTGCCGCTCATCGCGACGCGATGTTTTGCTTTCAGTGTACGAACGGCTGCTGAGGTGCGGGTTTCACTGTTTTTGACGTTTTGGGCTTCGTCGAGTACGACATACGCGAATTCTATGCCCGAAAAGTCTTTGATATCGTTGCGAATTGTGGCGTAGCTGGAGAGGATGACGGTGTTTGTAAGCTTCTTGACGGCTGCGCTGTCGCGGCCGATTCCGTAATGCACATGCACGGGGATGAGCGGCGCAAAGCGGGTGAATTCGGAGCGCCAGTTGAACATGAGGGAGCGAGGTACGAGGACGAGAGAGTTTCCCTGCATCCCGGAAGCATAAGCGTTCCTGAGCGCGACGATAATCTGGACTGTTTTACCCAAGCCCATATCGTCCGCGAGGCATGCGCCAAAGCCGTGTTCCCGCAGGTATTCAAGCCACTGAACGCCGTACGCTTGATACGGCCTGAGCGCTCCGTCCGGTACGGTCGTATCGGTTTTGCGCTGTGACAGATCGTTGAAACCGCGGAGAAAAGAGTCTGTATTGTGCCAGCCTTCGCCGGCCGCGTCGATACCGTCAATAGCCCGAAGCGCCGCAATATCGAACAACGAAACGCTTATCGCGTCCTCCGCTCCCTTCATTTTGGATACCAGACGGCTGAAGCGCTCGACAGTATCGCTTTCGGGCCAGGCTTTGCTGCCGTCGGAAAGCGTGATAAAGCCGTTTTTTCGGTATTGGTTCATAAAGACGCCGAACGGAAGCGATTCGCCTGAAAACTCCACCTCGCCCGTGCCTGCAAACCAGTCGACGCCCGTGCCAAGCGACAGGCGCAGCTTGGGCCGTCCGATGCGGAGTCGATATTTTTCCAGGACTTTTGCTTGCAGCAAGACGAAGTTTTGCAGAAGGTCGCTCATGTGCTCTTCAAGGAATGCGCGTGCGAACGGACCGGCTATGACGAACCGGCCTTCTTCTTCGTACACGGAAGAATCGCTGCCCTTGATGCGTGAAAGCATTGTCCGAAAGATGTCGGCGGGTGTTTCAGGAAACAGTATTTCCGAAACGCGGACGACTGACGATTCGTAATCGAGGCGGACGGTTTCGACGATTTCCTGGTCTTCGAAAAAGCCGGGGGGATAGGCTTCAAGCCAGGCCATGGGACGGATGTGCACATAGCCGTATTCGTCTATTTCGGAAAAAAGAAGTGCAGGCCGGGCGCTTACCGGGCGCCCCTGCTTTACTGTCCAGCCGTTGGCGGCAATACCGATTGTGGGGACAAGGGAACGACACAGGGAAAGCCAGGCTTCCAGATTTTCCCGTTCGACGGTCTCTGCGCTGTACCGGAATTCGGTGCTCCAGGGGCCAAGATCCTGGACACTGTATATCGAGCGGCCGTCCAGAAGCAGGGAAGAGGCAAGCGGCACAAGGGTGCCGGATGATGGAGAGCGGGTTTCACCGGTGGAGGGATCGACTAACGCAAATGAGATTTGTATCCGCGGTGCGGTAGGATCAGGAAGTGTTACTGTGCAGAAAAAGTCGCCGGGGACAAGTTCAAGCAGGTCCGAATCGCTATTGAGCAGGATGCCGATCGAAGCGGCCAGAGTCAGGAGGGCTGCGGAAGGTTGAAGGATTGCAGCACTTTGCCCCGCGATGTCCGTAGCATCCCAGCGCACGAACGAACGCGAGCGGGCAAGCTCTGCCGAAAAGGTCCGAAAGAACTCTCGTTCTTTACCGGCAAATGCACGATAGTCTGGCTGAACAGCATTTCCCTTCCAGTCGGTTAACGACAAGGAGAAGGACCCGGGGATACCGGAAAGACGGGCAAAACAGGAACGGCCTGCGGGTTTTCGAGCGCTAACACTTGCGGATATATGTGCAGCCCCTGATGGGGCGTCAGTTCCTGATTCTACTTTTTTTGGGGGACGTCCGCGACCCCGTTTTGCTTCTGCCATAGCGCTCATTATCAAAAAAAAAGAGGATTCTGTACAGAGCTGCAGGGTTGTTAACAAGGAAAAAAGGCTACGAGCGCCACGGTACTTTCGTAGATCATTCCCGTTTCAGTCGTTATCCTTTGACTGCACCTCCAGTAAGGCCGGACACAATGTACTTCTGGCACAAAACATAGATTATGATTGCGGGAATCATTGCAAGCGTCAGAAAGGCCAGGATCAGGTTCCAGTCAGCAGCGTGCTCGCCCATGAAGTCCATGACGCCCATCGGTAGCGTAAACTTGCTCTGCGTGTTGAACACCAGCAGCGGTGTAAAAAAATTGTTCCAGCTCGAAACGAATGTGAGGACGCTGACGGTCGCAAGAATTGGTGTTGACAGGGGCAAGACAATACGGAACAAAAAGCCGAACCGGCCGTAGCCGTCGACGGTGGCTGCTTCTTCGAGCTCCATCGGAATCTGCTTGATAAAGCCGCGCAGCAGCATGATCATCATCGGCAAGCCGAAGGCGGCCTGCGGGAGAACGACGCCCAGATGCGTATCAAGCAAGCCGAATTTTCGGAGCTGTACATACAGCGGAAGTATCGCCACTGCAAGCGGAAACAGGAGTCCGAGCCAGAAGTACGTGTAGATTGCAGCATTCAGGCGAAACTTGATCCGGGCAAGGGCGAAACCTGCCAAGGTGGCTGTGCACAAAACTACGGCGACGGTACCGGCTCCGATGGCGAGACTATTGCCGAGTTCCCTCCAGAAAAAGCCGCTTTTTCCGATAAGCATGTCTGTATACTGGGTTGTTACAAAAGGATTGGGGAGGGCCATCGGAAAGGCGCGCAGCTGGCCGACACTCTTGAAACCGCCCATCACAGAAATATAGAGGGGAACTGCGATTATGCAAAAAACAATCGCGCAGATCGCATAACGGAACAAATTGAACAGGCAGTTTTCTTTTGTCATCGATTTCATCAGTTCTCCCTTGCCAGCACACGCTGGTACAGAATGCTAAAGACCAGACAGATCAGGAAGATGCAGACGGCGATCGTGCTGCCGTAACCGATGTTGAACCGGGTCAGGCCGACTTTGTACATGTAGGTTACAATTGTTTCGCCGGCGTTTACTGGATCGCCCTTCCCCATTGCCCAAACAAGGTCGAACAGCTGGAAAGAGCCGATCATTGAAAAAAATACCGAAAGCTGCACCGAGGTGCGCATACCCGGGAGAATAATCGACCAGAACGTCTGGCTCTTCGATGCGCCGTCGATTCTGGCGGCTTCGATTTGTTCCTGGGGAATATCCTGAAGACCTGCGATGTAAATTGTCATGTGCAGGCCGAAATATTTCCAGATAATTACCACCAGAATTGCCCACAGCACTGTCGAGGTGTTTCCCATGAGTGCAGGAGCCTGTGCGTCCGGCAGAAAAAAGGTAAAGAAACTTTTCACCAAACCATATTGCGGATGATAGATGAACTGCCACAGAACTCCGGTAATTACTTCGGAGAGCATGTACGGTAAAAAGAAAAACGTGCGGAAAAAAACAGCACCCTTGAATTTGCGGTCGCTTACGATCAGTGCAAGAGCCATTGCCAGAGGAAGCTCGCCCGCAAGGGAGACCACTGCAATAATCAGATTGTGGCCAAGAGCCTTGTGCACGATCGAATCTTTTACGAACTGCAGGTAATTTGCCAAACCGCGGAAGTCCTTCATCGGACCGAGGCCGTTCCACTTATACAGACTGAATACCGCCGCTTCGAACACCGGAATGACAACGAAAGCCGTAAACAGAATAAGTGCAGGGCCGAGCAGTACAACAAGTGTGAGAAAATCAACCTTGCCGGGCAAGCCCTTGGAAACTCTACCCTAACGTGAGCGATTCTTAAGGCTATTTTAAAATACCTCTATATGGTGTAATGAGTTAACCCAAACTACAAAACACCAAAGAGGTGATACTATGCTACCGGAAAAAACAGACGAAATCAAGTGCAAAATCAATCAGATAGGGATTACAAACGATACGCTAACCTCGCGTGCAGGACTTCTGTTTCTTTCCAGATATGTTCTGGGAACAAAAATATCAGAACTATTAGCCAAGAAGTTTTCTTTTTTGCGCAAAAGCTCTAAAGGTATTCCACTAGCCTCTGTTTTTCATCAATTACTATGTTTTTTTCTCAATGGCGAAAGCTTTCATCTTTCACATTTTGACCAATTGAAAAATGATTCCGGTTATACAGGAATTCTCGAATCGAATTGTAAACAATTGCTTTCGTCACATTCAGCAAAAAGATTTTTTACTTCATTCCAAATTTCAAGCGCATTACAGCTTCGCAAAATTTTGCACATTCTTTTTGTCTGGCAATTGAAAAAAGAAAAACCTACGCGGATAATTCTTGGCATCGATACTATGGTAATGGACAATGATGACGCTCTCCGTCGGGAAGGCGTTGATCCCACCTATAAAAAGGTAAAAGGCTTTCAGCCTCTCCATATGTATTGGGGGCGATTTATTGTTGACACAATTTTCCGCAACGGTTCAGCGCATAGCAATCATGGAAATAATGTACAGAGGATGGTCAAAAATGCCGTTCGTATTATCCGAAAATACTATTCGGCAACTGTTCCAATTGTTCTTTTAGCAGACACCGGATTCTTTGACCAAAAACTGTTTTTGCTGTGCACTGAACTCAATGTTGGTTTTATTGTTGGCGGGAAAATGTATCCCGATATCAAGAAAAAAGTGGCGGAAACATCGAATACATGCTTTTTCGAGTACAAATTAGGCAAAAAAACATGGTTTACCCTTGATTTTGAAGATCAGCGAAAAAGTTGGGATACAGCATGGCGTTGCATTTACACAAAACCAATAACGGATGATTGCGGACAAGTTCTGCTTGATTTTGAACGGCCGGAATCACTGATATACACCAACCTTGGAATGGACAACACAGTTACCAAAAGTATTTTGTCGCTGCACAACGCTTTTTGTATTGACCCAGAAGCCATAATAACGGCGTATCATAATCGCGCTCGTGATGAATTGGTGAATCGGGCATTCAAGGACTTTGGTACAGAAAGGCTTCCATTCAAACGATTCGCGGCAAACAGCGCGTTTTATTATCTGATGACGATATCGTTTTTTCTGTTTGAGTCTTTCAAGTATGATATCGAAATAGTGCCCGTTACCTGGTATCCGTCAACTTTTCGCAGAAATTTCATTGATGCCGCAGCAAAGTTAGTTCATACTGCACGGAAAATAATTCTGAAATTTTCCGCAGTATTCCATGCGCGCTTCAGTCTTACAATACTTTGGGAGAAACTAAAAATACCCATTTTATTACCTGTATTGTAGCCGTGTTTTATAAAATAATAAAAATGGTCCTCATTCTCTTCTCTTAAGTTTTACCACTATTTTTCTTGCTTGAGAAATGAGGTGTTTTAATTGTGAAGAATGTAGGAATCATCAATTTTCTCAGATGCTTGTTTGTTTTATATTTCAAAAATCACTTGAAGAAAGTTCATGCTTCATGAAAACAGCGAATTGTGAACATTTTTTGCAACTACAGGAAAAATCGCTTAATTTAGGTACAACAAACAGTCTATGTAAGGCAGTATGTAAATAGAAGTTGTAATAAAAAGCTAAACTGATACTCTGAAAGTGAACACATTTTTTTACAACTTGAATTTATTTATTATACTATACCATCGAAATTGCGATATTTCACAGCTTTTTTTGAAGAAATGGATAAATTTGGTACATACCTGTTCAGGAAGACAGTAAAGAATTTACAGGATCTGGAGCGTTTCTCCGGACCTCTGTGCGGGAGAGCTGCTGCCGGGCAATGATATCAGCTGAACAGGAGGAGGCTGACTGCCATAACGATCATGCCTGCGATGACGCCGCCGATGGCCAGGTGGTGTTCGCCGTATTCTTCGGCTGTCGGCAGGAGTTCGTCCAGGGAAATATATACCATGATGCCGGAAACGGCTGCAAAAATGATGCCGAAGGTGGTTTCGTTGAAGAACGGACGGAGCAGGAAGTAGCCGACGAGGGCTCCGACGGGTTCGGCGAGGCCGGACATGAACGAGAGAACAAAGGCTTTTTTGCGGCTTTTTGTGGCGTAGAAAATCGGGGCCGAAACGGCGAGTCCTTCCGGGATATTGTGAATGGCGATGGCGACTGCAATACTGACGCCGAGAGTGGGATTGGTGAGTCCGCTCATGAAGGTCGCCAGTCCTTCCGGAAAGTTGTGGATGCCGATCGCGAGTGCAGAAAATACGCCCATGCGGAGCAGCTTTGCCTTGTCCTTCTCGGACGCGTGCTCGATCTTGCTGGAGACGTTGAGTTCGTGCGGGTTTTCGTATGACGGTATGACTTTATCGATGAGCGCGATAAAAAACATGCCCGCAAAAAAGGAGACGACAGTCCAAATATAGCCGGTTTTAGCGCCAAGGGCTGCACCCAGAGATTCTTTGGCTTTTGCGAAAATTTCGATGGTCGAAACATAGAGCATAACGCCGGCCGAAAAGCCGAGCGCGATCGTCAACAGCTTTGCGTTGAACTTTTTCGAAAGAAGGCCGATGAGACTGCCGACGCCGGTCGAAAGTCCCGCAAACAGAGTAAGTCCGAACGCAAACAAAATATTCTGATCCATGGTGTATCTCCGTGACCTTGAGGGCCAGTAAAAACTTCAGTTTTTTCTGGCCAACCATAATGTAAAGGTAAATCCTGCAGGGATTTACCAAGGTATCTCATAAAACTAAACGAGTTTTATGAGATACCGTGATTATACAACACAAGTCGTAGTTGGAGAAAGCAGAATTATCCCGGAGCCGATTCCGCCGATCGTTGCGCCCTCGCATGAGAGGGCTTCGAAGCTCCCGAGTTCGCGCATCGGGTCCCGTTCTGCCTCATTCTAGAGGTCCGTCGCTCAGGAAGGGCTCCCAACTTGAAAATGGGACCCGTTTCCGGCTATTATGGCCTGCGGCAAAAAATGCCGCAATCGAGAGGTAATTACATGAAAATGTCCGGAATGTTCATGCCGACGCTGAGGGAAGTCCCCGCCGAGGCCGTTGTTGTCAGTCACCGCCTGCTTTTGCGCGCGGGTATGATCCGCAAACTCGCAAACGGACTTTTCACCTATCTCCCATTGGGCTTGCGCTCGTTCCGCAAGGTCGAAAACATCATCCGCGAGGAAATGGACGCGACCGGCGCCCTCGAGTTCAAGCCTTCCGTCGTTGTTCCCGGCGACATCTGGCGCGAGTCCGGCCGCTGGGAAACCATGGGCCCCGGCATGCTCCGCATCAAGAACCGCGTGGATCAGGAGCTCGTCGTGAGCCCGACCGCCGAAGAGGCGTTTACTGCCCTTCTGCGCAGCGAGGTTTCTTCCTATAAGCAACTGCCGCTGTCGGTCTACCAGATCAATACAAAATACCGGGACGAAATTCGACCCAGATATGGCCTCATGCGCGCACGCGAGTTCACCATGAAGGACGCCTATTCATTCCACACCGACGATCAGTCGCTCGACGAGACCTACCAGGCAATGGGCAAAGCTTACCGTCGCATTTTCAGGCGCTGCGGCCTTTCCGTTATTCCCGTGCGCGCCGACTCGGGCGCAATGGGCGGCACCGGCAGCGAAGAGTTCATGGTAGAAAGTGAAGTCGGCGACAACAACCTGATCCTGTGCCCTTCTTGCGGATACGCCGCAAACGACGAGAAGGCTGCGTGCGCGCCCGATCCTGTGACCGAAGGTCCCGGCTCGACAAAAACCGACAAGGCCTACGCGCCCATCGAAACACCGAACGTCAAGACGATCGACGATCTGTGCGCTTTCCTGAAAACCAGTCCGAAGGCGTTTATCAAGACACTCATCTACAAGGCGATAAACAGCGAGCTCGATCTTCGCGGACTGCCCGGCTGCGAGGGCCTGCAGCGCGTAACCCCCGAAAACTCTCCCGCCTACTATCCGGTATCGTTCTTCGCCGTATGCGTCCGGGGCGACCTCGACGTGAACGAAGTCAAGCTTGCCGCGAACCTGAAGGCGAGCGAGGTGGAACTCGCAGGAGACGGAGACGTGGAGCGCCTGACCGGAGCTCCGGTCGGTTTCGCGGGACCCGTCGGCTTCAAGAGCGCGCCCGTCGTTGCGGACGAATCGGTTATGCGCATGCACGATGCGGTGACCGGCGCGCTCAAGATGGATCTTCACTTCGAGCACGTCGAACCGGGCCGCGACTTTACCCCCTGGCTCGTTGCCGACGTCCGCACCGTAAAGGCGGGAGACAAGTGCGCTTCCTGCGGCGCCGAATACTACAGCAAGAAAGGAAATGAGCTCGGACACATCTTCAAGCTCGGCTACAAGTACACCAAGAGCATGAACATGCTCTACCTCGACGAGAACGGAAAGCAGCAGATGCCGACGATGGGCTGCTACGGCATCGGCGTCGACCGCACGCTTGCCTCGGTGATCGAAGAGCACAACGACGACGACGGAATCGTGTGGCCGATGTCGGTCGCTCCGTTCCATGTCGTGATCGTGCCGATCAAGTACGAGGGCGCCATGAAGGAAGAAGCCGACAAGATCTACGACGCGCTCGTGAAAGCCGGAATTGAAGTCTTGCTCGACGACCGCGCCGAGCGGCCCGGCGTCAAGTTCAAGGATATGGACCTGATCGGCATCCCGGTCCGCGTCGTCGTAGGCGACAAGAACCTCCCTAACGTGGAAGTCAAGCTCCGCTCCTCGAAGGACGCGAGCCTTGTGCCGGCAAACGAAGCCGCCGCCCGCGTCGCCGAAATCGTCCGGACCGAACTCGCGAAGGTTCTGGACTGAGTTCCGCGCATCTTTGCCGAACTGCTCAGCGGCGTGCGCGAAAGCTGAAATCGGCCGGAATAATCTGTGCAGCAAGCATTCCGGCGAGCATGAGAGCGGCTCCGGCAAGCGCCCGGGCATCCATGATTTCGCCGAGCACTAACCAGCCGCCGATTGCGGCGAAGACTGCTTCGAGGCTCATGATGAGCGCAGCCGGTCCTGGCGCAACGCCTTTTTGGCCGAATATCTGTAAGGTGTAGGCGATGCCGATCGAACAGATGCCAGAATACAGCACCGGGATCAGCGAACCGTCCGGTCCGGGGGAAAACGCAAGCGCGATCGTGTCTGCAGAAAAGTTTTCGGCAACGAGCGCAGCTCCGAAGCTCAAGAGGGCGCACACCAGATTCTGAATGCACGCAAGTGCAACCGCGTTGAACTTTTGCGAAAAGAGGCCGAGCACCAGAATGTGGGCTGTCCAGAACACCGCGCTCAGAATTTCCAGGCCGTCGCCGAACGACACCATAAAACCGCTGCGTACGCTCATGAGATACAGCCCGCACGCGGCGAGCGTCGCGCCAAGGCCGAGCCCCCAGCCCTGTTTTTTGCCGACGAAAAGCCCCGAAACAGGTACAAAAATAATATACAGTCCCGTAAGAAACGCAGCCTTGCCGGCTTCTGTCCAGATCATCCCGACTTGTTGGAGGCTGGACCCGAAAAACAGCACCAACCCGCACACGAGTCCGGCGAACAGAAGCTGGAGGATCGTGATGCGTTCCCCCGATTCTGCGGTGTTCGGCTTTGTACGGTGTGCACCGAATCCCCGAAAAACGAACAATAGCGGAACAAGCGAAAGACTGCCGACGGTGAACCGGATTGCATTGAAGCTGAACGAACCGAGTGCCTTGCCGCCAAGACGCTGGGCCGCGAACGCAAAACCCCACAGCAATGCAGTAATACACAGAAACAGATACGAGCGGATTTTTTCTGGTGTGTTTTTTTTCATGTACAAGAGGTGTAACACGCCTGCAGGGGTCGGGTCAAGAAAGCACTTTCAAGAAATCTCGTACTTCGATTTTCGATTCGCCACACGTGGCGCAATACCCCACTTTTCTGTATACTCTCCGGAGCCGGAGACTGGTCTCCGGCAGTTAAACTTGACCCGGAGCGTTTCCTGATGAAAAGCTGCAAGCGTTTAGTGCTGTCCCTGTTGTTGACCGTCTGTGCCTCCGGTCTGGTACCGGCGTTCGCCGCCGGACCGGTCTTTGGGCCTGCTTCCGGAGAATTTGTCGTGTACCGCGACCGGAGCTGGAAAGCTCCTACCTGGATCGGCTTTCTGTGCTACGACGCGAATACCTGGGGCGCCTTTGTAAAAACGCCTTCGACCGGTTCGGACGTATCGGTGCTGTTCAGAACCGAGGAAGTCGACGGCGAGCTTGTTTTGACGGGCCAACAGATTATATCTGATATTACCGAGCGGGATGTGAGCGCCGTCAATTATCTTATGGGGCTGCTTCCGGACCTGTACAAATGGCATCAAGAAGCGCGTGCTGGCAGGGGCGCGAAGCAGGCGAAGGCTGCGTCCTCGGACGCGGGGATCGGGCGTTCGGTTTTGCTTCCGCCGCTGGTTGTGCTCGAACGGTCGAGCGAGTCGTTCGGGGGTGCGCTTGAACTGGTGTTTGCCGCAGAAGTACCGGTGTTCTCCCTGCGTTCGGCTTCTGTACCCAAAGCGGGAACGATTTTCTCGCTGGAAAAGGCCGGCCGGGTGACTACGGGCGACGACCGTGATTTTTTCGGTTTTACGCCCCGCAGCGCGTGTAAGGACGCTACCCCGTTCACCCTTGCTGAAACACGCACGGCACGGCAGTACTCGATCGACGGTTTGATTCTCAACCTGGATGACCAGTGGACGGCCCTTGCCGACAACACCTTTATGCTGGGAAATACCGCGGTTCTGATTGCAGATACCATAGACCTTACAGCGGCAGGCGTCTCCGGCGATCTTCCGAGTGCGCTTGTCCGCCTCTTTTCTTCTTCGGGCAAGGCGTCCTGGATACTCCCAGAATATACCGCCGTGCGCGGAACGCCTGAAAGAATGGTGATCGAGAATCGAGTCTTCGACGTGAATTCACAGTTGGTTAATAGAGATATCAAGGTCTGCCTGCCTTCGGGCGACGGAACATCGTGCCGGATTATCAGTTTGACGGTGTCGGACGCCGCATGGGCAGGAAACGAAAGCTACTTCAATTCCTTATTCTAGGATATACAAGAGTCATATATGCTGTGGAGCATTATTGTGATCGTTTTCAAGCTGCTCGGAGCGCTCGGCTTGTTCATGTTCGGTATGGAACTGAGTTCGACCGGAATTCAGCGGGCGGCGGGTGACCGGCTGCAGGGGACGGTCAATTTTATGACCCGCAACCGGTTTGTCGCGGTGTTCACGGGCGTTCTGGTGACGGTGGTGATTCAGTCGTCGTCGGCGACTACGGTTATGGTGGTGTCGTTCGTCAATGCGGGACTTTTGAATCTGGTGCAGGCGATCGGCGTTATCATGGGCGCGAATATCGGAACGACACTGACCGGTTGGATCATTGCGGCTGTCGGCGTGCAGAAGTTTTCGATTGCGGCAATCGCGGTTCCCCTGTTCGGGGTCGGCTTTTTTATGTCGCTGATGAAACAAAAAGGCGATACGGTCGTCAGCTACGGCGAAGGACTGATGGGCTTCGCCATGATTTTCCTCGGACTGGAGTACCTCGCAAAGGCGATTCCCGATCCTTCTCCCGATGCGCTGCTGTTCCTGAAAAACTTTGCCGACAAGGGCTGGTTTGCGATACTTGTCTGCGTGCTCGTGGGTACCGTGTTCACGATGCTCATCAACGCTTCCAGCGCGACGATCGCGATCGTCATCGGCTTGTCGGTCAAGGGAATCCTGTCGTTCGAGATGGCTGCGGCAATCACGCTCGGCGCCAATATCGGAACGACGTTCGACTCGTTCCTGGTGTCGCTCGGTACGAACACGAACGCAAAACGCGCCGCCTGGGCGCACATCTTGTTCAACGTTATCGGTACAGTCTGGGTAGTTGTGGTACTGCGGCCGTTCATCACGCTGGTTGACTGGATAACTCCCGGGCCGATTACGGCGCAGTCCGCAGGCGCCCATATCGCCATGATGCATACGCTGTTCAACGCGGCGAATACGCTCGTGCTGCTGCCGTTCGTCCGGCAGTACGCAGGGCTTCTCGAACGGGCAATCAAGCCGAAGGCGGATGAGGAAGAGGCCGCAAAGCTCCAGTACCGGCCGTCGGTGCTTCTTTCGAGCCCGGAGCTCAACATCGCGCAGGCCAGGTCGGACATCGTCGGCCTTGCGAAGGTGG
>Ga0116149_1003658_pt1 | contig 15762 bp, 8 predicted proteins | sample AD_UKC057_MetaG_FD_89787 | JGI IMG/M metagenome (GOLD analysis project Ga0116149, IMG submission 89787) | Active sludge microbial communities of municipal wastewater-treating anaerobic digesters from USA - AD_UKC057_MetaG | ecosystem: Engineered > Bioreactor > Anaerobic > Digestate | place: USA... | reverse complement strand
TGCCGGTTTGATCTGCGGGGCCGGTCAGGGGGAGGCGGCGAGATTTCGCTCTGCGGGCTTGCTCGGACATGACCTCCCAGTGTGCCTGCCCCCGGCGCGGCGCACCACCACGGACTTTCGGCGCGCCTCAGCCTCCGCGCGCGACGGGAGCCGGCTTGGATGAGCCCAACGCCTCTGCTAGGCTCGCGGCCATGGGCGAGGAGGAGCAGGGCGGAGCCGCACTCCCGGCTTCGCGCGAGCCCCGCGAATTCCGGCGGTTCGAACGGGCCTGGATCGGTTTCATGATCCTCCTCACCATCGTTCCCTATCTCGCGGCCCGCGCCTGGACACCGGCCGGCGCCGCCTACACCTGGATCCTGCCGCCCTACCCCGACGACTCTTACGCCTATCTCTCATGGGTCCGGCAGGCGATGGACGGCGCGCTCCTCTTCCGATTCAAGTACACGGCGTTGCCCCACGAGGGCTTCGTCTTCCAGCCCTTCTTTCTCCTGTCCGGGTGGATTTGCCGCGCGACGGGGTTGCCGCCGGCCGTCGCCCTGCTGCTCCTGAAGTCGGTGGGGGTCGCGCTCTTCTTCCTGACCTTCTTCGCGTTGCTACGATGGCTCGCCCTGCCGCGGAAGGTCAGGATCACGGCGGCGGCCTTGACCGGCCTCTCGTCGGGCGCCGGTGGTCCGCTCCTGTGGGCGTTCGGCGACGCCGCCCGCGCGCTCCGGCCGGCGGACCTCGACTTGGTCGACCTCAACACCTATTGGTCGCTGCTCTGGAACCCGCTCTTTCCGTACTCGCTCGCCTTGATCACGGCAACCATCCTCCTCGTCCTGCGGGGCACCGAGCTAGCGCAAGGCCGGCCGCCATCGGACGGCGTGCCGCGTTGCTGGTGGCTGGCGGGACTCTGCCTGGCGGGCCTGTTGTTGATCCATCCGTACCAGGCGCCCCTGCTCGCGGCCTTCATCGCCATCGTCACCGTCCGGTCCCTGGGCCGGCGCGCCTGGCGGGCGTGGGTGCCGATCGCGGCCACGGCCGCCCTGCCGATGGTCTATGTCGTGTGGCAGTCCTCGGCCCACCCGCTCCTGGCTGCCCATGCCGAGCGGGGCCTGATGAAGAGCCCCACGCCGGCCGCCCTTCTCATCGGCTGCGGCCTGCCGCTGATCTACGCGACGCTGGCGTTGGCCCATGGCGGGCCGGCGAGACGGCGCCAGGTCGCCGGTCCCACCGCCGCCTGCGATCCCGGCGCCGGCACGATGCGCCGCGGACCGGAATCGGACAGCCGGTGCAGCCGGGGCGGCCACGGCGTGACGGGCGCGGCCATCTGGCCGCTCGCGCTCTGGATGGCGCTTGGTCTGGCCTTCGCCTACCTGCCTGTATGGTTCCAGCGGAAATTCCTCTTCGGGGTGCACGTTCCCATCTGCGTGCTGGCCGCCATCGGCCTTCACGCGACGTGCCGGGATGTCCGGCTGATCATCCTGGCCGTCGCGCTGACGATCCCGACGACGCTGCATGTCGTGGCGACCCAGCTCGAGACCTGCCGGCTCCCTTCGGCGCGCGAGGTGTACTATCTTTCGGACGAGATCCGGGACGTCCTCGACGCGTTGCGCGAGCGGACGCGGGCTTCCGATGTCGTCCTCTCCTCGTATCCCGTGAGCCGCGTGATCCCGGCCTACGCGGGCAACACCGTCATCTGGGGGCACTGGGCGCAGTCGGTCGACCTGGAGGAGCAGTCGGCGCGGATGCGGCGCACGCTCGATCCGAAGAGCGCTCTCGAACCGCACGAGCGCGCCCGGCTCTTCTGGCAGCAGGGCGCCGCGTGGGCGGTCATCGATCCGCAGCTCGAGGGCCGCCTGGCCCGGATGGACACGGCGTGGCTCACCGCCTCATCCGAGGTTGTCCTGCAAAGTGGCCCCTACACGCTGTTACGCAAGCTGACCGAAGGGAGCGCGGACACGAGGTCGCCCGACAGCAGCCGCTGATGTCCCCGATGGCGAGCAGCGTGACCGGTCTCGCCGGGCGGCCCCCCACGGGCGACCTCGAGACAGGACGGCAAGGGTGGGGGCAGATGCCTGTTCCGCTGCACGGGCGTCGAGCGCGGGCAGGATGCCGATTGCCGCGCCTCCTGGTACTCTTCCCTGAAGGACGCTGCGTTCCCGAGGAACCCGGCTCGCGAGGCCTCGACCGGAAGCAGCGGCCCACGCAGACAAAACCCGCGATGCACCGAACCAGTAGAAGTCATCGTCCATCAGCCATAGGAGATCCAAGGTGAGCTACCCCAAGTTGACGGCCGGCGCGATCGCTCTGGCTCTTGCCCTTTTCGCTCTGCCCGCGGCGAGCGAGAACCCGGGAGCGGCAAATGCCCAGGACCCGCGTTCGCAGAATACCCAGACCCACGATGCCCGGAATGTGACGGCGCATGATGCCTATGCCCAGAATGCGAAGGCGTCCGATGCCCATGCCCAGGATGCGCACGGCCACGATGCTCATGCCCATGATGCGCATGGCAAGGACACGCACGCCCACGCCGCGCCTGCCGTGACAAAAGCCGTCGCGGTTCTCTCCAGCGTTGCCGGCAGCGGAGTTCGGGGCACGGTAGTCTTCGAGCAGACAGACGAAGGAGTTCGCGTCGTCGCCGAGGTCAGCGGTCTCACCCCCGGAAAGCACGGTTTTCACATCCACGAGTTCGGCGACTGCAGCGCGGCCGACTACACCTCCGCCGGAGGACACTTCATGGCTCCGGGAGAGAGCCATGGCGCTCCCGGCCAATCCCACAGCCATCTCGGGGACCTCGGAAACCTCGAGGCCGACGCCCAGGGCAACGCTCGCCTCGAGTTGGTCGACGGGAAGTTCCGTTTCGACGGGCCGACTTCGATCCTGGGCCGGGCCGTGATCGTTCACGCGAAAGAGGACGACCTGAAGACCCAACCGACGGGCGACGCCGGAGGCCGCGTCGCGTGCGGGACGATCGGAATCGCGAAGTCCTGAGAGTGGCATCTCCGAGGCACGGCAGGACCTGGCCGCCCGGAAAACCTGGGTGTCAGGCCATGACGGGTGTGCAGACATCGGGCCAGACGGCGCGCGGGCGCAGCGTGCGGCGAAGGCCTGCTCGCCTCAGGCTGTTCGCAGGCGCGCCGTCCGGTGGGAGGGTTGGCGGAAGCCGAGTTCCTCGGCAAACCGGATCGCGTCCTGCATCACCGGCGGCAGCTCCGATTCGCGTATACCAACCTGCCTGGCGAGCGGACCCAGATCCTCCCAGGATCCGCTCTCGAGCGTCTTGATCAACCGCAGGAGGTCCCCGAGCGGATTCTCCTCCCCCAGAAGCGCCCGCTGCAGGTCGCCGGCCAGCGGCAGCTCGCGCAGGATCTCCTCCTGAGGGCGGTCGAGCATGGCGTCGAGAAGCGAGAAGAGGCCGAGCAGGAAACAGTCCGCGGCGCGCGCGTCGAGCGCCGCCCGCGGCGCCAGCAGCTCGCCCATCCGCGCGCGGATCAGGGCGACGCGCAGCAGTTCAGGCGGCTTGTCGGCCGCCATCTCGGCCATGGCCAGGAGATTCGCCCAGCGGCGGATCTCGTTCTCGCCGAGGATGTGCAGACCCTGGCGAATCGAGTGGACCCGGCGGCGGAGGCCCAACGCGACGGCGTTGATGTAGCGCAACAACCGCAGGGAGAGCGAGACATCGGCCTCGATGATCCGCGCGAGCTCGTCGGTTCGGATGTCCGCCACATTGACCGCCTGGATGAAACGGAGATACTGCACCTTCTGCGGCGGCACGTCCCGGCGGCACATCGTGACCGGGCGGCTGTAGTAGTAGCCCTGGAACAATGTGTAACCCAGGGCCACCCCTTCGTCATGCTCCTCGGATGTCTCAACCTTCTCGGCCAGCAAGATCAGACCGCGCCTGGCCAGGAGCCGCGCGACGGAGGCGCGCTCGGCGGCCGGGGTCTGCCGGAAGTCGATCTTGATGATGTCGGCCAGAGCCAGGAGCGCCTCAGAGTGGGGAGCGAGGACGAAATCGTCCAGCGCCAGAAGGTAGCCGCGTTTCTTGAACTCCCGGCAGGCCGCGACCACCTCGGGAACGGGCCGGACGGACTCCAGCAGTTCGATGACGATTCGTTCCCGCGGCAGCAGAAGAGGGCGCCGTGTCTCGATGAGCGATTGCGAGAAGTTGATGAACGCGCGGCTTCCTCCGGTCAGCTCCTCGATGCCCCACACCAGGAAGCTGTCGGAGATCACGCGCGAGGAAGCAGAGTCCGCGTCGGCGCCGGGGAAGAAGTTGTCCAGGCTGTTACGAAAGAGCAACTCGTAGCCGAAGGTCCGGTCAGCATCGTCAAGAATTGCCTGCCGGGCCAGGAAGTGGGTCCCCGGGACCGTCGATTCGGCCGGCCCTCGTCTCGTCCGCATACTCCCTGGATCGGTCCCCGGTCCCATCGCCTGTAGCGCGGAGTAGAACCGAGCCGGCGTCAGGGCGCGCCCGTGGCCCGGAGCAGCGCGCGGCCCGCGTCAGGGCGCCTGGATCAATCTGGCGTAGCGGCGCTTGCCCAGCCGTATCAATGTTGCCGCGCGCGGCTCATAGGCCGCGGCGGCGTCCCGCACCTGCTCCTGCTCGACGTAGAAGCCTCCCTGGGCCATCAGCCTCCGCATCTCTCCCTTGCTCGCGACCAGCGGCCGGCCGTCCACCGGCAGAGCCACCAGCAGATCGGGCCACGGGATCCTCCGACCCCGAAGTTCCTCGGGGATGGGGATCTCGGGCACGTCGTCCGGGACCTCCTTGTCCTGGATGGTAGCCCGGAAGCGCTCGGCGGCCGCGACGGCCTCGGCGGCGCTGAAGTACTGTCGAACGAGGTTGGCGGCCACCTCCTTCTTCACGTCCATGGGATTGACGCCGGGCGCGGCCAGCCGGTCCTTCAAAGCATCCGCCTCGGCGGGGACGAGGTCGGTGGCCAGGTCGATATAGCTCGGGATGAGCGCGTCGGAGATCCGCATGGTCTTGCCATACATGTCCTCCGCCGTGTCCAGCACGTTGATGGAGTTGCCGTAGGACTTCGACATTTTCCGCCCGTCGGTCCCCATCAGGAGGGGGAAGGTCCAGATGATGTGGGGCTTCTTGCCGAAGTGCTCCTGGATCCACCGTCCGGCCAGCATGTTCAGGTACTGGTCGTAGCCTCCGATCTGCACGTCGCAGTCCAGGGCATAGGCGTCATAGCCCTGCATGAGGCAGTACAGGGTCTCGTGCAGGCGCAGCGACTCGCCGCGGGCGAGACGGTCCTGGAAGTCCCGGCGGCTGACGACCCACTTCAACGGGAAGATGGCCGCGATCTCCACGAGGTCGGCGAAGGAGAGCCTGGAAAGCCATTCTCCGTTGTAGCGGACCTCGGTCTTCTCCGGGTCCAGGATCCGGAAGGCCTGCCGCTGATAGTCCTGCGCCAGGCTGCGGAGCTGCTCGTGGGTGAAGCGCTTGCGCTCGCTCTTCTGGCCGGTCGGATCGCCGATCAAACCGGTGTAGTCGCCGATGAGGAAGATCACCTGGTGGCCGAGTTGCTGGAAGACTCGCAGCTTCTGCACCGGCACGAGATGACCGATGTGGAGGCTGGTCGACGTCGGGTCGACTCCCAGGTAGACGCGCAGCGGACGCCCCTCCCTGAGGCGTTCGCGCAGTTCGAAGGTCATCTGCTCGCGCAGGGTACGCGCGGCCACCGGGGAGGCTGCCGCCAGATCCGTCGGCGAGATGCCCTGAACATCGGAGAGCGATCTGGCGCCGGCGGCGGCGTTCCCTTGGACCTCTTCCCCCGGCGGGGCTCCCTCGGCGCCTTCCACCTCATCCGCGAAAAGCGCCCCGCGAAGCAGGATGTCCAGTTGTTCGTCCGGATTCATTTCGACCGCCTTTGGCTGCCGGCCTGCCCGAGAGTTCTGGTTGCCCGTCCCAATTCCGATGCTCGGACATGACCCTATTCGTCACAAATGGTGAATTGGGAGAGAAGTCTATCACAACAGCGACGGGCGCTCACGCGGGTGACTCGCCTCCCACCGGCGCCGGCGCCAACACGGGCCAACAGCGTTGCGCCCCGGCAATTGAAACGAGATGGTGCAACTATCCAATAATGAACGTCTGTTCACCTGTAAAAGATCATCGTTTGCTTGCCGTCGTCTTGCTGAGGTGATAGAGTCTCATGATCCACTTAGTCAAGGCTGATCCGGCTGCACCGGCAACGGGCGTGCTTCCCAACTTGTTTGCCGCGCCGGGGTCCCGGAACCAATCCAATGCAAGGACGACCATGAGCTTGAGCACTTCCACGACGACCTCGGCCACGTCGACGCAGATCTCGATCCCCCGTTTCCTGGCGCTGAGCCTGCAGCTGATCCTGGTCTTCTACGTGACCACGCGCTGGTACCAGATCGAGGGTCTGGCCTTCCAGAAGCTCGCGCTGCTGACGTGGGCCGGGTTCATGTTCCACTACTTCCTGCCGCAGCGCCTGCGGTTGCATGCCTTCGCCGCGCTTTCGCTCGGCTCGGTCTTCGTCATCTTCGGACTGGCCCAGGGCGCGTGGCTGATCGGCCTGGGTCTGGCCCTGATCGGGTTGTGCCATCTGCCTGTTCCCTTCGCCGCCCGCCTCGGACTCCTGGCCGCCGCCGTCCTGGCTCTCGCCCTGCAAAGGAGCGGATCGCTGGCATTCCCCTGGTCGTCGGCGATCTGGCCGGTGCTCGGCTCGATGTTCATGCTCCGGTTGATCATCTACGTCTACGACCTCCGCCACCGCAACGCTCCCGCCTCGTTCTCCCACGCGGTGTCCTATTTCTTCATGATCCCCAATGTCTGTTTCCCGCTCTTCCCCGTGGTCGACTACCAGAGCTTCTGCCGCTCGCACTACGACCAGAAGGACCGGCACGCGATCTACCAGACGGGCATTTCCTGGATCCTGCGCGGCGGCATCCAGCTCATCTTGTATCGTCTGGTCTACCAGCACCTGCCCATCGACTCGACCGCGGTGACGGACGTGCCGCAGCTCCTGCGGTACCTGCTGTGGCCCTTCCTGCTCTACCTGCAGGTCTCCGGCCTCTTTCACATGGTGATCGGCATGTTGCATCTCTTCGGATTCAACCTGCCGGAGACGCACCACCTGTTCTACCTCAGCACGAGCTTCACGGACTTCTGGAGGCGGATCAATATCTACTGGAAGGACTTCATGATGAAGGTCTTCTACTACCCCGCCTTCTTCAAGCTCCGCCGGCTGGGCAATCTCCGGGCTCTGGTGCTCGGGACCTTCTGGGTCTTCTTCGCCACCTGGTTCCTGCACTCCTACCAGTGGTTCTGGATCCGCGGCTCCTTCCTGCTGACGTGGAGCGACACCCTCTTCTGGACCGTTCTGGCCGTGCTGGTCGCGATCGGGGTCGTCCGCGAGACGGTCAAGCCGGCGCGGCGCAAGCTGGGCGCGGCGAAGATCCCGTTCTCCAGCATGGCGGTGACGGGGCTGAAGTCGCTCGGCGTCTTCGCGACCATCTGCGTCCTCTGGTCGCTCTGGATCTCGGAGTCGGTGGTCGACTGGGCCTCTCTGTTCGGCGTCCTCGGTACGGCCACGGCGGCGGATCTCTGGCTGATCCCGGCCCTGGCCGCCGGCGTGGCGGCTTACGTGGCCATTTCGATCTTCTACCAGCGACGTCCGGCGCGACCCCTCCACTTCTGGAAGGATGTCGGACGCAACGGCGCCACCGTCGCCGTGCTCCTGGCGGTCGCCGCCCCATCCTTCTACACCCGCCTCGAGCCCGAGACCGCGGCAGTGATCAAGGGCGTGAAGTCTTCCGCCCTCAATGACCGGGACAAGGCGCGCCGCCAGCGGGACTACTACGAACAGCTCAACGACGTGGGCTGGGACAATCCCGAGCTGATGAAGGTGTACATGGAGCGTCCGGCGGATTGGGGCTCGATCCGCTTCCGCCCGGAACTCAGCCGGCTGCGGGAAGGCTTGCCTTACCTCGAACTGGTCCCCCAGGCGCAGGCGCGCCATCGCGGCACGCTGGTCACGATCAACCGTTGGGGGATGCGGGACCGGGACTACGAGAAGACCCCCGCGCCCGGCACCTACCGCATCGCTTTGGTCGGCGCCTCCCACACCTTCGGCAGCGGCGTGCTTCTGGAGGAGAATTTCGAGTCGCTGCTGGAGGAACGGCTGAATCGCGAGGCCCGGGGCGAGCCGCACGGCTCCTACGAGATCCTGAACTTCGCGGTGGAGGGGTACAGCGCGCTGGACGTGCTGGCCGAGCTCGAAAGCAAGGTCTTCGACTTCTCCCCCGCGTCCGTCTTCTACGTGATTCATCCGCTGGACGCGCACCTGGCGGTCGAGCGGCTCTGCAAGCTGATGGATGCGAAGGTCCCGGTCCCCTACGAAGGCGCTGTCGCCTTCGCGGCTCGCCATGGCGTCACCCCCGGAACCCCGGAGGCGACCGGCAGGCGCGTCCTCGCTGAGCACAAGGCCGAGTTGCTCTCGTGGACGTACCACGAGATCGCGGCCCGCTGCCAGGAACGCGGCGTCGCGGGCGTCGCCGTCTTCCTGCCGATTCTGTCCAAGCACGACTATGACCTGGATGCGGCCGCCATCCTCGATCTGGCCCGAACGTCGGGACTGCTGACCCTGGATCTGAGCGGGGTCTATGACGGCCGCCCCGCGGAGTCGCTGCACCTGGCCCCCTGGGACGACCATCCCAACCCGGAGGGGCACAGGCTGGTGGCGGCCCGTCTTTACGATGCCATCCGCCAGAACCAGAACGCTCTAAGGAGGACCGATGTCGGACAACACCATCAAGACCCGGGTCAGGGAGTACATCCTCAAGGAGTTCCTCCCCGGCGAGGATCCTGAGCAGCTCACCGACGATCTCCCGCTCATCAGCGGCCGCATCCTCGACTCGCTCGCCACCCTCAAGCTCGTGGCCTATCTGGAGGAGACCTTCGGGTTCGAGTTCGCCGCCCACGAGGTCGGGGCGGGGAACCTCAACACGATCGACCAGATCGCATCGTTCGTGGAGTCCAAGAAGGCGTGACCCGTCCGCAAAACGTGCCCCATCACGGGGGCGTGACCCGTCCGCAGGGCGTGCCCATCACGAGGGCGTGACCCGACCGCAAAACGTGCCCCATCAGGAGGGCGTGACCAGAATGGAAGGCTGGAACGGAATGGAAGCAACCTGCGTGCGCGCGGCGGAGCGGCCGGATGGACGCGCTGCTTCGCTCCACGGCTATCTGGAAGCCAGCGCGCGCCGGCGGCCAGGACACACCGCGGTCGAGGACCCGGGGGTCGGGGCTATCACCTACGCGGGCCTGGACGCTCTGAGCGACCGGATGCGCGACCGGTTACGGCACGCCGGGGTCCGGCCGGGCGACCGGGTGGGCATCTGCCTGCGCAAGTCGATCGATGCGGTGGCCGCCATCTTCGGGATCATGAAGTGCGGCGCGGCGCACGTTCCGGTCGACGCCTCGGCGCCGCCCGAGCGCAACGCCTACATCCTGCGGGACTGTCAGGTCCGCGCCGTGATCGTGGAAAGCGCCAGCACGGACGCCATCGTCCAGGCCTGGGAAGGCTGGGGCGAGGACGTGGCCCTGCTGGCCGTCGAGCGCACCCCGCCCGCCCCGGAAGAGGCCACTCCGCCCGCCGGTGCACGCCTTGCGCCGCTGGATCAAGCGGCCGCGGCGTCACAGTCTCCCGCGTGGCCCCTGGCGCGCCTCCTGGACCGGCTCCAGGCCGAGGATCCGGCCCCGCCCAGCTCCACCGTGGTTCCGGACCAAGACGACCTGGCCTACATCCTCTACACCTCGGGCTCCACCGGACGGCCCAAGGGGGTCATGATCTCTCACCGCAACGCCCTGTGCTTCGTCGAGTGGTGCGGCGATGCTTTCGAGCCGCGGGACGAGGACAGGTTCTCCTCACATGCGCCGTTTCACTTCGACCTCTCGGTGCTGGACATCTATGTCCCGCTGAGGCAGGGCGCAACCCTCGTGCTGATCAGCGAGACGGCCGGGAAGGATCCGGTGACGCTGGCCCGTCTCATCTCCGAGACGGGCATCACCTGCTGGTACTCGACCCCGTCCGTGCTGAGCCTCCTGACGCAGTTCGGCCACCTGGAGCGGTACGACTACAGCCGGCTGCGGATCGTCCACTTTGCCGGAGAGGTCTTCCCGATCCGCCACCTGCGCGCCCTCCGCAAGCTGTGGCCCCAGCCCCGGTACTTCAACCTCTACGGCCCGACGGAAACCAACGTCTGTACGTTCTTCGAGGTGCCGGCGCGGATCCCGGACGACCGCCTCGAGCCCTATCCGATCGGCCGGACCTGTCCGCACTACCGCGCGCGCGTGGTCGATGAGGACGGACAGGACGCGGCGCCCGGGCAGGCGGGCGAGCTCTGGATCTCGGGCCCTGGGGTGATGCGGGGATACTGGGGGGCGCCCGGTTTGACTGAAGCGGTGCTCACGACCGACGCCCGCGGCGCTTCCTGGTACCACACCGGCGACGTCGTGACTCTCGACGGGTCGGGCGACTTCCTCTTCGCCGGACGGCGCGACCGCATGGTGAAGAAGCGCGGATTCCGCATCGAACTCGGAGAGATCGAGGCGGCCCTCTACCGTCACCCCGAGGTGAAGGAGGCGGCGGTGATCGCGGTCCCCGACGAGGAGAGCGGCGTGAAGATCCGCGCCTTCCTCGCCTTCCGCTCCGGCAAGGTCTCGATCATCCGGCTGAAGCAGTTCTGCGGCGAGAACCTGATCGGCTACATGGTCCCCGACGAGTTTGTCGCGCTGGAGTCCCTGCCCAAGACATCGACCGACAAGACGGACTACCAGACACTCCGTACCATGCCCTGACCGCCGTCCTTACGCGCCCCGAACCAGCCGGCGATCGAGCCGACGTACGGCCTGCCGCGAGGCGGCAGCCCAGAAGGGAGACGACCCGATGGACTTCTCCATCAGCGATGAACAAAAGGCTCTCCGCGAGGCGATCATCCAGTTCGCGCGCAAGGAGCTCAATGCCGGCATGATCGAGCGCGACCGCGAGCAGCTGTTCTCGCGCGACCTCTGGAAGAAGTGCGGCGACATGCGGCTGCCCGGGCTGCCGATTCCGGAGGAGTACGGCGGCCTCGGCCTGGATGCGCTCGGGACGGCGCTGGCCCTGGAAGCGCTCGGCTACGCCTGTGAGGACTCCGGCCTGGTCTTCGCGCTGTGCGCCCACATGCTTCCCTGCGCGGTCCCGCTCGCGAAGTTCGGCACGCCCGAACAGAAGCGGAAGTACCTCCCCGGGATGTGCCAGGGGGACATCATCGCGGGCAACGCCATGACGGAGCCCAACACCGGCTCGGACGCGTTCGCCATGACCACCCGCGCCGTCAAGGAAGGCTCGGGCTATCGGCTGAACGGCACCAAGATGTTCATCAGCAACGGCCCCATCGCCGACGTGCTCGTCCTCTTCGCGATGACCGACCCGGAGAAGGGCTACCACGGCGGGGTTACGGCGTTCCTCGTCGAGCGCGACACCCCCGGCCTGCAGCTCGGCCACAAGATCGAGAAGATGGGCCTGCGCACCTCGCCATTGGGGGAGATCATCCTGGAGGACGTCCGGGTGCCGGAGGACGCGGTCCTGGGCGGAGAAGGCGGCGGGTCGTCGCTCTTCACGCACTCGATGGACTGGGAGCGCACCTGCCTCTTCGCCTACCACGTGGGCAACATGGACCGGTTGCTGGAGAAGTCGATCGAGTACGCGCGCACCCGCCAGCAGTTCGGCAAGCCGATCGCGAAGTTCCCCGCCATCTCCAACCGGGTCGCCGACATGAAGGTGCGGGTGGAGGCGGCGCGCCTGCTGGTCTACCGCGCGGCCTGGCGCCTGAACCGGGCCCGAAGCGCCTCGTTGGACGCCTCCATCGCCAAGCTTTTCGTGAGCGAGTCGCTGGTCCAGTCCTCCCTGGACGGCGTGCAGATCCACGGCGGTTTCGGCTTCACCACTGAATACCAACTTCAGCGCGCCGTGCGCGACTCGATGGGAAGCACGATCTACTCGGGAACCTCGGAGATGCAGCGGAACATCATCTCGAGCTGGCTCGGCCTTTGACGGCCGGCTCGCTCTCCGTGCGCCGCGATCCTGCCCGCTGACCCGCGATTCTCCAATCGCCGTCCTGTCAGCTCCGGTCCCGCTCCTGCTATAATCGTGACGCTATGTCTGAATCGCGCATTCCCCCTGAATCGCGCACCATCCCTGAGGCGCGCGCCTCGTCCCTCATCGGGCGTTTCTTGTCTCGGCCCCACCGGAAGGCGGCCGCCGGGGGTTTGCTGGCGGGACTCCTGGCCATCTCCGCCCTCGGCACGACGGCGGGAGCGGGCACCGAAGACCCGCCGCTCGACGCCGGGGCGCCGAGCCTTGCCCAGCCACCGGACGATGCGACACCAGGCTTGGACGCGCCGTCGGGTTACTGGACGCCTGGCTGGGACCTCACCCGCGGATTCCCTCTCGCGGATGACGCCGACACCAGCGACGTGCAACGGGAGATCAGCGACACCACCTTCGTCATGCAGGTCAGCGGCCAACCGTTCGCCGTTCCCTACTTCTCTCCCGCGCTGTTGGAGGAAGAACACCCCGCGGCAACCCGGGCCGTCTTCTCCATCCACGGCACATTGCGCAACGCCCGCGACTACCTGCAAGCCGTGCTGGAGGCGTCCCAGGAGGTGCCAGGGGCCGACTCGACCGCCTACCTCATCGCCCCGCAGTTCCTCACCGAGGCCGACGTGGCCGCGGATACCCTGCCTGACACGTTCCTGTTCTGGAAATACATGGGCTGGCGCCAGGGGGACTCCTCGCACAGCACCCTGGATCACCCGCGGCCGGCCGCGCTCAGTTCTTTTGCGGTCCTCGACTCGATGATCCATCGTCTGGCCCGGAGGAGCCCCGGGCTCTCCACGATCGTGGTGGCCGGTCACTCGGCGGGGGGCCAGTTCGTCAACCGTTACGCCGCCGGCACCCCGCTGGTCGAGGAGCTGCGCGACCAGTTCGGCATCACCCTCCGCTTCGTGGTGGCCAACCCCTCGTGCTATCTCTACCTCGACGAGACCCGGTGGACACCGGGCCTCAACAACTTCTACGCCGTTCCCCCTCCCGAGGAGATCAGCCGCTGTCCGGACTACGACTTGTACAAGTACGGCCTGCGGGATCCCAACGAGTACATGAACCAGGGAGCGGAAACGCTCCGCCAGCGCTACTCCAGCCGCCTCGTGCAGTATCTTCTCGGCGGCAAAGACATCGACCCGAACCAGCGGTACCTGGAGCGGAACTGCGCGGCCATGCTCCAGGGCGAGCACCGCCTGCAGCGGGGTTTGCTCTACCGCGGCTATCTTCGCGCGATCTTCGGCGCAGGCATCATCGCGCGGCACCAGTTCTACGTGATCCCCGGGGTGGGGCACGACGCCACCGGCGTGTTCACCTCCGCCTGCGGGATCTACGCGCTCTTCCAGCATGGAAGCTGCACGCCCAACCTGCCGTCCCCGGCCTGGGACGACCGTTCGACCTTCGCCCTTCGCGCCCCCGGCCCGCAGGCGGTCTCCTGGGGAGATTTCGATGGCGACCAGCTCCCCGATCTCTTCCTGGCCTCGCCCGATTCAGCCGACCGCCTCTTCCGCAACGGCGGCGACGGGACCTTCACCGACGTCTCGGGCCCGCCGCTGGCCGACCCCCGGGACGGGATCTCGGCGGCGTGGGCTGACGTCGATCAGGATGGCCTGCTCGACCTCTACGCGGTGAACCGGCGCTCGGAGAACCGCCTCTTCCGCAATCTCGGGTCGGGCGTCTTCGTCGACGATACCCCCGCGCCGCTTGCGGCGGGGGGCGACCAGCAGGAAGCCGGCTGGATCGACTTCGACCGCGACGGCGACCTGGACGTCTACCTCACCCGCTCGGGGTTGGAGCCGGACATCTTCCTGCGCAACGATGGCGAGGCGGGATGGACCGACATCACGCACCTGGTGCCGCAGGACTCGGTCAACTCCCGCGACACGGCCTGGGGCGACTATGACAGCGACGGCGATCCCGATCTCTACGTCGCCGGGGTGGGCAGCGGCTCGAACAGGCTCCTGCGTAACGACGACAGCCTTTTCGTGGATGTCACGGCTCCTCCGCTGGGGGGCGGAAGTCTGAGCGCGTCGGCCTGCTGGGGAGACTTCGACAACGACCGCGATCTCGATCTTCTGGTCGTCTCCTCCTCCGGGCGCGCCATGCTCTATCGCAACGACGGGGCTTCCTTCAGCGAGGTGGAGAGCGAGGTGTTGTCCTCGGCCGGGCCCGGACGCTGCGCCTCCTGGGGAGACTTCGACAACGACGGCGATCTCGACATCTACCTCGTCTGCCGCGGCGCCCGCAACCGGCTCTTCCGCAACGACGGCGGAGGGATGTTCACCGACCTGGCCTCCTACCCCGTCGACGACATGGGCCTGGGCGTTTGCTTTGGCTGGGCGGACTACGACGGCGACGGCAACCTCGATCTGTTCGTCGCCAACGAAACGAACTGGAACAAGCTCTTCCGCAATCGCGGCGGATCGGACAATCATTGGCTCGAGGTCGATCTGCGCGGGGCCGCCTCGAACTCCCGGGGAATCGGGGCCCGCGTCCTCGTGACGGCGGGAGGACAGACCCAGATCCGCGAGATCGGCGCCGAGAACGGGCTCATGGGTCAGAGCGCCGCGACGGCCCACTTCGGTCTGGGCCTGGCCGCCACGGTGGACACGCTGCGGGTCTACTGGCCCGGCGGCATCGTGCAGGAACTTCCGCCCGGGCTCGCGGCCGACCAGAGGATCACGATCACCGAGTCGGGCGTGTCGGCCGCGCCCGGGCTCTCCCATTCAGGGGCCTTCCTGACCCTGCTCGCGACGCCAGCCCCCAACCCGTCGGCCCTCGGCGCCACCTTGCGATTCCTTCTGAGCTCGCCCGCCGTGGTCGCCTTGTCCGTCCACGACGCCGCAGGCCGCCTGGTCGGGGATGCGCCAACGGCACGGCCGTTTCCCGCCGGGCCTCACGAGGTCGCATGGAGTCCGTTGGATCGTGACGGACGCCGCTGTCCGGCCGGAGTGTACTTTGGGCGCCTGCTGGCCCGGGAGGCCGCCCGAGGAGGCGCGGAACGGGCGATCGCTTTTCGCGTCATCCTTCTGCCCTGATGGCCAGCCGCCTGTGGGAGGGAGCTGGTCGGGTCCCGCTGGCCGCGCAGGAGCACCGGTCAGGCCGATTCGTTCCCGGCATCTCCCGGATACCCGAATAGCCGCTTGCTCTTGATCTCCGCGACCACCGGCTCGGGAACCGCGGACTCCCAGGCGGGATTCCCCTGCTGGATCCATCGCAACACCTCGCCCGGCAGGACCGGCTGGTCCCCGAGATGGAAACCGCACAAGGGAATGATGAAGTCATTGCTGCGCAGGTGCGCGTAGAGATGGCGATGCCGTGGCCCCGCATCGAAGTTGTCGGCGGTCACCAGTTCGCCGGTGGCGGGATTCCGCCAGGGATAGATATAGAGGCGCACGTCGCCTTGAAAGATCCGGCCGAGCGCCTCCAGCAATCCCCCGTCCACGTCCTGGTAGTGCTTCTCATCGAGCACCTGGCTCAAGGTGGGCACTCCCAGGACCAGCGCCACACGCCGCGCCGTGTAACGCCGGAGATAACCGACCATGGTGTGGTAGCGGGAGTAGTTCGAGACCATGACCGTCCGCCCGAGAATACGCAGGGTATCCACGCGCGCGAGGAAGTCCCGGTGATCGATCACCTCGCCGCCCGCTGA
>Ga0116149_1003654_pt1 | contig 15770 bp, 11 predicted proteins | sample AD_UKC057_MetaG_FD_89787 | JGI IMG/M metagenome (GOLD analysis project Ga0116149, IMG submission 89787) | Active sludge microbial communities of municipal wastewater-treating anaerobic digesters from USA - AD_UKC057_MetaG | ecosystem: Engineered > Bioreactor > Anaerobic > Digestate | place: USA... | reverse complement strand
TGACCATTGCACATTGACAATTGACCATTGAAGGCGATTGTCTGTTCAACCCTACAACGTCAAGGTCGAATCGCGCTGCAACAACGCGATTGCCGCCGGCCAGTCGTCCTTCGCCAGCCCCGGGCTCACCCATCACCAGCAGTCCGACGTGGACCGCAACGGCGTGCCCCAGGCCACGCACAGGCAGCTACGGGCCAAGGACCGGCCCGCTGGCCCATGACTTCGTGAGCGACGAGGAGTTCGCCCGGCTGCTGCTGGCGCAGTTCGGCAATATCCAGCGGGTGCTGCTGCCCGGGCACGCCTATTACATCTGGGGCGGCTACTCCAACATCGTGAACTACCCGCGGGCCCTGACCGAGTGCGAGCTCTACTTCAGCCAGATGGTCATCTGGGTCAAGGAGCACCCGGTCCTGACCCGCAAGGACTTCATGGGCAACCACGAGTGGTGCTTCTACGGCTAGACGGAAGGGGCCGCCCACCGGTTCTTCGGGCCTAACAACGCGACCGACGTGTGGTCGGTCAAGAAGGTCTGCCCTCAGGCGATGGGCCACCTGACCGAGAAGCCCGTCGAGCTGGCGGTGCGAGCCATCCAGTACAGCAGCCACGCCGGCGAGAACGTCCTGGACCTCTTCGGCGGCTCGGGCTCGATGCTCATCGGGTGCGAGCAGACCGGCCGCCGGGCCCACCTGATGGAGCTGGACCCGCTGTACTGCGACGTGATCGTCAAGCGATGGGAACAGTCTACGGGGCGGAAGGCGAGCCACATGCCCTGGGAAGCGAGATCGAAGATGGGAACCGAGAGCCAAGTACTACACAAGAAGGTCTATAACAACTTACGAGCCATGGCGCCAACCGCAGCCCATATTGCGGCTTTCAGTGCCGCCGGCCAGAAGTGCAGTATGCCGATACCCAAGTGCCATACCAAGTGCGCTCTAACGCGCCACTCACTCTTTCCAAGGGCTCGGATCTCTTCACTGTCCTCCATCAAGTCCCGCATTACTCCTTCACGGTATCTTCGAGGGATCCAAAAAGACAAGCTATCACGCCATTTGTCGGTAATCTGTCGGCTTGGGGCGAGGCCGAATCGCCAAGTATTCCCTACTAATAGTGACGACAACATATTTCCCCCGAAGATGACAAGTACAAAGGCGACCCCGAAAAGAGAACCACGGTTTATTGCGGAGGCTAGTGGTATGACTATCGCAAACAACAGGACTTGGTTGTATATCACCCAAAAACGTTCCCCCTTGGAGCAAGCATTGTCCCTCGCCCGGATGATGCTTCTCTCGGCATCTTCAGACAAATCAAGCAAGCTCCTGCAAGTTGGTGGCTTAAGATGCGCCGCACTGGTCAGCTTCTTTGGCTTTCGGTTCTCGCCCTTTCTATTGCGCATTACTCGTTCTCCCGGCCAGAATGCTCATGACAGTCTGGAGAGAATCGATGGCTCGATGACCATCTGCCGTGATGCGAAAATACTTGCGGCGATACCCCCCATGTTCGTGGCAGGATTCCCCCAAACGGGATTTGACGTAGCCCTGTTGTTCCATGCGATCCAGAGTTACGTACAGGGCGCCGTAGGACAGCGATCGCTTCGTTTCCCGTTCATATGCTTGCCGGATTTCGCGGCCGTATTTCTCTCCATTGATGAGCAACCCGAGAATCACGGCCTCACGCGTTGTTGGTATTCCGTCTTTACCCATAGTTGTCCCTTTCACGCCTCAACGACAACAATTGTATACCTTGACCAAGTGTCCAGTCAATTGAGAGTCCCCGCAAGAGCCCGGAGTCTCATTGGCCGGGGCTCATGTCACCCGAATCGGTCCGGCCTCCAGCCGCAGGCCCTTGCCGTCGTAGACCACCACGCGGATACTGCGGTCGAGCACGGCCTCCGGCTGGCCGGGCAGGCCATCGGCGAGGCTGGCGAAGTGCGGCGGGTGGGGCAGGCCAGCCTGAGTCTTCCGCCGACGGAAGAAGAGGCTTAACAGGAGGAAGTTCGCTACGTCATTCGTTCTCTTCGTCGAGGCATCCGGTGCGGAGGAAGTCGTAGCGGACGGCCGCCCGGGCCTTCTTGCCCGAGACGGAGTGGAAGGTCAGGCGATCGGGGCCGAAGTCTATCTCCGCCACCTCGTCGAACCCGGCCGGTACGCGGAGGACGCCCTGGATGTAGTTGACGGCGGTAGGGGAGTCGGCGCTGAGCTTGAGCGTGGTGGGCACGCCCAGGCGGGTCCAGGCGTTGGGCTTGAGCGACGGGGCCAGCCCCTCCGCCGACAGCCCGCAGACATCTTCCAGGCCCAGGCAGCAATTGCGCCCGTTCCAGGGGAAGGCGTGTCGCCCGTGGTTCTCGATCCACAGCAGCGTGGCCGGCTGGATCGACGGGTCCTTCAGCGAGAACCACACGAATCGCTCGTTGCGGAAGGTGGCGGTGGTCCAGGCGGGGAAGGCCTTTTCGTTGATCACGCCCAGGATGTCGGCGAAGCCCTGTCGCGTGGGCAGCAGCGAGCAGTCGATCGTCGCCGGGTCCTTCCAGATCGACGGGACGGCGGTGAGGCTCTTGAATCGCTTGCCGGGCGCGACGGCCTGGTACTCGCCCCCGGCCGGGTTGCCGCTGGGGCTGGGATGGGTCAGCCCGAAACGGATGGGACTGGTGGCGATCTTGACGCTTTCCGGCTGGTCGGGCATGGCCAGCGTGGCGTGATGGCCCAGGGTGGTGCGCCCGGCGAATCCGTCGATGACGTGGCGGCAGTAGACGACGTTCTGCCCGTCCACCAGGGAGAGCTGCTTGGTCACCTTGGCGGGGCGGACCTTGCAGGCCATCCGTAGCGTGAGCGTGGTCACGTCGCCGGTTTTCTTGCAGCCCTGGAGGGTCCACTTCCGCGTGGCGGTCTCGCCGTGGACGCCGTGGTCTTCGCCCTCGATCTTGTTGTTGCCCCCGAAAGGCAGGCAGAAGAAGTCCCCGCGCAGCGGGTCCAGCACCGGCACGCCCGTGCGGACCTTCTCCTTCTGCCACGGGCTGATGTAGTACGGCTGGATCGGCTTGGTCTTGCGGCAGAACGTGACGGGCGACATGTGCCCGCCGAGCTGGGTGACGGCGAGTTCCACGGTGTCGTTGCGGATGATCCAGGAAGGCTGGTTGACGACGGTCTTGACGACGCTCTTCATGGCGCGGTCCTTTCGCAAGAGGCGGCAATGACACGGGCGAATATACGACAGGACCGCCCTGGATGCAATCGCCGCCGTGCCGGGCGTGCCGGGCGTTGCCCGGGTCGGTGGGGCGTCAGCGGGAGCGGTCGATGATCCGCCAGACGGCTGGGCCCAGGGCCGCCACGGGCACGCGGGGGCGGCCCAGGCGGACGTGCGGCTTGGGCGGGCCGTGAAAGTCCGATCCGCCCACGACGGCCAGGCCCAGGCGCCGCCCCAGGTCCAGGCAGATGCGCGTCAGCGTGTCGGAGTGGTCGCTGTGGTAGGCCTCGATGCCCTCCAGGCCGTGGCCGGCCAGCTCCCGGACCACCCGTTCGAGCTGGAGGCGGTTATCCATTCGCAGGTGGACCGGGTGGGCCAGCACCGCCAGTCCTCCGGCGCGACGGATGGCGTCGATGGCCTGGGCGGGCGAGAGCCGCTCCTTGTCGAAATACGCGGGCTTGCCCTGTCCGATCCATCGGGCGAACGCCTGCTGCACGTCGCTGACGTAGCCCTTGTGGTGCAGGGCCTGGGCGATGTGGGCCCGCCCCACGACGTGACGTTGCCCGGCTGGGGCGGGACCGGCCGCCTCCAGCACTTCCTCCATGGTCAACGGCATTCCCAGCTCGCCCAGGCGGGCCAGGATGCGGGGGTTTCGCTCCGCCCGCCCGGCCTGGAGCGTCTGAAGCGTCCGGGCAAGGGCGTCGCTGGCGGGGTCGATCCCCAGCCCCAACAGATGCAGCGTGCCGTGCGGGCAACTGGCGGAGACCTCGATGCCCGGCACAAGGGCCAGGTCCGGACACTCCCGGGCCGCCCGGCAGGCTTCGTCCAGCCCTTCGACCGTGTCGTGGTCGGTCAGGGCGACCGCCGCAAGGCGGGCCTGGTCGGCCAGGCGCACCAGCTCGGCGGGGCTCAGCCCGCCGTCGGAAGCGGTGGAGTGGGTGTGGAGGTCGACAAAGCGGCGCTTCGTGTCTCCGAGTTCTCGTTCCGTGTTCGTGGTGATCTTCGTGATCTCCGGGGTCTTGGTGATTCTTCCCCCCCCGTTCGCTCTCACGAGTGGACGTCGAGGTAATCGAACCGCCGTTCGCGGCAGCAGGGGCAGGGGGTGTCGGCGGCTGAGCGGGTGGTGTCGATCCGCTGCAAGGCGTTGGTCCACAGGTCGAGCTTGAGCAGGTACGGGCTGACGAGTTCGCGGTGTCCGGCCAGGATCTTCACTGCCTCCATGGCCTGGATGGAGGCAATGGCCGCCACCGCGGGGGGCAGGACGCCGGTGGTGCGGCAGGTGGGCTCGATGCAGGGCGGCGGAGGGGCGTCAAAGATGCATCGAAGGCAGGCGGTCTGCCCGGGCACGATGGTCATGACCTGGGCCTCGGCGCCGACCACGCCGGCGAAGACCCAGCACTTGTTGGCCAGGATGGCGTAGTCGTTGAGGACGAAACGGGCGGCGAAGTTGTCCGTGCCGTCGACGATGACGTCGACGTCGCCGGCCAGCGTGTCCACATTGGCATTGGAGAGGCGTTCCTGGACGCTCTCGACGGTGACGGCGGGATTGATCCGCACCAGGTGGCTGGCGGCGGCGCGGACCTTGGGGGTCTTAGACCTGGCGTCGGCGGTGTCGTACAGGGCCTGGCGGTGGAGGTTGGTGAGATCCACGCGGTCGTCGTCTACCAGCCGCAGGAAGCCCACGCCGCTGCGGGCCAGCAACTCCGCCGACCACGACCCCAGCCCGCCCACGCCGACGATCAGGGCCCGCCGAGCCGCCAGGCGGCGCTGCCCGGCCGGGCCAAGCCCCTCGAACTGAATCTGCCGAGTGTAGCGGCTGGAGATGTCGCTCTGGCCCTTTTTGTCCGCTTGGTGTTTCATGCGGGGTGAGTGTACGGGCGGTGCGCGCGGGTTGCAAGAACGGGCGGGGCTGGGTCAGAAGTGGACAAGCCAGCCGCCGTTGTTGAGGAACCCGCGATAGTTGGGCCAATCGTGCCAGACGACGCTGTTGTCCACCATGCCGACGTTCTGGCCCTCGGGCTCGGCGTTGCGGAAGTGGTTCACGCCGCGCCGGTCGGGACCGAACCACGAACCGTCGGGCTGGAGGCGAGTGAGATCGGCGAACAGGACGCCGTAGGCGGCCTCCTGCGAGGAGAACATCGGAAAGACGGGGTAGCGGTCTGGCACGGGGCTGTACGAGACGCGCAAGGCCCCCTGGACGCTCAGGATCCGGTTGCCCCCGAAATACGGATAGCCGACGACCGAGCTGGTGCTGTCGGGCCAGACCCAGAAATCGTCCCTGTTCCAACCGGGCCCGTTGGAGGGGCAGTAGAAGTGCTCGCGGGTGAGGTTGTAGTTGAAGGAGAAGCAGGCCTTTCGTTCCTCGTCGGTGGTGAGCACCTCGGTGTTGACCTGTTTGCGCAGCAGCCAGTAGGGGCTGGGGTTGGCGGAGCTGGGGGTGTTGCCGATGTGGAGGTAAGGCAGTCGCTCGCGATGCTCGCCCGCATAGGTGAGGCAGGCGCTGATCAGCGCCCGGATGTGGCTGGCGCAAACCACGCGGCGGGCGAGTTCCTTGGACCGGCTGAGCGTGGGCACCAGGATGCTCATCAGCAGCGACAGGATGGAGATGATGATCAGCAGTTCGACCAGGGTGAAGGCCCGGCGCAGGAAACAACCAGCGGACCGACGCCCGGCCCGCTGATGCGAATAGCGCGAATGAGGAGAGACAATCGCCATCAACGTCATTGTAGAGGTTCACCCGCGAAATGACAAGACAGTCTGGCCCCGTCCGGACGCCGCGTGCGTCGCGATTGTGGGTGCCCTCTTGCCAAAACGGTTTGATTCTGCTATGCTGTCTCTCATCGGTGGTGGTTGGGAGCGCATCCACCGGTCGGACTCGCCGGCAGAGAGTTCGCTCCGCCGGCGGGATCGAGGGGGCCGCCGCAGGTCTTGATAAGGTCGATCGTTTTTTGGGTTGTGAAAGGTATGAACAAGCCGATGGACGACTGGACAGGCGCGGAGACCCGGGTAGAGCGGGCCCATGAGTTGTATGAGCAGGGCCGCTGGCCTGAGGCCGCCGCGGAATTGCGGGCGGCCATTGAAGTCAATCCCTACAACGCGTCCTGGTATTTCAACCTCGGCCTGACCCTGGAAGCGATGGAAGACTTCACCCGGGCGTGCGAGGCGTTCCGCGAGGCGCTCGAGCTGGAACCCGAAGACATCGAGACGCTCAACTGCCTGGGCGTCAACCTGACCCGCCGCCAGCAGTATTCCGAGGCCCTGGAGTGCTTCGAGCGGGCCAGCCGGTTGAACGCCGACTACGAGCCCGCCTACTGCAACCGCATCATCACCTACGCGGAGATGGGGCGCCACGAACAAGCCGAGACGATGTTCTATCTCGCCCGCCAGATCAAGGACGAATGCCCGCTCTGCTACTACAACATGGGCAACAGCTTCTACGCCCGCAAGCTCTACGACCAGGCCATCCGCTGCTGGAAGCAGTCGCTCCGCCTGGACCCCAACCACCCGCAGGCCAACAGCCGCATCGCCGAGGCCTACTGGTGCAAGGGCGACCTTCGCGCCGCCCGCTGGCATTACCAGAGCGAACTCCAACGCGACGACCGCGACGTGGACACCCTGCTTGACCTGGGCGAACTGCTGGTGGAAATGAACGACCTGCAGGCCGCCGACGCCAAGTTCCGCAAGGCGCTCGACCTGTCGCCCGACAACGCCTGCGCCTATTTCTGCATCGGCCTGCTGGAGATCAGGCGCAATCGCCTCAGCCGGGCCGAGCAGGCCTTCCGCCGGGTCCTCCGCCTGGACGCGGACTATCCCGGCGCCCACGCCAAGCTGGCGTGGCTGATGATGCGCCGCGGGCAGGTGCAGACGGCCGGGCGACACGTCATCGCCGAACTCCGGCGCAGCGGTGAGAACCCGGCCATGCTCGAAGAACTCGGGCAGGTCCTCCTGGAGGGCCACCTCATCCGCCACGCCAACACCGTCCTGCGACGGCTGGTCGAACTGGCCCCCGAGGACCCGTATGCCCAGCACAATCTGGCGGTAAGCTTCTTCAAGATGCATCGCCTGGACGACGGCATCCGTCACTGCCGTAAGGCCATCAAGCTCCTGCCGGAGTACCCGACGGCCCTGTACAACCTGGCCTTGGCGCATTTGAAGCGAGGGCAGATGCCGCGGGCCCGGCGCTACGTCGCCCGGGCCCTGAGCATGGCCCCGCGGGACGAGAACATCCGCCGGCTGGCCGACCGCCTCAACCGTTACGGTTTCTGGGCCCATCTGCGCCAGACCCTCAGCCACCTGCACCTGCCCAAGTGGTGATTGCGGGGAACAGGGACGAGGGAATAGGGTTGCGGGATTCGAGAGCAGGCACGAGGAAGCAACTGTGATCATTCCTGTTTGTCAGAGTATCGCGAGGTGTCTGCGATTCATGCTTCTTCGCGATTTCCCTGCCACTAATCCATAATCCGCATTCCCTGCTCCACCTATGACTCAGCAAGAACCCACCATCGTCGTCTCCGAGCCCCTCAACGAGCGCAGCCTGGACTACCTGCGGCGCCACGGTCGCGTCATTCAGACGACGGCCGACCGGGCCGCAGAGGTCATTGACCAGGCCGACGGACTTGTGGTGCGAACCTACACGCAGGTGAACGAGGAGTTGCTGGCCCGCGCGGGGCGGCTGAAGGTCGTGGGTCGGGCGGGCGTGGCCCTGGAGAACATCGACGTGCCCGCCTGCCGCCGCCGCGGCGTCGAGGTCGTCCACACGCCGCAGGCCAACACGCTGGCCGTCGTCGACTACACGCTGGCCATGATCCTCCAACTCAACCGGAGGTTCTGGCCCATGACCCGCCCGCTCAGCGAGCCGGAGTTCCACAAGGCCCGCAAGCAGGTGTTCGGGAAGTTCCTGGCCGGCCAGACCCTGGGCATCGTCGGCTGCGGGCGGATCGGCTCGCGCGTGGGGCGGGCGGCGGCGGCACTGGGCATGACCGTGCTCTACAACGACATCCGCCCCGTCGAGCTGGACTATCCGGCCCGGGCCGTCGAGAAGGATGAACTCTACTCCGCCAGCGACATTGTCACCATCCACGTGCCGCTGACCCGTCTGACCCGCGGCTTCATCAACGCCCGCTCGCTGGAACGGTTCAAGCCGGGCTGCCAGTTCATCAACGCCGCCCGCGGGCCGTGCGTGGACTACGCCGCCCTGGCCGAGGCCCTCCGCAGCGGACGCGTGTCGGCGGCCGCCATCGACTGCCACGACCCCGAGCCCCCGCCGAGCGACTACCCGCTCTACGGACTGGACAACGTCATCCTCACGCCCCACATCGCCGCTCGCGTTCCCGAGGCCGTCGAACGCATGTGCGACGTGGTGTACGACGTGGTGGCCATTCTGGAGGGCAGGGCGCCGGAGTATCCGGCTGCCGAGGACGAAGAGTAACGGCCGACGGCAATTGTCGGTCGTCGTTTGGGGCAGAACGGACCGGCGCCGCCGACCGTTCGACAATCGCAAGTCGAGAATCCCTACGCTTTCCTGGCCCGACCCGCGAACACTCTGAGTTCTTCGTAGGCGTTCTGGCAGGGGGGGCCTTCGGCGTGCAGGTATCGGTGGAGGCTCGGGAGGCTTTCGTGGAGGGCCACGATCGACGAGGACACGGTGCCCCGCTGGCTGTGATGCACGCAGATCGCGCCCGCTCCGTCGCCGTCCCCGTGGTCGATGCAGACGCGCTTGCCCAGGTCCAGGGCGTCCTCGAGGTTCCTGGGCCTGTGCGACAGCAGAATCCGTCCCCGGCAGCCCTTGGCGTCGCCCGGGTCGTCCGGCACGGAGTTGCCGATGACGTGCACTCCGTCGCCCAGGGCCTGGAAGACCAGCCGCTCTCCGTAATGGGTGGCCACGAACGCCCGCCGCGGGTCGGCGGCCAGGAAGTTGAAATCATTGTAGGGGTTCAGGCGGACTTCGTCCCTCAGCCGCTGGGCGGCTTCCTGGGCCGACGACGACTGGAGGACGTCCATGCACAGCAGTCCCCGGGAGCGGACGGCGGAGCGGCGGGGCGTGTAGCCGATATTGGCCACCGCCGCCAGGACGCCGGCACGATTGATCGCCAGCCACGTGCCGCCCGCCTGGAGGTCCCGCCCGCCGAACAGGTGCTCGGTGATGGCATGGGGGGGCTGGCTGGGGCGGTCCAACCGCTCGTCGCGGTTGCCGGCCAGGATCACCGGATAATCCGGCACGACCCGATAGAACAGTGCCACGAAACACATGGACAGGTGCTTCCTCTCCTGCAGGGGGCTCGTTCGGCTCTGGCTTCATTGTAGCCCCCGGCGCGGGCGGAGGAAACCCCGCGGCGGAAGAAACTGTTCCGCGGGTCGCGGGCGGTCGCTAGCCGGGCCGCCTGGCCAGGCCTCGGCGGCGCAGTCGCGTCGCGACGGCCGGCAGGCTCAGCAGCAAGAGCAGAGCAGAGGCCGGTTCCGGCACGACGGTCAGGGTCACGTCATTCCCGTCGCCTCCTATGTACGTGATGAGGAAGGGGTTACGTCCCTGACCCGTGCCGTAGAAGATCGTGCCTTCGGTCAGCTCGAGCCCGTCGGGGGTCTGGAACGTGCCGCTGATGAGTCCGGAGCCGTTGGCCAGCAGGATCTGGAAGACGGCATTCTCCGGGGCTGGGAAGTTTACCAGCACGTCCAGGATGCCGTTCAGGCTGACGCCCTGGTTGACCTGGAGCACATCGTTGCCGCCGGTCACTCCCGGGCCGGCCAGACCGTCCAACTCGATCTCCAGCGTCGCGCCGGCCGACTGGTTGTAGGCCCCAGTGATGATGGTCTTGCCGACCGACCCGCCCGGCGCCAGCGTCCCGCCGAGCTGGCTCATGGGCATGTTGAACTGGCCGACGTTCATCAGACGCCCGCCGCTGAACTCGAAGGTCTCGTTGCCGGATCCGACCGCCACGTCTCCGCCGCCCAGGTCCAGCGTCCCGCCGCGAAGCTTATAGGTGGACTGGCTGGTCGGATTGTTGCCGAGCTTGACGCTGCCGCCGTTGAACTTCACCAGTCCGCCGGTCTGGTCGAACAGCCCGGTGCCCTGGTTGAAGTTGATGTTGCCGTTGGTGCCTGTGCCGAGCAGCAATTCCCCGCCGGTCATGTTGTACGTCCCGTTGCCGTTGGCGTACTGGCTGAGCACGAGGTTGTTGGCCCCGTTCACGCTGACGGTCCCGCTGTTCTGGGTGACCACGCCCACGTTGTGCCGCCCGATCTCGAACTGTCCCAGGTTCAGCACGGGCGAGGTGCTCGCCGAGCCGATCACCATCGTCCCGTCGGCGTGGGGGGCGTCGTTGGCGCCGGTGGTGTCGGTTCCGCCGACCAGCAGGGCCCCGCCGATGTTCATCGTGCCGCCCACGACCTCGAATGTGCCCTGGTTCTCCCGCCCGATCACCAGCATGCCGCTGGTGGTCAGCGTCCCCCCGTTCATCGTGTATGTGCCGATGCTGGTGGTGGCGTCCACGTTGGCCAAGTCCACGATGTTGGCGACGACCTCGCCGTCGTTCTGGATGAACGTGCCCTTGCCCGTGTTGCCCACGCGGATGGACCCGTTGGTCCCGGTGGCCTGGAGCACCAGCTTGCCGCCGTTCATGGTGTACGTGCCGACGGCCGAGGCGGCCTGGCCGATGATCAGGTTGTTGGTCTTCACCGTCACCGTGCCGCTGTCCTGGGTGAAGTAGCCCTTGCCACCGCGTCCGACCTCGAGGTTGGCCCCGCTGGTGAAGAGCTGCGCGTCGGTGAGGTTGCCGCCCGGCGTGCCCATGATCACCGTGCCGATCGTGTTGGACTCGTTGGACGCGGCGTCCTGGCCGCCCAGGTACATGCCTCCGCCCGTGACGTCGATCGTGCCGGCCTGGAAGTTCAGCGTGCCGTCGCCCGAGTTGGCGCTCTCGGCGGCGGCCACGCGCAGGCTGTTCTTCACCGTGATCAGGCAGGAGGTGTCGTTGACGGTGAGTTCGCCCGTGCCGTTGTTGCCGACGAACATCGTCCCGGTGTTGTTGATGGTCTGCCCGGCGGGCAGCGTGTAGCTGCCGGTCGTGCCGGCCGCGTTGCCCAGGCGGAAGCTCTGGAGGGTGATGCCGCCGGTCACCTGGAGCGTCCCGCCGTCCACGTACAACTGGGCCGTTCCCACGGACTCGGCGACTTCCAGGATGTCGCCGTCGATCCGCAACATCCCGCCGTTGAGGGTGTAGGCGCCGCCCTTGTTGTTGTTGGGTCCGTAACGGAGGGTGCCCAGATGGACCAGCCCGTCGTTCTGGATCAGATTGCCGTCGCCGGCGGTGTCGCCGAGGGTCAGCGTGCCGGCCTGGAACGTGCCGGCGTCGTGCGTGTAGGTGCGGCTGGCGATGGTAAAGGCGTTGACGTCGACGTCGCCCGTGGTCACGGTGATCGAACCGCCCGTGAAGTTGATCGTGCCGTTGCCATCTTTGATGCTGTCAACTGTCAGGCTTCCGGCGGTGACGTTGAGCGTGGCGGCGTTGTCGGCGAAGGAGAGGTCCTTGGCCGTTTCGCCGGAATTGCTCACCGTGGCGGCCTGCCCCGCGGCGATCAGGGCGTCCTGGGAGGCGGTGGGCTCGGCGGTGGCGTCCCAGTTCTCCCGGGTAGACCAGTCCGTGTCGGCTCCGGCGCCGTCGAAAGTCACCAGAGAGGGCGCGGCATGGCTGGTGGGCAGGTTGTACTTGCGGGCCAGGTAGTAGCCCACCTGGTCGATCTGGGCCTGGCTCAGGGCCGAGTCGTACAGCAGGACCTCGGCCACCTGGGCGCTTAGCCAGTCCGCCTTGACCGCGCTGCCATTGAACCCGCGGCCCAGAGTATAGCCCTCGTCGGTGAGGTTGATCGTATTAGAGGCTCCGCTGACGCTGGTCTGTGTGCCGTCCGTGCCGTCCAGGGCGTAGCGCCCGCTCCCGTAGGTATCGGTGACGGTCATCTGCCACAACCCCACGTGGTAGCTGGTGTCAAAGGCAGGGGTAAACAGGCGGTTGCCATTGTTGAACCGCAGGCCGGCCGCGCTGGTGTCCAGGCCCACGCTGGCCCCGCCCGTGCCGGTGTCGATGTCGCCAAACTGGAGGAGTCGCTGCGAGCCGCCGGTGGTGGTCTGGGTCAGCACGGCAAAAGCGGTGAAGGCCGCTTGGCCGCTGATGCCCAGCGAGCCGGCGAACTCGAAGCCCGCGCCTCCGCCAAAGCCCACCACGGGCAGGCCGTTCACCTTGTTGGTGTAGTACGTCGGCCCGCCGTCGACCAGCACGGCGTCGTGCCCCAGCCCGGAGGAGTCGGCCCAGGTGTCGCCGATGTTGAACTTCTGATTGTTGCTCATGCTCAGGGCGTCAGCCTTCAGCCAGATCGCCAGGCCGGTGTCGACGGGGATGGTGGCGGCGTGGGTCCAGGCGGCCAGGATAGCCAACGTCAAGCAGATGGTTCGCATACTCTCGCTCCCTTTAGCTTACAGATACCTTCTCTTTTTGCGGCAAGCGGGCAGAGTTGTCAGCCCGGGCGGCGAGGCCGACCACCCGATTGCGGGTTCGGTCTCGATGGTCCTCTTCCGCCCATAATCTGATCTATCATAAGGCAAGACGGCAAATGCGCCCACCCTGATTTTCGGGGCGTTGTCGCGGAAATTCGATGACGGGCGGAAGGGCCCGCCGAGGGCGTTGGCGGGCTTTGGGGCTTGCCTGAAGGTCACTTGGGCCGAATGGAGAACGTCTCCTTCAAGACCTTCTTGCCCTGGCTGTAGAAGGTGACGGTGTACTTGCCCTCGCCTCCGGCGGCGTACAGCTTGTTCGGGCTGAACTCCACCCCCATGGTGGAGCGGTCGCGGCTCCAGGTCACTTCCTGCCTGGCCAGCGCGCCCGAGCCGTCCTTGCGGTGGATCTCCAGCAGGAAGTTGTTGTGGTTGGCGACCGGCGGCAGGGCCAGCACGACGTACATCTTCTCGTCGTCGGCGGAGAACTTGTCCGCGTAGCGCCACTGTCCATCCTGGCGGGCAACGGCGGTTCGCAGGGCCTTCTTGGAATCGATCTTGACGGTGACGGGCGTGACGGCGAGGCGCTCGACGAGCTTGTCGACCGCCAACTCCACGGCCCTGGCCAGCGCCTCCCGGGGCGAGAACCTTGGCGGCGATCCGGCCGACGAGATGGTCACCTGCACGGGCGACTGCGTGTCGTAGAGCACCTTTCCGTCCTCGGTGGTCATGCGGACGCTGACGGCTACGTGGCCCGCGTTGCGGGTATCGAGGTAGAAGCGGACCCCGCCGTATCCCCAGTAGCTGGAGTGACGGCGATAGAAGGGCCCGTAGCGGTAGGGGGTGTAGGGCCACTCGGGGTAGTAGGGGCCGTAGTAAGGGGAGTAGTAGTCGCTATAGTACCCCTGGATGGCGCTGCTGGTGGCGTACTCGTGGACGGTCCCGGTGATGAGGGCCTGTGCAGGGGCCGGGGCGGTGGCGGCGGGCGGCCCGCCGGGAGAGGCCAGGCGGTAGGTTCCGTTCATCCGCAGGGCCTCGGCCAGACGGCTGGCGACGATGCGTCCGGCATCCGACGCGGCGGTCTTGTTGCTGAAGGGCAGGACCGCGACCCTCTTGATGGACGGGTCGTAGAAGTCCGGGTAGCTGCGCAGAGGGAGCTTGGCGGAGCACCCGGCCATCACGGCGGTCAGGGCCATCGCGGGCACGAGCTTGCGTAGCGGCGACATCATGGCATCACTCCCTACGGGATTCTCGATCCCGAACCATTGTAGCGTCGGATTCACCGGCAGTCACACCTTGGTTCGGGGGCAAAGCAAAAGCCCACCCCCAAGGGGTGGGCTTTGCGGTAGTGCATGTTCCACGCGGCGGAGGGGGGCTAGGAAGCTTTCCCCTCGCCCTTGTCTTCACCCTTGGCGTCTTCCTTGGGCTTCTCTTCGCTGTCGGCCTTGGCCTGATCCGGTTCGGCGGCCTGGTCGGAGGGCGTGGACGGGGCGGGCTCGTCGCTGACCCCGCCGGCGGGTTCCTCGGTCTCCTCGACGTACACGTCGTCCAGGTCGGTCGCGTCGACTTTCCGCCGCAGCAGGTAATAGATGATCGTCGTGCCGCTGACGCAGTAGGAGATCAGGTAGGCCAGCGTGGCCGCGGCGACCAGGCTGACCCAGAACCAGATCAGCAGGCCGCCCACGCTTTCGCCGCTGGACATGGCGTGCCAGTTGGGCTCGCCCGCCAGGCGCTCCAGCGTCGGGGCGGGCCACATCACGTCGAGCCTGTCGGCGTTCTCGGCCAGCCGGCTGCCGCCGGTGAAAATGCCCATCTTGACGAAGCAATGGGTGCCCGCCAGGGCGATCCAGGCGAAGGTGCGGACGAAGAGGAAGGTGATCACGCCGTAGAAGGTCATGATCAGGGAGTACAGGACCGCCCGCCAGGGCCGGGCGAAGATATAGGAGAAGCTGCGGCTGATGGCGTCGAAGCTGTCGGAGCCCTCGACGGCGATGGTGGGGTACATCAGGGCCCCGCCGCCGGCCAGGCCGACGGTGATGAAGGCAATCAGCAGCCCGCCCACGATGGCCAGGATGAAGGGCAGGCCGATGAGGATGGGCCCGACGAACGGGATGTTGCCCAGCAGGGCCACCAGGGCCATCATGAGCCCCACGCCCAGGATGATCAGGGCGGGCACGAGCGGGGCGCAGAAGAAGCTGAAGAACTTCGAGCCCGCGAATCTCAGGGCCTGCGAGGCGGAGATCTTCTCCTCGCGGGCGGCGTGCAGGGCGGCGATGCGGTAGATGGCCCCGCCGAACAGGGCCCAGACCGCCAGGGCGAACAGGCCCAGCAGGGCGGCGAAGACCCAGTGCTGGCACACCAGCCACAGCACGCCGTGCAGGGCCATCAGCTTCCAGTACAGCAACCCGCAGCGGTCGCCCGCGGGCACCACCTCGCCGGGGGGCGCCTGGAAATTGCCCGCCATGAACTGCACCTGCGGACCCTGAGCGCCGGCGGCCAGGTCCGCCTGCGTCGGAACGCCGCGGGCCTCCATCATCTGGCGATAGTCGCCCAGCCCGCCGGTGATGTTGCCGTAGCGGACGGCGCGGACGGCGTTGACGATGCAGTCGCGCTCCCAATCCAGGAAGGCGGCGAAGGGCGTCTGCCCGCGGAGGCGCTCGATCTGGCGCTGGGCGGCGACCCGGGTGGCGGTGATCGCCCGCAGGGCGCGGTCGCTGTCCTCAGCCGCCACCGCCTTGGCCTTGTCCTTGTCCTTGACGCTCTCGTCGTTCTTGATCCGCCCGTCCACGTTGTCGCCGGCGGCCTTGTTGATCAGGTCTTCAGCCTTGGCCAGGGCGGCGTCGAGGTCCTGCTCGGCGTCGTAGAGCAGGTCGCCCAGCGACTTCTTCTCCAGTTCCTGGAGGGTCGGAGGCTCCTTACCCTTGTCGGCCTGCTGGAGCAGCTCGACGAACGCGGCGCGGAAGTGGGGGCTCTGCGGCTCCATGCGGGCCTGAAAAGCCGCCAGAGTCCGCAGTTGCTGGGCCTGGTCGCGCCGCAGCTTGGCCGCCTCCTCCACCCGCTTGTCGCGCCAGTCCTGAAGGTTGGCCTGGAACTCCGGGGCCCTCAGGCG
>Ga0116149_1003653_pt1 | contig 15777 bp, 6 predicted proteins | sample AD_UKC057_MetaG_FD_89787 | JGI IMG/M metagenome (GOLD analysis project Ga0116149, IMG submission 89787) | Active sludge microbial communities of municipal wastewater-treating anaerobic digesters from USA - AD_UKC057_MetaG | ecosystem: Engineered > Bioreactor > Anaerobic > Digestate | place: USA... | reverse complement strand
CTTCGCCACAAGTGCCGGGGTATCCCGGAAATCCTACGCGAGCTTTGGGGCCTGGGGTGATTACGACAATGACGGGCATCTGGACCTGTTTCTTTCCAGATACATGGGGGTACCGAGTGTCCTCTACCGGAACAATGGCGACGGCACGTTCAGCAGCGTCGATGTGGGCAGCCCGCTGATCGACAGCGCCGTCCGCAACGCCCCCGTTTGGGCCGACTACAACAATGACGGCTTCCTCGATCTCTTCATCGCGTGTGGTCTTACCCAATGGGATCCCCAGTACAATCTCCTCTACCGGAACAACGGCAATGGCAAGGCATGGCTCAAACTCAACCTCATCGGCATCGCCTCGAACCGCTCGGCCATCGGCGCCAAGGTGCGCGTCAGAGCCACGATTGGTGGGAAGACCTTCTGGCAGATGCGCGAACTCACGGGGAACACCGGCGCGAGCGGCGGGTATGGCCTGATCCCCCACTTCGGTCTGGGCGACGCGACTAGCGTCGAGTTGGTCAAGATCGAGTGGCCCTCGGGCATCGTCCAGGAACTCCAGAATGTGCCCGTCCGGCAAACGCTGGAGGTCACCGAACACCAGAAGGACGCGACCCCGGCCCCGACGTTGACCGCGACGCCCTTGACCGAGGGCGCGGTGCAGTTGACGCTCACCGGTCCGACGAATCTGCGCTACGTGTTTGAGGCTTCGACCGACCTAGCGCAGTGGACCAAGATCGGCGTGCGCACCAATCTGACCGGCACCGTCGAGTTCACCGACACCCTGGCGGCCAAGTACGCCCAACGCTTCTATCGCGGCCTGGCGCCGTAGCCCATAATCAGGCGACTGAAACAACCACGGAAAACACGGATGACACGGATCAAGGACCCGCTTCGGTCTTTCTCGGGGGGTCACCGGAATCCGTGTTCATCCGTGAAATCCGTGGTTGTCTCATCTGCAACGGTCACTGCGCCTGAAACGTGCAGCGCCGAGGAACGGAAAACGCAGAGCAGCAAAGCCCATGCGCGTCAAACTCAGCGAGGCGCTTGACTCGGAGTTGAGGACTGGGAGGGCTCGCGGTTACCCAAGTTGTTGGGCCGCTGTGCCTTGCAGCATGTGGTCCGGGGTCAAATCGGCGGCGGGGTCGCGCAGCGTTTGGAGTGCCTGCCTGCCGCGCCGCTGGTGTGTGCCCTCAGCACCGACGGCGGCACGGCGCAGGCAGGCCTGCGGTTCACCGCCGCTTTCCGCATACAGGGATCGGTGACGTCCCACGCAAAGCGGTGCTGAAGCACACGCACTCCAAACGCTGCGCGCCATCCAAACCGCTCGTGTCAACGTCGCTCTGTGGGCTGCTCGCCTCCTCAACCCGATCGTAGCGGTCAACGTCCAACGTCCAACGTCCAACGCTCAACGTCCAACGCTCAACGCCCAACGCTCAACGCCCAACGCTCAACGCCCAACGCTCAACGCCCAACCCAAAACTCTCAGCCATCAACCATCAACCACCCACCATCCACCTTTGAACCGGGAACCCTGAACTCCCAACCCTCACTTTTTTTCACCTTTCTTGTCCCGTCCGTTGCTGGTCTGCGTACAGGTAAGTAGGGGGGCAAAGACCCCGAAACAAGAAGACAGTTATGAAGACCAGGTCAAAAACACACATCCTGTTAGCTATCAGCGGTTTGGCGCTGGCGACGGCGCCGGGCTACGCACAAACCAACGGTCCACTGCCCATTATCTGGCAGGCGGCGTACGGTCCCGGAATGAGCGGCGGGGTCGGATACGCTCTGCCGTACGACTTCATCCAGACGTCTGACGGCAGTTTCCTCATTGCGGGAACTTGTGAAGGCCCGGCCAACGGCATCCGGACAGAGCCCTTTTGTCTCAGTGCCGACGCCTGGGTGATCAAGATCGACGCTCAGGGCCAACGCCAATGGGACAAGTCCTGTGGAGGTGGAACCACCTGGGCACCAGGCGATTATGCCCATCGTGTATTCCTCACTCCGGACGGAGGATTCCTGCTTGCAGGCTTCACGACATCCGCACCCGCCTGCTGCAAAACGGCGCCGCTGCGGGGCCCGAGTGGATACGCTTATCCCAACAATCTCTGGGTTGTGCGCTACGACGCGAATGACGACAAGCTCTGGGACCAAAGCTACCTTCCCGAGGGTCTCAGCGGATGCTATGGGTTTGATTTCACGCCGACAGAGGACGGCGGTTACCTCGGATGCGGACCCGGTACATCCGGTCAGATTACGGCTACTGCGGTTTACGGTGGGATGGCCAAGTTCGATGCCCAAGGACAGCAGCTCTGGACCAAGACCGTCGGCTGCGCGCGTACCTCCGATATTACGTATCTTCTTGTGATTCGAAACACCTCGGACGGCGGCTTCATCGTCGCCGGCTGCTCGAACGCCCAACCGTGCGCCGACAAAACCAGCCCTTACTTCGGTGGCCATGACTCGAATATCCCTCACCTGGGTTCAGACTTCTGGGTAGTTCGGTTTGACGCGCAGCAGAACAAGTTGTGGGACAAATCGTACGGTGGCGCGGCTTCGGAATGCGCGCGTGACATTCACCCGCTCGCGGACGGCGGTTTCATGGTCTTCGGCAACTCCCAGTCGCTCCCGGTCACCGACCCCAGCAAGGGCACCAAAACCAGCAGGCGGTACGGCAACCAGGACTTCTGGGTCGTCCGGATCGACGCCGAGGGCAATCAGCTCTGGGACAAGTCCTATGGAGGCGTCAGCGACGACATCTGCACCTGCGCCGAGCCGATGCCGGATGGCGGCTGGCTACTTTCAGGCACCTCATGTTCACGCCCGAGTGGCAACAAGACAGCCCCACATTTCGGCGGCTGGGACTTCTGGATCGTGCGGATCGACGATCAAGGCAACAAGCTCTGGGATCAGTCCTTCGGCGGCAGGGGGGACGAAGGAAAGATCTGGCGGACCTTTCAACCACCGGTATTCATGCGTGAACGGATCAGACGGACAACTGACGGGGGCTTTCTGCTGACAGGGTTCTCCCAGTCACCGCCCGGCGGCTTGAAAACGGCGCCGCTGATCAGCCAAGGGGACTTCTGGGTCCTCAAACTGGGTCCCGAACCGCCCTCGTTGCGGGGCGAGTTCACGGCGGAAGGTCAATTCCAGCTCTGCCTCATCGCCCCGCCGGAGTTGGAGCACACCATCCAGGGGTCCGCTGATTTGGTCACGTGGACGGATCTCGCGACGCTGGGGCCGAACCCGGACGGTAAGGAGTATTGGAACGATCCGGAGAAGCTCGCGCATCGGTTTTATCGAGCGGCGAGGAAGTGAGCGGAAGGCCACCCCCGGCGAACGTGATCGAAGCATCAGGAAGCGGGTGTGAGGCGGATCATTTATGTGAGCATCACAAATCCGGACAGCACATCCGATCTGCCATACTTTCGAGGCAAAGCAAGACTCGAGTCCTCGCTCAAGGGCTTGGGTGTCTCCTCTTGTATCCTGCGCCCAACCGTCCTGTTTGGGAAAGAGGACGTCCTGATCAACAACATCCCCTGGTCCCTGCGGCATCTTCCCGTGGTGGGATTGGCGTGAAGCGCCCGATCATTTCGGTGTCGGCCGGGCTTGGATACTGGGCTTGCCGGTTGGTGGGCCTGTGTGTCGGCGATGTCATCATCAAAACCCAGCGCAAGCGAACTGGTGGGATGCCTCGTTGGTCCAAGGCGGAGCCTCGCTACAACGGTTCGGCTCGGGACTCTCGAGCGCGGGGACCCAGGTTGCCGTAGCGGTGGTAGTCGATGCTCAGGCTTTGTTCGCGCAGGTACCAGAGCAATTCGACCCGCCCTTCGCCCAGGACCGGACGGCTGATCACCGGGATGGCGGTTTCCGCCGAGGCCTGCAGGACGGCCAGAGGCACCCGATCGGGGGCGGCGTAGCGGACGACATCCGCCTGGCGCGCGCAGATCGCCTGGGCGAGGTGCTCGTCGTCTTCATCGACGAATTCGATGGCGCCCGCCCAGGACTCGGTGAGTTCTTCGAGGAGTTTCAGGGGGGTGTCCGCGTGGCCGGGCGGGGCGCTGACGGTGACGTGGTTGCCGGCGGTGTGAGCGGCGCCCACGCGCGCGAAGAGGTCGAATGGGCTGTCCTCGGGATGCACACGGATCCGGACTTCGCCCGCGGGCAGGTAGCGGCGGACATTGTCCTGACCGACGAGTTGGAAGTGGTCGTGTTGCTTCCCGAACTCCTGGGCCTGATTGCGTTCGTAACTGAGGAATGCTGCCTGGATGCGCGCGCTCTGCCGTTCGCCGTCCGCGCCGAGTTCGGCGGCGCGGGCCTGTAATCCGCCGGCGAGCTCCGCCAATGTGGCCCGGGTCGGGAGACCGTCGGGCTGGGGCGGAACGGCGTCGGTGAACGACAGCAACTGGGCGACGTAGTTGGGGCTGCCGGCTTTGAGACCGGGACCGAACGCGGACTTGCCGAAGCCGCCGAAGGGCTGCCGGAGAACGACGGCGCCGGTGGTGACACGGTTGAGGTAGAGGTTGCCGGCATGGAGGTTGTCGATCCAGTAGTCCCATTCCCGTTCATCGAGGCTCTCGAGTCCGGACGTCAGCCCGTAGCCTGTCTGATTGACGAGGGCGACGGCGTCGCGGAGCCGCTCGAAGCGCATGACCCCGAGCATGGGGCCGAAGAACTCGGTGAGGTGCGTGGTGCTGCCAGGACGCACGCCGTACTTGATGCCGGGGGACCAGAGATTCGGATTGCCGTCGAGTTGACGGGGCATCAGCGCCCACTCCTCGCCCGGTTCGAGGACTTTCAACGCATTCTCGAGATCGCCGGACGGGGGGCGGATCAGGGGGCCGACGCGCGTCTCGAGGTTCCAGGCGGAGCCGACGCGGAGGCTCTCGGCGGCGTCGGTAAGCGTGGCGCGGAATTTCGGATCGTCGTAGACCTCCGCTTCGAGCAGCAGAAGCGACGTGGCGGAGCACTTCTGTCCGCTGTGGCTGAAGGCGGAATGGAGGATGTGCTTGATCGCCTGATCGCGATCCGCGAGTGCGGTCACGATGGTGGCGTTCTTTCCGCCCGTCTCGGCGAAGAGGCTGAGGCGGGGATTATCGCGCAGGATGGCCTGGGCGGTCGAGGTTCCGCCGGTGAGGATGACAGCTTGGATCTGAGAATGGCGGAGCAGGGCGCGTCCCTCGGTCCCTCCGGAGCAGGGGATGAACTGGAGCGTGCGTTTCGAGACGCCGGCCCGCCAGAAGCACTGGCAAAGTCCCCACGCGACCAGGACGGCGTCCGAGGCCGGCTTGAGCAGGACAGTGTTGCCGGCGGCCAGGGCGGCGGCGATCCCTCCGCACGGGATTGCGATGGGGAAGTTCCAAGGGGAAATGACCAGGACAGCGCCGAGGCGGCGGGCATCGAGCCCGGGCTGTTCGTTCCACCAGCACGCGGTGTCGCGGTAGAACTCGAGGAAATCGACCGCCTCGGAAACTTCGGGATCGGATTCGGTCAGGATTTTGCCGCCATTGGCGAGGGCGGCGCCCATCAGAGCTGCCCGGGCGTTGCGGACCTCCTGCGCGACGTGTCCGAGGATCTCGGCTCGTTCTCGGGCTGGCAGGGCGCCCCAGCCGTCCGGATCGGCGGCGGCGCAGGCTACGGCGCGTTCGAGCTCGGCTTCGCTGGCGGGGCGGTAGCGGCCGACGATGACCCCTGGGCGGGACGGATCGAGGCAGGGGCGGACCTGGCGTTTCTCGACGAGCTCTTCGCCGGCGATCACCAGGGCGACCTCCGGCGCCATGCGATCGCAGCGCGGCCGCCACTGTTCGACAATCTGCTGGCCCCACTCTCCGTTGTGCGGAAGGGAGAAGTCCGTGTCCGGTTCATTGACCAGGTACTGCCAGCCGCGAGCGACGGGCGCGGGAGCGGGTGCGGAAGGCAGTTGACGGTTTTGCGTGCGGCGGGGGGCGTCGCCGACTTGGGGGATCGCCTCGAACGCGGCCAGGAATCCGCGTTCGAGCGCCTCCCATTCCGGGCTGTCGACCCGGATCTTGAAGGCGTGGCGCAGGAAGTTCTCGGGTCCGGTGTTTTCGTCGAGACGGCGGATCAGGTAGCCGATGGCATTGATGAAATGCTCTTTGCGGCAGGCGGGGGCGTAGAGAAGGACATTGCGCGAGAACTCGAAGAGGGCGCGGCGTTGGTGGTTGGCCATGCCTTCGAGCATCTCGAACTGGACGCGGTCCAGCGCCTGGCGCTCGTGGGCAAGGACCAGCCCGTAGGCCAATTCGAAGAGGTTGTGTGAGGCGATGCCAACGTCCATGGCGGCGAGATTCTCGGGTCTCATGACCTCGTGGACCATGCGCCGGTAGTTGGCATCGGTCTCGGTCTTCGTCTTGTAGGGCGCCTGCGGCCAGCCCCGGAGCGACGCCTCGACCCGTTCCATTTCCATGTTGGCGCCCTTGACGAGGCGAATGGTGATTCGCCCGCCACCGGCCGCAACGCGCCGCCGGGCCCATTCCTGGATGCGAACGAGCGTGCCGCAGGTGTCCGGAACATAGGACTGGAGAGCGATTCCGGCGCGCACCTGTTCGAGCCCCGGCCGGTCGAGCGTGCGCATGAAGGCTTCCGCCGTCAGTTCCTTGTCACGGTATTCCTCCATATCGAGGTAGACGAACTTGGGGACGACCTCGCCGTCCGGCCGCCGGAAGGCGGCGCGGGCCGCGGTGCGGACGAGCCGTTCGAGCCGGTCGCACAGGACGCCGACGGTGTGTTCGCGCGCGAGGGCGGAGATTTGGGAGAAGAGCGTCGAGATCTTGACGGACACCACCTCGATCTCGGGCCATTGGAGGATCTGGAGGTATTCGTGGAGCCGGCGTTCGGCTTCGCATTCGCCCAGAATGGCCTCGCCCAGGCAATTGACGTTCATCCGCAACCCCTCGCGAGTCCGCTCGCTCAGGTGATGGGTGAGGATCGGCTTTTCGCCGGGCAGGATGACGTTGGCCGTCTCCTTCTGCATGTGTTCCTTCACCAGGGGCAACGCCACACCGGGCGCATAACCGCCGAAGGACTGGAATCCGCGGAGCAGCGTGCGGTCGAGCGGACTGAAGAATCGGGGCACACCCTGCACATCGAGGATATGGACCAGGTGCCCGACAGCCCGGGACGGGGTCCGCGCGCGAAAGGCCTGGTCGGTCATTTGCGCGAGGGTCGACTTGTCGGAGGGCGTCTGCAGCATGCGATCGAGCTCGGCCTGCTGGCGCCGTTCCGCGGGCGTCTGCAACTCCGTGGCGCGCTGCTGCAGACGGCGGGCGACGAACAGCGCTTGCTGCACCACGACGGGATGGGGCGAGGCGGGGTTGGGGGAGAAACCGCTCAGCAGGTTTTCGATCTTCCGGGAAGTGGACGGGGGTGGGGTGGCGTTCATGAATGGCTGCGCTTCTCATGGCACAAGCGCCGCCGTTTGCCAAGAGCGCGATAGGTGAGGGCCGCCTTCACCTGCCATCCGTTCTGTTCGAGATGCGCCCGCGCCACGGACGGCTCGGCACCCGTCAGTTCGCACACGATGCGCACCGCGCGCTCGCGCAGTTTCTCGTTGGACGGATTCAGATCCACCATCAGGTTGCCGATCACCTTTCCGTTGCGGGCCATCGAGAGCGTGGTCAGCATGTTGAGAACGAGCTTGGTGGCTGTTCCCGCCTTCAGCCGCGTCGAGCCCGTCAATACCTCGGCGCCGACATTGGGCGCGATCACGACATCCGGGCGCCCGCCGCGCGCGAACCTCAGGAACGGATTGAAGCAAATCAACACCGTCGACGCGCCACAGTCCCGGGCGCGGTGCAGAGCGCCCCACACAAACGGGGTGCGCCCGCTGGCTGCAATCCCCACCACCACGTCGCGGCGGGTCACGCCGCGGAACAGGATCGCCTTGGCCCCCGCCTCGGCGTCGTCCTCGACATCCTCGTCAGCCGCCCACAACGCACGGTGGCCGCCGGCCATGATGCCCTGCACCTGGTCGGGGGGGGCGCGGAATGTCGGCGGACATTCGCTGGCATCGAGCACGCCCAAGCGCCCGCTGGTCCCGGCGCCGACATAGAACAAACGCCCGCCGCGCCCAAAAGCCCGCACGATGAGTCCGATCGCCCTCTCGATCTGCACCGCTTCCCCCCGCAAGGCGCGCGGGAGTCGGGTCTCTTCCGAGATCATCAACTCGATTGCGGATGAGAGCGATCGGCGATCCAGGTCGACGGACCGCGGATTGCGTTGTTCGGTCGGCGACTGGCCGGTGGCCTGGGGGATGGGGCAGAAGGGGGCGGGGCCGTCGGGGGACGCAGCCGGCCGGGCGCGCGGACGGCGAGCCGGGTGCGGCAGGGCACGGGCGAGCGCGCGGGCGTGGGCTACGGCGCCCCAAGCCCCTTCCCGTTTCAGGAGTCGGCTTGCGCTTTCGGGCCAGAGGCGTCGGAGCTCGCAGCTCACCGCTCGAGCGAACGCCTTCTGGCGATGAAGCACGCCGCCCACAAAGACGAACTCGACCGGGCGTCCGGGCCGCGTCAATCGCCGGGCGCACGCCACCGCGTCGGTCGCCAGGTGCCGGACTGCGGATTGGATGGCGCTTCGGGCGATGGCGTCTCCCCGCGCGGCGGCGGCGAAGACCTGGACCGCGAGGGCGGCGATCTCGTCCTTGGGCGCCTGATGGATCCAGGTGATGATGTCGTTGGGCTCGTTGAGCTGAAGCCTGAGAAGGAGCCGCGCGCCGAGGGTGGGCCAGCGGCCGGTGAGATCGAATCGGTGAATGGCCTGCTGCATGGCCTCGAGCGCGATGTCGTATCCGCTGCCTTTGTCGCTGAGCAGATGCCCCCAGCCCCCGACTCGCGCTGTCTGGCCGCGCGGGTTGCGTCCGTAGCAGCACGAGCCTGTTCCGCTGATGACGATGACGCGCGTCACGTCCGGTGCGGACGCGCCGGTGTCGGCCGCGGCCAGAGCGGTTTCGAGGTCGTTGCCCGCCCAGCACGGGACTCCGGGCCAGGCCGCCGCGGCTGCGGCCTGAACCAGGCGGCGGTCGGTCGACTCGCGCACACCGGCCATGCCGATGCCCAATGCGGACGGAGCGGGCAGCCGGGTGGCGAGCGCGCGAAAGTGGGAAGCCAACTGGGTTGGGGTCAGCAGGCGCTGGTTGGCCGGGCCGGCTTCGAGTCGGTGGAGCTCGAGCCCGGCCGCATCGGCGGCAATGGCCACGGTATGTGTGCCGCCGCACTCGATGCCGATCAACGTGGTTCGAGCCCGCATTGGCCCGCTGGGAGGAGTCTTCGGCTTCGCCGTGGTCACGTCTCCATGAAACATGCGGGCGAGGGCTTGGCGAGTTGAAAAGGAAGGTGTGATGTCGCTCCGCAGATCACAAGCCAGCCTCGCACCCGAGCCTCTCGGGCGATCGCATTGCTGCGAACCGCAGAGACTCGGGGCGAGGCATGGCTGATGTGGCTGGGCGCAGTTCCGGGTTTGAGCGCGTTTAGCGCGTGGCGCGGAAGTACAGCTCGGTTCCGGTCGGGGTCACCTCGTACGGGCTGACGGCGCCGGCTACGTCCTGCCAGTTCGTCGGGCTGACCGACGACGATTGCTGCAGTTTGCCTTCGAAGGTCACTTGCACCTTGCCGTCGGCCAGCAGGGCGATGGACACAGTGGGTTGGACCGCTGAAGGAACGTACGCCCTGACTGCGTGCGGATTGCTGCGGTCGTTGACGAGGATCTTGGTGTTATCCGGGCCGTAGGTGAAGAACTCGACGTTCCCGCCGCCGCCGCCCTGGTACCAGACCAGTCGGACCGGGTAGAAGCCCGCCTCGGGCGTGATGAAGGCGAACGGGATGTCGCGCGCTCCGGCGCCGCGGTCGCGGGAGAACAGGACGAGGCCGTCGGTCTGGCCGGGCATGCCGATCTGGACTTTCCAGCCGTCGTCGCCGTTGACCGCGAACTTCTGGTAGCCGGCGGGCAGTTCGAGGTACGCGCAGATTTCAGCGGTGATGTTCTCGAACCGCGGATTGCCGGACAGGCCGGTGCCGGGGATGCCCGGGACAGGCTCGTCGGCCTGGCTTGTCATCAGCGTCTGGAAGTTCCCGATCTGGGCGGGCGTGCCGCCGGGATTCATGGTGACATTCCAGTTGATGATGTCGGCGTCGATGTAGCTGCCGTCCGCTTCCGGTCCGGGCACGGCCACGCTGGCCGGGGTGCCGGCCAGTTGCGCCTCGGCGGCGGCGACGGTGTTGCCGCCCGGCCGCGCGGCGGCGGCCTGGGTGACCTTGACGCGGAAGCCCGGGGCATTGAGGTCGACGGCGGAGGCCGGGACAGCGGCGCCGGCGGGGACGTTCACGTAATCGCTGACGGTGAACGTCCAGGAGTTGGTCGTGTTGGCATAGACCAGGCCGGCCGTGTGGGTGGACTTGGGCGCCAGAGGCGGGTTGGGGACATACATCACCAGCACATCCGTCGATCCGCTGATCGGGGTGACGGTGGGGGTGACGCTGACGTCGTCCAGCACCATGCCGACGCTTCCGCCGCCGAGGTCGGCCACGATGGCGCCGATGGCGTCGCCGAACGGCCAGTTGACCAGGGCCTGATTGAACCGCGGCTCGTCATTGGCGATATCCGCCGGATTGCCCGCGCCGACTTTGACGAGGATTGGACCAGGCCCGCTTTGCTGGTGGGTGTTCTGCCAGAGCGTCGCGTGGGTCGGCATTGGGTAGACGGAGAACTTGGTCCAGGGCCGGACCGGGCCTGTGTAGGTGCTGTACGCCTGAATCGGCGATTCGAGCGGGGCGACGGAGTTCGGGTTGGCCGTTGTCGACGGATAGAGCCCCGTCACATCGTTGACGAGAATCTGGGTCCCGAAGTTGCGGTCGATGCTCAGGAACTCGAGGTTGATGCCGCCGCCGCCCTGCCAGAACAGGATGCGGAACGGATAGATGCCCTCTTCGAGGACGAGCACGGTGAAGGCGCCGTTCGGGTTGTTGAGGGGGTTGCCGTTCTGACCGCCCGGGGCATTGCGCCACCCCAGCAGGGTGCCGAGCGTGTCTTTCGGGTTGGGTGCCGACAGGCAGAGCCAGCCGTCATCGACATTCAGGCCGAGGATGTGCGCGCCCGCCTTGAGATCCAGGTAGGTGGTGATCTCGTGCACGGTGTTGTCCAGCCCGATAGCCGTCGAACCGGAACTCCCGCCGCCCGGCACGCCCGGCACGGCGATGTCGGCATTGAAGATGCCGGCGTTCGCGGCCGCGCCGCCCGCTCCGGAATTCCAGTTCAACACGTCGCCCAACTCGTAGCCGCCGCCCGCTCCCGGGCCGGCAACGGCCAGGTTGGGATAGGGCGTGTTGTTGGTGCGATTGATGTAGCCGTTGGCAAACTGGATTTCCGGACGCGGCATATTCGCCGCACCGCCGCTTTGGCCGGTGTAGCGTCCGCCGTTGCCCTGATTTGCGTCGCGGGAGCGATCGATCTGATGGGCCAGCACGTGGAATCCTGTGCCGCTGAGATCCGAAGACGACACCTTGTTCGCGATCGGAATGGGGCGGGTGTAGGAGGGCACACTGAAGGTCCATGTGTTGGAGACCGTTTCGGTGGCGCCACCGACCGGCGTGTGTTCGAAGGTGAGAACGGCCGTCACGGTGCCCGAGGGCAGGAGATTCGCCATCGAACTCGAGCGCACGAGCGTGGTGACCTTGCCATCCTTGCTTTCGGTGATGGTCTGGGGCGTGCCGTTCAATGTCAGCACCGCCGACCCGGCCTTGAGTGGCGAGGCGCCATCGGTCACATCGAGGACCAGATCCTGATCGGCAAACGACCAGAGGTATCCGACTGGAGGCAACGCGCGGGAGATATAAGGCGGCGTGGCGGCGCTTTCGCGGTAGGCCTTGATGGGCTGCGGCGCCGTCAGATCGTTGACCAGCCACCGGACGCCATTGGCATCGACGAAGAAGAACTCGCAACTGGCGCCACCGCTTGTTTCGAAGTACATCAGCCGGACGGGGTAGAAGCCGTCTGCGGGGATGACGACGTCCATGAGCGAATCGACTGCGCCGCGGTCGCCTGCGGTTCCGAGCTGGACGCCGGCGACATCGCCGGGCCCGCGTCCGATGGACAAGCGGAAACCGTCATCGCTGTTGACTCCAAAGCGGTAGCCGCCCGCCTTGAGTTCGAGGATGGTCTCGATCGAGGCGACGAAGCGATCGGTCGTGTTGACGCCGGTATTGCCTGTGAGGCCCGGAATGCTCTGGTCTGCGAAGCCGTTCGCCGATGTGAAGTTCCCGGCCGCAGTGGGGGCGTCCTGATTCCAATTGATCACGCCATCGGTGGTGAAGAAACCCTCGGCATCGGCCGACGCCAGAACGTTGCCGGCGCTGTCGAGCCAATCGGTGAGCGCGGTGTTGGGAAAGGGTTGGCCATTGGAGGGATCGATGTAGCCGTTCGCGATCTGGCGCTCCGCATTCAGATACTGGCCGGTCGCCGGATTGCGGTTCGGATCCATCTGGTGGACCTTGACCTTGAAACCCGGCTTGGTCGCGTCCACACCCGGGAGGGCGTAAACAGGCTCGAGAGCCGTTGCCGTTCCGACCAGCGCGCTGTAGGTGAACGAGTTGTTCAGCGCCGGCGTGCCGGTTGTCCGGTATCCGACGACGATCGTGTTCACGCCGCCCGCCAGGTAACCCGAGGCCGGCCGGTAGACGATTCGAGAGATGTCATCCACCCTGCTCAGGGTGGGCGTGACCGTTGTGCCGTTGACGGTCATTGTGAGCGAGCCCTCGGCGATCGCGTAGTCCCAGTCCTTCATGTCGATCATGACGCCCGCCACGGGGCTGCTCGGGGCGCCAGTGGTGGCGTTCTGCAAGGCCAGAGGCAGACAGGACACCATATGCGGTTGGCCCGAATTGGCGTCGAGCGGGAAGGTGGTGATCTTGAGGTTGTCGATCCAGTGGTTGTCGTAGGAACCGCCGGTGCGCGCGCCAAAGCCGAACCGCGCGCCGATCCCGCTGATTGGGAAGTCCGTGATGGCGCGGAAGATCGGGACATTGGTGTACACGATTTGGCCGTTGTAGGCGAGGTCGAGCGTGCCATCCGTATCGACCCGGATCTTCACCGGCCAGTAGACCGGTGCGCCCCCGGCGGTGGTCTGGGTGCGGATGGTTGTGGCAGAGCCGATGGGCTGGGCGCCCGTGGTGGTCGACGCGGCACCCACCAGCCGGTGGAGCTGGATGACGTTGTTCCACTTCAGGTCGATGGCTGGGGCCTCGGCCGGCGTGCCGCCGCTGTTGTAAACATCGAACGCGATGGTCAGGCCGTTGATGGTGCCCGGCCCTTCCTCAGCGTGGGCCGCATCGGCGAAATCGCCGAAGAAGAACGACATCCCGTCCGCTCCGTTGCCGCTGCCGATGTAGAGGTCGAACGTGACTTCGAATCCCCCGATGATCTCGCCATTGTCGAAGTCCTCGATGATCGCACCGCCCTGCTGGCTGGCGGTCGCGTCGGTGAGCTTGAGGACGCCCGTGCCGCCGACGCCGCCGGTTGAATGGTCGTAATTGAACGCCGTTCCCTGAAGGTTGACGCCAAACGGGATGCCGCCGTTGAAGTCGGTCTCGAATGTGCCGGCCTGGCTGATGGCGCCCCCGGCCAGCAGCGCCAAGCCAGCCAGGGCCATGCCCCGGGACAGCAACCTCGGCTTGTTGAATCGATGTGGTATGGAGTTCATAACGTGATTGGGGACAGATGCTCGTGGCCGAGCATCGGGTTGTTTCTTCCGATTTAGGCTATGGGTGTTGTTGAAGCCTCCGCTCATCATGACACTCGAACCCCGTTCGCCGCGGCGCAACGGCACCCGGCGATCCAGGATCAATTCAACGCTGATGGGCTAAGGCGGCGGGAGGATGGGTGATCCATACGCGTTGTCAAGCCGCTCCTGAACCGCAGTGAACCGCAGTGAACCGCTCCTCGACCGGGCCAGACTTGCCTCGATGGCATCCGCGCTTTAGCGTGGGCATCGCAATGATCAAGCCATTCGGTTCACTCCCGCCAACCGCGGGTCGGATCCTGGTTCTGGGCCTGGGGTTATGCTTTTTCACGCAGGGCCTTGCCCAGCCGATTCAACTGCACTCGGCCAACCCGCATTACTTCTTCTGGCGGGGCAAGCCGACGATCCTGATCACGTCGGCAGAACACTACGGGATGGTCATCAATCCGGACCTGGATTACCGTCGGTACCTCGAGACCCTGAGGGCCGATGGACTCAATTACACGCGCGTCTTCGCCGGGGCCTACGTCGAGAAACCGGGTGCCTTCGGCATCGCGCGCAACAACCTCGCGCCCGGGACGGGGAAGTTCCTGGCGCCCTGGGCCCGCAGTCCCGTGGGCGGTTATGCCGGAGGGGGCAACAAGTTCGACCTGGCGCGCTGGAATCCGGACTACTTCAAGCGTCTGACCGACTTCGTGCAGGAGGCGGGGCAGCGGGGGATCGTGGTCGAGGTGACTCTCTTCTCGTCGATCTACAGCGGCGAGCAATGGTCGTTCAGCCCGTTCAACCCGACGAACAACGTGAACGGGACGCGGCTGACGGACTGGCGGCGGTTGCACACGCGCACGAACGACGGTCTGTTGGTGGTGCAGGAGGCCTATGTGCGCCAGATCGTCCGGGCATTGAACAGCCACGACAACGTCTTCTACGAACTCCAGAACGAACCGTGGTCCGATCATCACACCATGGGCGACCTCATTAATCCCTACCTGCCGGACACGCCGGAGTTCCCGAATGCGGTCGAGATCACGACCGCGCCGTCCCTCGAGTGGCAGGCGACGGTGGCGTCGTGGATCACCCGCGAGGAGAGCGCTCTGCCCCAGAGGCATCTGATCGCCCAGAACATCGCCAACTTCCGGCTGCCGGTGCGCGAGACGGACATCGCGCCCGGAGTCGGCATCCTCAACTTCCACTATGCCTATCCGGAGGCGGTCGCGTGGAATTACGGACTCGCCCGGGCGATCGGCTACGACGAGTCTGGATTCGCCGGGAGTGCCGATGACACGTATCGGCGGGAGGCCTGGGCATTCCTGATGGCCGGAGGCGCGCTGTTCAACCATCTCGACTACTCGTTCACCGCCGGTGCGGAAGACGGGACCGACACCGCGCTGAACGGCCCGGGGGGCGGCAGCCCGGCCCTCCGCCGCCAGTTCAATGTGTTGGGCGAGTTCATCCGGAGTTTCAACTTCGTCGCGTTGCGCCCCGATTCCCAGGTTGTCCGGAAGTCGCCAGGGGTTGTCACACGAGTCTTGAGCCAGCCCGGCGTCGCCTACGCCCTCTACGCCAGGGGGCGATCACCCTGCGCCATCGAACTCGAATTGCCTCCGGGTCCTTATCGGGTCGACTGGGTGGAGACGCGCACAGGGCGGATCCTGCACGCCGAGGCCGTGGCGCACCGGGGCGGTCCGTGCCGCCTCCAGAGCCCGGCGTTCGAAGACGACATCGCGCTGCGGCTGCTGCGCGCCGTGCGATGAGCACGGTCTTTTCATTTGGAGCGGTGCTTGAGGAGTGCTTGGAAAGGGATACGGGGTCGTAAAAGGGGTACAAGGCAATAGGGTCCAAAAGGCAATAGGGTCAGATCCGTATTATTGACACATGAGATCCGGTTGGAGAAGTTCCGGGGCATGGCGCGACCGTTGAGGATCGTGGTGGCGGGCGGGTGGACTCGGGGTCTCAGCCGGCGCCGGGGGCAATGGGAACAGAGAGACACCTATCGCAATAGTGCAACCCCGCGAGCTTTTTCTCATCCTCGCTCTCCCCGCCTT
>Ga0116149_1003652_pt1 | contig 15777 bp, 21 predicted proteins | sample AD_UKC057_MetaG_FD_89787 | JGI IMG/M metagenome (GOLD analysis project Ga0116149, IMG submission 89787) | Active sludge microbial communities of municipal wastewater-treating anaerobic digesters from USA - AD_UKC057_MetaG | ecosystem: Engineered > Bioreactor > Anaerobic > Digestate | place: USA... | reverse complement strand
GTGGATAATATACCTCCCGTAGCAAAATCTCTTGCCGGAATTTTAAAAGGAAAGGATGATTTTGACTTCAGAACATCAATAACTGAATATCTGGAAAAGAAGCATAAGTGAAAATATTAATAGATACGGATGTATTAATTGATTTTCTATATCAAAGAGAAGAATTCTTTGAAAATGCATTGAGAATTATATCTCTGATAGAATCGAAGAAAGTTAATGGTTTTGTTTCTTCACTTATAATATGGAATCTATATTATATTTTATCAAAACACCTGGGCAGCAAAGTTGCAAGACAAAAAATAAAGGATTTCCGGTCAATTATCAATATTATTCCAATTGATGACCGAATAATAGATTCAGCATTGAATTCAAATATAAAAGATTTTGAAGATTCGATTCAATTCTTTGCAGCAAAAAATGAATTGATAGATATTATTGTTACAAGAAATACGAAGGATTATCCAAAGAATATTATATCAATAATGAGTCCAAAAGAGTTTTTGAATTCATTAGATAATTTAGGGTTGAGTGCGGCACCTTTGAATAATTGAGTTGAAGCTCCGTGCTCATAGCCTTTTCGCGATTGTTTGATCAAATTTGAATTTGACAAATCCATATAAAGTACATAATTTAGTCTCATATAGAGGTTGTTATGAACAGCACTCAGGACATTAAACCAATATCTTATGTTAAGGCGAATACGACAGAAGTCCTCTCAACAGTAAATTCTACAAAAAGACCTTTGTATGTTACACAAAATGGAATTGCAAAAGCCGTAATTCTTGATCCGGATAGCTTTGAAAATATGAAAAAGGCTTTAACAATGCTTAAACTGTTGGCTATTGGTGAAGAAGAACTTAAAAACGGAAAATTCTCAAAACAAAAAGATGTCTTTGCGGAAATAGAAAAGAAACACAAATGGATTAAATGAAGGATCAATTTAACGTAATTTGGATCGACTCTGCCAAAAAAGAATTATTTGAAATAGTCGAATATATTGCAGAGGACAGTCAAAGCAACGCAAAGAAAATATATCAAAATATAAAAAGGAAAACTGATTCTTTATCAACAATGCCGCATAAAGGCCGTATTATTCTGGAATTTAAACAATTTGAAATTAATCTGTACCGGGAAGTAATTGAAGCTCCATGGAGAATTATGTACAGAATTCAGGATAAAACTGTTGTTATATTGACTATTCTTGACGGCCGTAGAGATGTTGAAGATATTTTATTTAAAAAAATAATTTCGTTTAATGGCAAAACTGTATTGTGATAGTATATTTTATTGATTTATTATAAACTAAAATTTAAAGGTAGATATCCATGAGTAAATCATTCTATATGTTCTTGGGTATAGTAAATATAATTGCATTGATTATATTTATTATAATATTTCCGTTTATTCTCAAACTTGATAATTCATTTATCATATATTCCTCTATTTATCCGTTATCATTTTTTCTAATAGCAATTTACGCATTTCGCAAATATTCAAGTTATTACACTGAACAATATAATAATATAATTATCGCTTCTTTTATTAAAAGAATATTAGCATTTATACTTGATTGCCTAATAATGTTGCCAATTATTATTGCCTCATATTTCATTCAGCATTTAAATTATATGCTCAGCATAGTATTTCCTATTTTTCTTTTTCTTGTTTGGGCAATCTATAATATTCTATTTGTTGGTAAATTCGGAAGAACCCCGGGGAAAATGATAATGCGTATTAAAATAATTCAGATCAATGACAAACCAATGACATATACAAATTCATTTTATCGTATTTTATTTCAATTTATATTATCATTAATTCCATTATTAAGCTCAACATTAACATTATTATCATTGGATCCAGCATTATTTAATACCCTTGATAAAGTCGGTAAAATTTCATTAATAAAAAATAGCGATTATATTCCTATCTGGTTAAATAGCTTTTTTTCTGTAATAATGATTATTGAATATTTGACTTTAGTATTTAATAAGCGTTTAAGAACCTTTCACGATTTTCTTGGTGGAAGTATTGTTGTTAATAGTTGATTTTATATGCGTCAACGCGTATAGCATTAGCTTCGCTACTTTTTACGCATTTTGGTTGTTTGCAATTGAATAAATCCGGTGGGGCATAAAATGCTAAAACAAAGAATCATTTTTATATTATCAGCAATCCAACTTTCATCATTTGGTCTTAAGGCTAGCGATTATAAAATTGTCAGTGCATTTTCCGGATTAACATTGAGAGAATCGCCGGAATTATCGGCAAAGGCAATCACGACAATTCCTTATTTAGAAAAAGTTAATATAATAAAAGCATCTGATAACACGTTAATCGTTGAATCAATAGAAGATGTCTGGTATAAAATAAAATGGAAAAATTATGAAGGCTGGATTTTTGGAGGATATTTACTTACTCTTGACCAAACTGAAAATCTTAAATTTAAAAATTTAAAGGGATTAAAAAATTCAAAAACCCTTATGTATGATAAATCTCGATCCATTCGAGTTGCTGAAAATACAAGTATAGAATTCTTAAAAAAATCGGATATATCATATACCATAAGCTTTAAAGGTCAATATCCCGTATTAATCATTTTAGCCGGAAATACAATTTTGGATTCTTATAAAGTCATTGATAAAAAAATAAAAGATAATGTTGTTTATTACGATGATCAGGAAAAATTATTAACATTCACCGTTCAATTATCACCTGAAGGCGAGATTTCATCCGGCTTGGCAATTTATACGGTAAAACTAACTCAATGGAGCAAAGAATGTTATGGTTTTTTTATTATGTATACCACTGTTAGTGAAGCTGAAGGTCTACCGTATGATTATTATAGCGCTATCTTTTTTGAAAATAATAGATTTTCAAAAAAGATTTGGAATAAAAACAGCTATGAAATAAATCAAAATGAATGTATGGAATTGTCATACCGCAATAATTCTATTGAAACAGAATATTTCTTTCAAGATTTTGAATCAAAAAAGAATAAATTAGTACTAAAATATAATAATTCAAAGAAACGTTTTGAATCTAAATAAGCTTGATTTATACAATGCTTCTTGAATTATTTCAAAAAAAGGAGTTCTCGATGATAAAAAAAACTAGGGTGTTGAATTATTCGATTTTTCTTTCTTTATTAGTTGTTTTTATTTCCTGCAGTGCATCGCAAATAACCGTCAATGAAGCTAAGTTAAAAAAAATATCATCTATAGCTATTTTGCCCATTGATCGGGCAAAAGGTATTCCGCTATCCGCGGCTATTGAATCTGAGGAGGCTTTTAAAAGCTGTTTTATTCAGTCGGGAATATCTATCGTCGAACGCAAAAAACTCGCTGAAATATTAAAAGAAGATGAATTGAAAATGATGCTTCCAAAGTATTCTGATGAAATGGCTTCTTTGACAGGAGCTGATGCTTTATTGATAGGACAAATTACTCAATATTGTGAAAGTATTAGCGACATAGAGTATATGGGCTATGATAAGGATGAAATGGGGTTTGATATTACGCACAAAGTCGATGAAAAAAATAATAAAGATATTAAACTTGAGAAAAAGAAAATTAAAGATAAGTCTCATGATTTGAATTTTAAAATATTGATTCGATTGGTATCTGTTAGTGATGGTGAAACCATATTGGTTATGGAAAATTCGTTATCAACTAAGTCGTTTAAGGAAAGTGAAGGAAATGTGTTTAAAACTTCGTTAGACCGTTTCAAAAATGACATTCTTGACATGATGAGTTCTGATTTAAAAAAAGTTTTAACATCGAATAGAAAATAATGAAATACACTTCAATTATTCTAATAACCCTATTTTATATTTTCTTTTTTCTTAGGGCTTTTGTGCTGTCCAGAAAAATAGGGAAGAGTATTAAAGCAAATGATATTATTTTAAACACTGCAATTATTTCTGCCGGTATATCAAGTGTTCTGTTTATTTTGCAAAAGACATTGCCCGGTTTCGAATCTTATACTATAGCATTCGGAAGTTCTACTGGATTTGAAATCGCGGGAACAATATTGATTGGAGCCGGATTGATATTCAGTACAATCGCATCATTGAATCTGGGAAACTCATGGAGAGTTGGAATTAATAACAATGATAAAACAGATCTAGTTACAAATGGTTTCTACAGAATTTCCAGAAACCCGTATTTTCTTTTCTATGATATTGTCTTAATCGGATTATCTCTATCATCGCAATCCGTTCTTGTAATTGTTTTTTCAGTGATGACTATTATATTGTTTCATATCTTAATTCTAAAAGAAGAAAAGTATTTAGAAAATATTCATGGCGCTGATTATAGAAAATATAAAACACAAGTACGTAGGTATCTTTAGGACTTAGCAGTGATTGTAATCCACTGAAAAGCTGCGAAAAAATATCTGGAGAAACTTAATGAAAACTAAATTGGACAAATACGAAAATGATATTTTAAGTTCATATGAAAATGATGAATGGGTAGAAGTTCCTGAAATAAAAAAAGAAATAAAAAAGCATGCTTCGTATGCAAAGGCTACAATTAAAAAAGATAAGAGGGTGAATATAAGGATTTCTCAAAAAAGATTTTGAATCGATTCAGCGCAAGGCTTTAGCTGAAGGTATACCATATCAAACCTTGATATCTAGTGTAATTCATAAATATAATGCCGGCAAACTGATTGAAAAGAGATGATAACATTCAAAACGTCATTTAGTAACGGCTTATTCGTTGCCGTTAATGAAAAGTCTGTCATGAATTAATGGATTCTCAAAGATGCATCATCAATAGAATTTCTAATGAAAACATATATATAGTTTCAGTAACTGACGGGCGTAGGATTTTTGAAAATACCATATTAGGCAGAATTCTTAAATCGTGAAATTGTAAAACTGCTAATTACAGCAATGCATTAAGTGCAAATGGATTTGACAAATAGTGAGATTATATTTTTCTGATATCATGATACAAATTGACAATACATCCGCTAATGATATGTTTGATGGGCTTTCATCGAAATTGATGAATTACCTTGTTGATGATATATATAATGAGGATTCTCCAGTTAAAATTGTTGTAGATAATGATGCCGTTTTTGATATACCTATGATCAAACAGGTGAATTACTTTCTGAATATTGTCTCTCAAAATGGTTTAATAAAATTAACGAAGATAGGAAATATCCCTCCGGCAATTGTTAAGGATTTGTATTCACAAAGATTTATTGTTGATGAAATGATAGAAAGCAAAATCACCAAACTAACAAAGGAAACTGATTCCACGAGTATTGAAATTGTTAAGATATTATGCTTCCTTTCCGGATTAATCAAAAAAAGAAACAATTCGATTTCGTTAACAGAAGCGGGTATCCGGCATATCAATTCACCTGATTTATTTCTTATTCTGTTTAACGCATTTCTTTTTAAATTTAATTGGGCGTATTTTGACTCCCATGAAGGAGAGGATATCGGAAAATTTGCTGCCGGTTATACTCTATATTTATTAGCAAAATACGGTTCTGTTGAACGAGACGTAAATTATTATGCAGATTTGTATTTTAAAGCATTTCCATTCTTAAAAAATCAGACTGATGCTTTCGGGTATAATTTTGATAATTCTTGTTATTCTTATCGAACATTCAATAGATTCTTGCTTTATTTCAATTTTATTGAAAATAGGTCTAAAACATGGAGAGCAGAAAGAATATTAACAACAGACTTGTTCAACAGGTTTATCAAATTGAATTGTTTGTCTTAAATATTTCAGATAACTGTTATTCGAACCGATCATTATATTAAAATAAAATAATAAATATATTTAAGGGTTCGCACATCAATCATTTCACGCGATAATATAAATATTGCTTATTAATAATTCCTGTAATATCATAATTCCATGTAAATAAATACGCCGGAGGTTTATTTATGAATTATGCGAGTGATGATTTAATCAATGAGCATGAAGGTATTCTGTGGGCGCTTAACATTCTTGAGAAAATTACTGATGATATCAGTAATAAAAAAAGTATTAACATTGCCGATATCAATGATATCATTTCTTTCTTTAAACTGTTTTCTGATAAATGTCATCACGGCAAAGAAGAAAATATCTATTTTCCTGCTCTCGAAAAGAACAGAATTCAAAATGAAAACGGACCTATCGGTCAAATGCTTATTGCAGCTATGTTATATAATTGGTTTCATAAATTGTAAAGGTAGTTCTGAATTTGAAAAAGAAAACAAAAATATTTTTATACGCATGCGTCGTTTTGCCTGTCTTGCTGATTATTTATTCTTTCATCGAACCATTCATTTTAGTAAATAAAAGTTATGACTTATCAAAACCTGAAAATGAAAAACACGTAAAAATAGTTTTTTTGACGGATATACATGTCGGCCCTTTCTATTCCGTTGAAAGGCTGGAGAAACTGGTAAAAAGAGTCAATAAGCTTAATCCGGATATCATTCTTCTTGGCGGAGATTATGTCCATAGAGATAAAAAATATATACCATTGACATTTTCTGCTTTAAAAGAATTGAAGCCCGCTGTATTCACCGGAGGTGTTCTCGGAAATCATGATCATTGGGAAAGTAAGGATTTATCTTATGAAGAAATGAAAAAAGCTAATATAACCATACTCGACAATGCCAATGCATCCATCAATGTCAATGGCAGGACAATTAATATATTCGGTGTTGGTGATTATTGTGAGGACGTTCAGAAAATAAATTATGATGATATTCGTTTAAGGAATGGTTATAACATTCTTCTCTCTCACAACCCGGACTATATCGGCAAATTAGATCAACATTCCATTGATAGATTCGATCTTGTGTTAAGCGGTCATACTCATGGAGGGCAGGTTACATTATTCGGTTTATGGGCTCCTTTAGTGCCTTCTGTATATGGACAAAAGTTTCGTACGGGTATTAAAACAATCGGTAAAACGGAAATGATTATATCTAATGGAATTGGTACAGTTACTCCTCCTGTTCGGTTTTGCGCGTTTCCGCAAATATGCATTATAACTATTTAGATCAAAATCATCTGCAGTTTTCAACGTGCAATAAATATTATGTTCAATGGTCTGTTAGTTTAATGAAATGTTTATATAATGCATTAAGCGCTGATGAATCATTTAATTCAAATTCATAAATAAAACTTCCAGACTCTTGATTGCATGTTTGCTTATGTTAGTATTGAAAGTTGATTTTATACTATTTCACTCATGTCGTTAAAAAAATGAGCTCGTGTAAATGCGATATCTTTTCTGAAGAAAAGCAGAGTGGCTGATGCACGGGTTATTGATTTGACTTTATGATAAATGGAGATCATACTAAGATGCTCTGATAATAACAAAGGAGGTTAATATCATGGAAAACAAAAAGTACAGGTCAATTGTAAAATTGGATTTTCAGTATGCGCACAGATTTATGAATTATCCGGGAGAAGCAAGTTATCTTCACGGACATTCTGGTTATTTAACATTGGAAATTGAAGGTGATTTAAACAATCACAATTATGCGTATCCTGTAAAAGAAGCGCAAAAATTAGCATGGGCAGTAGCTGACAACTTTATGCATGCAACGATTTTTCAGGAAGGTGATCCCTTGCTCGAATTAGTGCTGCAGGGATATGAGCAAACAGGAATGAAAGGTACAACAAACAGATTCGGGACGCCTGCAAAAGCTCTCAATCATGAATTGGTTAAATCATATCCTGAAAGCAGGGTATCTGTGAGTAAAGGTCCGTCTACTTGCGAATGGTTCTGCACAGTATTCTATGAATTGTTAAAAGATAAGTTGAATATTAAAAAAATTGAATTCCGTTCTTCTTCGCTAAACTGTGCTTCAAGAGAATTTTAGTATAAAGTATTTAAGCAGAAGTACATATTTTTATTATTCTTTCCTGCGTTCTTCATAGAGGGGCTTCTCCATTAGCATTATGTTTCGTAATTATATCTTGGGAGAATATCCTCTTTTTCTAAATCAATAATATAATTAATAAGTTTAACTTCCCGATTGAAGCGGTGATGCCTCTATTTGAAGTATAGATATAAAAAGATGGAGCATGTGCATCATTGATGTATGGGACTGTATTCATAAAAATATCTTGTTATGTCAGTATGAATTATGTTTAATGTCGTTGCGATAATAAAGGGAGAAGGTCTGAATTATGAAAAAAAAACATTTATTTCTAATCGTAATTTTTGAATTGCTGCTGGCCTTCAACGGATATTCTAAGCAAAAAACATATTTATGGATAAAAGCTGAAAGCGGTTTGAATTTAAGAGAAAGTTCTGATATGTCCTCAAAATCCATCGTAATTATTCCATTTGGATCAAAAGTTGAGTATCTCTCAGATTCCGGAGTAAAAGAATCGATAGAAGGAATTGATGGCAAATGGGTTGAAGTAAAGTGGAATGAATTTTCGGGTTATGTGTTTAGCGGATTTACATCAGATAACGAAGATTTTATAATAAATTATAAAGTCGCAGTAGCTGCAAAGGGATTGCCTATTATGGATGCAGATAAGGAATTCTTTTCAAATAGGAAAATTCCGTTTGGAACTGTAGTTGAGTTTGTTAAAAATATTGATGAAGCAGATGTCTCAAAGACTTGGGATTATGATAATTGTGATTTAGCATTAATTAAATATAAAGGCAAGTTGTGTAAGGTTAATAAAAATTTTCTCGATGCAATCGGGTCGAATCAGCATATCTCGGATATGAAAAAAATAAAAGATAAGTTGATCCAGTCTTTTAAGGCATATTCTATGATTGGACTTGATCTATCTCACAGTTTTGACCCTAATGACTTTTCTGTGTATCAATTGGGTAATTACTATCTGATAACAAGTTATTTCTATCATGGTCCCGGGGCAGAAGAAGTTGAAGGATTTTATAAATATCTGTTTCGGGAGAATAATGGCAGATTTGAATACATTAACATATATACAACAGGAAGGTCGTCCAGTAAATGCATATTAACAGATTTGAATAATGATACTTATCCGGATGTTATAGCTTTTGGCGGATATAGTATTATGAAATATGTTAAAATATATATGGGTCAAAAAGACGGATCAATTCAACTGATTTATGATTACGTAGTGTCCGGCAATGAATATGATGATTTGAAAGAATTGAAAATAACAAGCTCAGAAGTTGAGATTATTTATAAGGGTCATAAGTATCATTTTGATAAATCAAAGGGGATGATCGAAAAATAAAAATATAATATTTTAGTAAAGATTTGGTTGTAAGCTGTTTTAGCGGTGTTTAAAATTCAGCTTGCTTGGTTTGAGTAAATGATGAAATATAGGATTTAATTATGTCGAAAAAGAAATTGATAATTATTATTTCATCATTAGTTGTGATTGCCACAATAGCCATGACAATAATATTTTCAACTTATTTACGGGCAAATATTATTCTCTTCAGATTGAGTATCAATAATTCGAATCCTCAGTATTATCAAAGAATCGAACCGATTTACTTAGAATCTAAACAAATTAAAGGATCGTTTTATATTAAAGACCAATTGAGAATTTCAATACCAGCTGAATATAAGAAAGTCGGGAGCAGCAAGATCGGTAATAAAATAAAAACATATTCTTTTATGTCAGGAGAAAAAAAAATTCTTATTTGGACTTCTTATTTTGTTCAAGATAATTATTTATTCATTAGTGACGCTATTAAAACTATTCCTGATGATATTTCTTTTTTTGATTCAGATGAAAAGATACGAACAGATATAGATCATCTTCTTGTCAAAATGATGACGTTATCTGTATATAAGAATATTGAAACTTATGAATCCGATAAATTTGATTTGATATATGATGAAACATTAAATGCACGTTGCGCAGAAGTATATAATATGAAGCACTCAAAATCTGTAAAATTTATATTTAAAAATATACAAAAAGAAGAAATTCTTGAAATACTAAAAACAATTAGATTTGATTGAAATATATAATATAAGTTCTATTGAAAAAATTCAATAAAGGATTAATTATGAAGAAAGTAATTGATTACATGATTCTGGTTCTGTTGATTGGACCGATAATATTGTTTTCATCCGATAAATCATTTATTCCATCGAGTCAGCAAGTAATTCTTACGAGTAATACTATAATTAACAATCCCGAAAATAATAAAATGTGGATACCTGATAAGCAGCAGACAGAAGTTGCCTTAATTAAAGTGTTTATATTTTTAAAGAAAAATTCTAACTCCGAAATTGCTATGATTATCAAAAATAAAAATAAATATGGAGTACAGTTTATTGGCAAAATTAAAAATAATAAAAAGTATATATTTTGTAATTTCTTTCCCTATAAAGAAGATGTCAAGAATATCTGGAAAACGACAAGGATTTTGGTGTTTGGAGGCGGTTTTTGGTATTGGAATATAGAATATAATATTGAAGATGATAAATGTGAATCATTATGGATTAATGGTCCTATATGAATATTTCGACAACATTCACTGTAAACATAATTGTCAGATTTATCATTTCAATGAATTGTCTGCAGTTATTATATTAAATTATATTCTGCATTGAGTCGAACATTATATAAAAAAAGTTAAATATATTTGATTGAGACTTTGATTTGTAACGAGAGAATAAAATGAAATTTTGTCTTATTTGTTCTGATTTGAACCGAAAAAAGATTATCGAGATACTGAATTTTCGGAATGTGCTTCTTGATAATAAGTCAGATTATTTTCTTGTTGAGAAAGGTTTCACTGTTCCTGATGCGGGAATATCTGTTATATTTGATCCGAACTTTGAAAATAATTTATCAGCTTTTCTTAATGAGTTCGTTGTTTCTGAATCCTCTTGGATGGATAAAGAAACCGTTGTAGGGAAGAAAGATGACAGTTTTGAGATAATTCAATTGACAGATATTTCACATTTCGAAGCGGATAACAATGATACTTTCTGTGTCGCAAAATCGAAAAAGTATGAGATTAAAAAGAAACTATATGAGCTTGAAAATGCTTTTTCGAGCAAAGGATTTGTGCGGGTAAATAAATCTTTTGTTGTGAACATTCTTAAAGTTAATGAAATCATACCATGGTTCGGCGGAAGACTGCTTTTGAAAATGAAAGATTCCGATGCGGAAATTGAAGTGTCGAGAAGCAATGTTTCTTTCTTCAAAAAATATATTGATATGTAAGAAATGAAAGTGCATTTCTTTTTGAAATGATTAGACCAGATTAGTTTATATCCTAATGGAGCTGAAAATGAAGATCAATTTTAAAGTAGTAATAATAGAAACCATAAAATATTCATTCCTGTCGGGAGTTATCGGAATAGGAGTTACGATTCCTCTGATTATTGTTTTTAACTGGCAAACGGATATTACACTTTTCAGGGGTTTTACAGCCGGCTTAATCATGGGGCTTATCTGCTATAATGCTTTTACTCTTATCGCGAGCAGTAATCTCAAATTCAGGACATTGTTATCTTTTCTGGCAGTCTCAGTTGTCATCGCAGCAATATCATATTTATATTCGCGTTTTCTCGGTCACGCTGAACATTTTGTCGCTATGATTGCTTCGGCTTTTTCAGTTGTGATGGGGCTTTTATCAACTTCATTGATGTATCTGTATAAAATCAGACTGAACCGCAAACTGCACAAAGCTCAGAATAGATTGACGGAAAAATGTAAAAACTCAGACAAAGATAAATTATGAAGACTTCAGTTGACATTGCTTTTGACGCAGTTCACAGTTCTTATCATGCCTTTTACCATAAATAAATTGCAAAATTGTTTATAATCAGATAGAAGCCTATTGTATCTTAAATGATAAAGGCTTTTTTATGAAAAAATATTTAGTAATGATTTTTGCTGTGGTTTCATTTTGTCTTTTTCCTCAGCAGAAAGAACACGGGCAGTCAACGGATCTGTTCGGTGTTTTTACCATTGATAATGAACTTTATGTCGGAAAACCCGATGAAGCTGAACCTGTTAGAATAACTCAGGAATGGCCTGATTTTAAACCTTCATGGTCGCCTGACGGTGAATGGATTGTTTTTTTCCGAATTGTCAACAGCCCTAAACTTAATATCCCGGAATGGAAAACAAAGATTTGCGTGATTCGCCCTAACGGAACTGATTTACGAGATATTACTGACGGAACTCATAATGACCTGAATCCTACGTGGACAAGGGATGGGAGTAATAATATAATAATCAACAGATGTGATTTCGGGAAATCGCATATTTATTTTTCAACGCCTCATTCAAAGCCGGGTGATGAAAAACTTATAAGCAATCCGGATTTCATGGAATTCGCTCATTGCGGAATGAAGGACGGGCGAATAATAATAATGACAACGAACGGAGTTGATAAGTCTTACTTTGAGTCAACCGGCGAAAAGGGATTATTTTCGCCTCCGTATGTCCGTCTTTTGACACCTGATCCGGGGAAAATAGGGAAATATGAATTTCTGAAATTTGATGAAAAAATTATGATGCTTCCTAATCGTATTTCACTTTCGCCGGATGAAAAGAAAATTGTTTTTGAGAGAGATGACTCATTTGATCCGCTTGGATTCGCAGGGCATCCCCTTGTAATTGCCGACTTTAATAAGGATGAACCTTGTGTCAGCGAAATGAAAATATTCTACGATACGCCGTTTTATGAGTATGCATTATATCCGGCATGGACTACCGATTCAAAAGGAATAATATATTTTGGAAGCTTTGCTCCTTTAAAAATGAAGCTTTATCTTTATAATTTTGAAACTCATGAAATCAGTAGCATTTCACCGGAAAAATTCAAAGCATTTAAATATTTCTGCGGATACAAATCTCCAAAATGAAATGCACCGGAATGGATCTGGTTCTGATGAAACAAAAATATTATGTGGGGGCAAATGAAATCAACTAGTATAGCTGACCGTCGCATTGATATTGACTGGCTTAGAGTCATAACAGTGCTTTCTGTTTTTGTTTTCCATTGCGGACTTTTTTTCAGGTTCACTGACTGGCATTTAAAAAAACAACAGCAGTATATGATATTTGAAATTGTCTCAAACTTTATGATGCTTTGGATAATGCCTGTTATTTTTTCTATATCGGCTGCCGCGAGTATTATAGTACTGAGATCAAAGACTCCGCTTGCATTTTTGAAAGATAGAATTATCCGGCTTTTTATTCCTCTTGTATTCGGCGTATTCGTGCTTGTTCCGCCGCAAGTTTACCTAGAAAAATATTCGCGAAACGCATTTCTTGAGAATTATTTATCTTTTTATCCTCATTATTTTGACGGAATGTACGGATTCGGCGGTAACGGCATGGTTCGGTCTTCATTTGTGGTATCTTCTTATTCTATTGATGTTTACTGTAATTTTTCTTCCACTGCTGATACATGCTGTGCGTGATAAGAAAAATAATATTTTTTCATTATTCGGAAAAACAATGTCGTTGCCGTTTGGAGTATTTATTCCGGGAATTATGACTGGATGGCTGAATGGATACCTCAATCCTGAGATGACATATAATCAAAGAGGTTTCGGCGGCTGGCCGGTTACGGTTTACATGCTGATATTTATATTTGCTGTTTTTCTGCATTCTAATAAGAACTGCAAAGAGATTATTTTGCGTTACTATCGCACAGCTCTGTTATTTGCCGTTATTTGCACTGCCATACTTGTCTACTTTTGGATTGGCAAATATCCGGAATATCTGAGTACACGGTATACGATTATGCAGGGAATTTGCGGTTTCGCGTCATGGTGTTTCATTATAGGACTGCACGGATTATTTTTGAAAAGATTCAGTTTTAAGAATAAATTTTTGTCATATGCGAATGAGGCTGTTCTGCCGTTTTATATCATTCATCAGACAGTGATTATTGTTATCGGATATTTTGTTGTGATGCTGGAATCACCTGTAATTCTTAAATACTTATTGATAATATTCATTTCTCTTATTTTGACAATTCTCTTGTATGAGTTTGCAGTAAGAAGATGGAATGTAATGCGTTTTCTTTTCGGAATGAAAAATATGAAATAGTAATTTATTGCTGTCATGATGCTTTCATCTTGAACATCATATGAAACAGTTTTAAAAAAAATTCATTTTTAGTGATAAAAACTTAAAGCAAATCCGTATTAATTGGTATGCTGAATAAAGAACAAAATAAAGCCGCGAAATTCTCCGAAGGAATCAGCGTTGTAATCGCCGGTGCCGGAAGCGGTAAAACTAAAACCCTCGTTAAACGGATTGAAAATACTCTCAGGGACGGCAGAGTCAAACCCGAAGAAATTCTAATTCTGACATTTTCAAGAAAAGCTGCTGAAGAAATAAGAGAACGTTCGGGAAAAGAAATTGACGACGCGCATAAAATTACAGCCGGAACTTTTCATTCATTATGCTACCGTATTCTTTCGGAAAATCCTAAATTACTTTCAGAACATTTCGGAATCGAAAAGTTCAGCGTCATGAGCGAGGACGATGAGGAGAAGTTTCTTTCGGACATAGTTGCTTCGAAAATCGATAATTTCATGGGGCTTTCAAATAAAACGGTTTTTTATCTTCTCAAGAATCTTCACCGGCTTGATGAATCGCGGATAAAAACGCTGACGGATATCGGGATTACTAGAGAGCTCGAAAGCGTCAAAACCGATTTTGAAAATTATAAAAAAGAACGTTCGCTTTTGACTTTTTCAGATTTAATTTTTTGTGCGAATTCAATTCTGACTGATAATCCTGATTTCAGGGAAAAGATGAGAAAACGGTTCAAATATATTTTTGTCGATGAGTTTCAGGATACTTCCGATGATAATTTTCTTCTGCTTAAAAATCTTCTGCCGGATGATAAGCCTAATCTTTTCGCGGTCGGGGATGACTGGCAGTCGATTTACGGTTTCCGCGATGCGAATATAGATTACATGATACGTCCGCATAAGTATTTCCGCTCGGTATCGAAATATTTTTTGACCGTAAATTACCGTTCGCGCCGCGAGATTATCCGTATTTCAGAGAGAGCAATAAAAAGAAACAAAAACAGAAGCAGAAAAAAAATTAAATCGGCTTCGGGCGCAGGTGGCGAGATTACATTTATGCAGTATTCATCATGGAAGGATGAAATAGAATTGATTAAGCAGATTCTCTCTCGGTCGGTTGCAGGAACAAATTGTGTTTTGTACAGAAACAATTATTACGGAGACAGAATAAAAAAAGAAATCTGTGATTGCGGTGTTTCATTTTCTACGATTCATGGAGCGAAAGGGCTTGAATTCGACAATGTGATTTTATGCGGAGTTGAAGACGGAGTTTTTCCGTGCGCGTTTAATTCGCTTGAGGAAGAGCGCAGACTTCTTTACGTCGCGCTGAGCCGTGCGAAGGAAAAACTCTTTGTTCTATATAAAAAAACCGAAAGCATTGAGCCTCTATTTATCCGCGAGATTACCTGATTTACTATCGTTTGGGTTAAGTCTCGTCATCAGTTTTCCGCAGCATTGCGGAATGGCATCATCTTTTGATATTCTTGATGTTTTTTTGCAGATATCGCATACGTATGTGTAGAATTCCATTTAAGCCCCGCAATAATTATTTGACCTTAATAAGAACATTTCTACATTGATTAATTTACAGAAATAAATCAATAAGTTTTTAAAGGTGCGAATGAATTCTAAAGTTATGTTTGTTTGTCTTGGTAATATCTGCCGTTCTCCGATGGCTGAAGCTGTGTTTAATCATATTGCTGCAGAAAAAGGAATATCAGATTCTGTTATAGCCGCGTCAAGCGGAACAGCCGGAT
>Ga0116149_1003651_pt1 | contig 15779 bp, 10 predicted proteins | sample AD_UKC057_MetaG_FD_89787 | JGI IMG/M metagenome (GOLD analysis project Ga0116149, IMG submission 89787) | Active sludge microbial communities of municipal wastewater-treating anaerobic digesters from USA - AD_UKC057_MetaG | ecosystem: Engineered > Bioreactor > Anaerobic > Digestate | place: USA... | reverse complement strand
GTCATCGGCATGAAGGCCATGCGAGACGCCGACGAACTCATGCTGATCACGCAGCAGGGCATGATCGTCCGCATCGGGCTCAACTCCATGCGGTCCATCGGACGCAACACCCAGGGCGTCCGCTTGCCGTGACCGTGCTCGCACACTGTCAGGAGCGTGGCCATCGGGTCCACCACGGCCATGTCCACCACCTCGTCGCCCTTGCGGAGGTTGATGCCTCGGACCCCGCCCGCCGTCCGGCCCATGGCCCGCACGTCGGTCTCGGGGAAGCGGATCGAGTGGCCGTTGGCGGTGGCCAGGACGATCTCGTCGTCGCCGTGGGTGAGGGCCACGCCGATGACCACGTCGCCCTCGCCCAGGCCCGTGGCCTGGATGCCGCCGCGCCTGGGGTTGGAGTAGGCCTTCAGCTCGGTCTTCTTGATCTGCCCGTTGCGGGTGGCGGTGACCAGGAAGCGGTCGTCGAAATCCCGCACGCTGACCACGGCGCAGATGCGGTCGTCCTTGCCCATCTCCAGCAGGTTGGCGATGGATCGCCCCTTGGACTGGCGGGCCATCGACGGGATGTCGTAGACCTTGAGCCAGTGCATCCGCCCGCTTTCCAGGAAGATGAGCATGTAGTCGTGGGTCGAGGCGATGAACAGTTCCTCGATGAAGTCGCCTTCCTTGGCGTCGCTGCCGATGATGCCCTGCCCTCCGCGCCCCTGGCGGCGGTAGGTCGTCAGCGGCGTCCGCTTGATGTAGCCGCTGTGCGTCAGCGTCACCACCACGTCCTCTTCCGCGATCAGGTCCTCGATGTTGAACTCGCCGGCGGCCGCCACGATCTCCGTCCGGCGATCGTCGCCGTAGCGGTCCTTCATGTCCTGCACGTCCTTGCGGATCAGCTCCATCAGGCGGGCCTCCTCGCGGAGGATGGCCTCGTAGCCCTCGATCTCGGCGACCAGGTTGGAGTAGTCGCGCGCCAGCTTCTCGATCTCCAGGCCCGTCAATCGCTGGAGCTGCATGGCCAGGATCGCGTCGGCCTGCACGCCGGTCAGGGTCTGGTCCTTGGCGATGGCCTTGTCCACGAAGCTCTTGGGCAGCAGCTTGCGGACGGTGGCCGACTCGGTCAGGCGGAGCTTGTGTTTCATCAATCGCTCGCGCGCGGTGGGCACGTCGGGCGACTTCTTGATGATGGCGATGATGGCGTCGATGTCGGCGACCGCGAGGATGAGGCCCTCGAGGATGTGGGCCCGCTGGCGGGCGCGTCGCAGCAGAAAGAGCGTGCGCCGGCGGATGATCTCCTTGCGGTGCTCCAGGTACATCACCAGCATGTCGCGGATGGTCAGCGTGCGCGGGGCGCGGTTGACCAGGGCGATGTTGATGATGCTGAAGGTCGACTGGAGCGGGGTGTATTCGTAGAGCTGGTTGATCACCACCTCCGCCTCGGCGCCCTTCTTCAGGTCGACCACGATCCGCATCCCCGTCCGGTCGCTGTGGTCCTGGATGTCCTGGATGTCCGGGATCCGCCCGTCCTTGACCACGTCGGCGATCCGCTCGATGATGGTGCTCTTGAGCACCTGGTAGGGGATCTCGGTGACGACAATCTGCGTCTTGCCCCCGCGGGTCTGCTCGGTGTGCAGCCGCCCGCGCACCGTGACGCGCCCGCGCCCGGTCTTGTAACCCTGGACGATCCCCTCGCGCCCGCAGATCAGCCCGCCGGTGGGGAAGTCCGGGCCCTTGACGATCTTCATCACGTCGTCGATGGTCGCCTGGGGCTTCTTGATCAGGTGCAGCAGGGCGTCGCACACCTCGTTGAGGTTGTGCGGCGGGATCGACGTGGCCATGCCCACCGCGATGCCCTGGCTGCCGTTGACCAGCAGGTTGGGGAACCGGCTGGGCAGGACGGTCGGCTCCATCAGCCGGTCGTCGTAGTTGGGCATCATGTCGACCGTCTCGTACTCCAGATCGGTCATCATCTCGTTGGCCGGGGCGGTCAGGCGGGCCTCGGTGTATCGCATGGCCGCGGGCGGGTCGCCGTCGATCGAGCCGAAATTGCCCTGCGGATCCACCAGGGGATATCGCAGGTTCCAATGCTGGCCCATGCGGACCAGCGTGGGGTACACCACGCCCTCGCCGTGGGGGTGATAGTTGCCGCTGGTGTCGCCGGCGATCTTGGCGCACTTGATGTGCTTGGTTCGCGGGCCCAGGCGCAGGTCGTGCATGGCCACCAGCACGCGCCGCTGCGAGGGCTTGAGCCCGTCGCGGACGTCGGGCAACGCCCGGTCCATGATCGTGCTCATCGCGTAGGTGAGGTAACTCTCCTTCATCTCCTCTTCGATGGGGAGGTCCTCGATCCGCTCCTTGCCGAAAATGATGCCCGGACCGACGGGCGCGCCGTTGTCCGCCTGGCCGTTGCCGGCCAGCGGGCCGGCGGCGCCGTCGGGCTCTTGTGAATCCTGGACGTCCTTGTCTTCGTCTGCCACGCTGTGCTCCAGACTCTACTGCGAAGACCGCCTGCTCGGCGGGCGATTTCAGGCCCCCGGCCATGCCGCGGTCTTCTCGAAAAACGCTCTTGGGAAACACCCCTCCGGCCCGCCCGTTTCCCCCAGCCGGCCGCGAACCAACATTATCTCAAAACCCACGTACAAAGTACAGCCAAAAAGCGAAAAAAGCGGCAAAAGGGGATGTCATAAGTGTCCGCACAAAGGCAACTTGCGGGCCGCGCGGAAGGGGCCCTCCCCTGTCTGCGGATCCGGCTCAATAGGCCCCCGCGATGCCGGCAAATGCCGACCGGCGGATCCGCCAGAGGTCCTGGTTACGGTTGGCGGCCGGGTCGGGATAGAAGAACTGCCTTTTCGTCGAGGCGTCAATGGTGCGATCGTCCACCCACTTCCAGTACTCGGCGTGTCCGTCGGCAAAACCGAAGTTGTCCCCTCGCTCGTGGAAGTTGGCTACATAGTCCACCCAGCGGTTGTAATTCCAGTCCAGGCGGTCCTGGGCGAAGGTGCCCATGTTGGAACTGGAGCGGCTGTCTTTCTCGTCGCAGAACACCATCTGCTCGCTGGGCGCCAAGACTTGGACGTAGCGATTGGCGTACGGGATGAGCAGATCTGGATGGTTATTCACGATGTCTTCGGGACTCCAGTCACATCCGTTCATCATGGACGCGATGGAGTAGCTGCGAATGTGCTTGTACGGGTCCGACGGGCAGAGATAGAACCGAGTCTCGTGCGTGTACGGGAACAGCGCCCCGGTGGTAATCAAGGTGTAGCGGCTGGAGTTGGACTCGGTTTCATCCCCCCACTTGGCCCAGGGGTTGGCCCCGTGAGTTGATCCGTTCACCAGGCATCCGTTGTTCTCCGCCTGGTAGGTCGCCCAGGCGATCGACAGGTGGTGGACGTTGGAATAGCAGACGTCCTTGTCGACCAGCACCATCATCCGCCCCGCGGTCGGGGCCATGAGCATCAGCAGGATCGCAATGATCGCGATGACCACCAGTAGCTCAACCAGCGTGAATCCTCTGCTGTTCATGATGGCCCATCCTTCCGACCGGGCAGTCATGGACCTTGGCCGCCTTGGCAACGAGGACACTCGCCCCCTCCAGGTGAGCCCGCCGGCAGATAGTACGTTCCGCACGTGGGGCAGCAGACCATCATCCACCCCCTGTGGCGGGCACCGCACAGCGGGCAGTGCGGACGCCGGGTAGCCGTCATGTCTCTCGCTGCGACCGTCTCGTCTATAGTCATTTTAGCGTAATCGCCCGGCTTCAGCACAAATTCCTTGCGGCACCGGTCGCAGAAGTAGCGGTCTCCCTCGGGTCTGGGTTCGGCAACGTCCGCCCGCTCCTGGGCGCCGCGAATAAGCAGAAAAGCCCCGACCAGCGACGCGACGATGACACCCGCCAGGATATAGATCGCCTTATTCTGGGGCATTGGGTCTGTCCACGCCAGGTCATCCTGCCCGTTCGGCACATCCTCGCGCAGAATGGCCCGCATACGGCCTTCCCTGGATTATACTGAAGCCCAGCCCCCTCACAAGCGACAATGCCCGCCGAATTCGCGTCAACGACGGACTTAATTCGGCGTTGCCAGGCGGGATAATCCAGTTTCAGGTCTCTTGTGCTGGAGCCACAGCCATGAAGATCAAGCTCTCTCCCGGCGGGTCGTGCCCGCGATGCTTCTGGGGGTCCTCTGCGCGCGGGGCCCGGCGGCGGCCCAGCCGCCCAATCCGCCGTCCCGCGCCACCGCACCCCCTGCCTCTTTGCAGGGGGCTCTCCGCCCGGCGGAATCCGGTGTCTGCGACGTCCTGCGGCGATCGAGATCGGCCACGACTTCAGCCGCCGCGCGACGCGAAAAGAGAGCGATCAGGGCTTGCCTGTATGATGGTCGCGATACCACTGATTGCGATCGGTCTTGCAGTACGGGCAGACGTCTTTCGTGTCGGTCCCGGGGGGGCGGCCCATCTGGGCGTCGAAGGCCGCCGAGACCGTCCACGGGACGTAGAACTTGCCGCACGCGGGACAGCGGATCATCATGCCCGCGCTGTGACGCGCCTTGCAGGCGGGGCAGTCGATATATTGAGAGAGCGCGGGGTTTTCCTCGGTGTCGCCGGATTGGGCCTGGCGGCGGAAGTAGTCCTTGGTGACGGAGAACTCGTGCTGGCACCTGAGGCACTTGTACGGCATGTTCTCGACCGGCTTGGGCTGCGAGGAGTCGTTGCCGAACAACGACCAGCCCAGCGTGCCCAGGGACAAGAGCAGGACGGCCGCGGCGGCGATCGGCAGGGCCCGCGCTCTCCAATCGGTCGAGCTTGTGCGGAAGTCCATCATGGCTTGACGTACTGCGGGATGTAGGCCTGCTGGATGCGGGCCAAGTCCGGGTTGCCCGGGGTCGACTGGTAGAACCAGTCGATCTTCGGCGTTCGCGGGTCTTGCCACTCCCAGTGTTCCACGTGCCCGTCCGCGAAGCAGAAGTTCGCTCCCCCCAGGTGCCAGGACACGCTGAAGTCGATCCAATTGTCGCCGCCGGGATACACCACCCACGAGCCGCCGTTGTAGCCCCGGGGATCGTTCTCCTCCAGCAGGATCATCGTCTCGTGCGGGTACTGGATCTTCCCCAGTTCCAGCACCGAGACGTAATTCCACGGCGCGGGGACCCAGTTGTTGCCTCCGATGTAGTCCGAGGCCGAGTAGGTCCGGTAGTGGTCGCTGGTGTCCGCCGGGCAACGGTACACTTCCACGGAATTGGTAAAGCGATACAGGATTCCCCCGGTGATCGTCTCCCTCGTGTTGCCCGAGAGCGCCCAGTATCCGGTGCCCGTGAAGGCCCGCATGACGTAGCCGCGATAGGCGATGGCATAGCTCATCCACGCGCGGTTGAGCTGGGAGAGGTTCGACAGGCAGGCCGCCTGCTTGGTCAACTCGCGTGACCGGCTCAGCGTGGGCACCAGCAGGGACAGCAGCAGGGCGATGATCGAGATCACCACCAACAGTTCAACCAGTGTGAACCCGCGACTTGTGCGCTGCCCGCCGACCCTGCCCTGATCGGATCGTCCACGCCCAAACGAGAATATCATTACGTTGCCCATCGCTCACAGAACAGCCCTATCATACGCTGCGCAGCCCTGTCCCGCAAGATGATCCACCGTCTATGTCGACCATCTTGGCGGTTGATTCCTCCGGGCCAAGAGGCCATAATAGACGGGTCGAGCGCCCCCCCTGGAGCACCACCGATGAGAAGGCACCTTCCGCCACCCGCCGTCACGATCGCATCGACCATTGCGTTTTGCCTGGCCTGGAGTCCGGCGGCGGCCCAGCCGGCCGATCCGCCGACGCCCGCGACCTCCCCGGCCCCCGTGTCCGTCGCGGGCGACCTGTGCCACTCCGCCGTCGATCCCTACGACAGCATCGAGGAGCGCCTGCGGTTCTTCCGGGCCGCCGGCGTGGACAACGAACTGGACGCGCAGGAGTCCGCCGCCGACCGCGCCCGGCCCAACGGCTTCATCCGGCGCTTCGACCGCTGGAGCGATCTGCTGCGGTTCGACAAGGACCGCAACGGCACGATCGACTGGTTCGAGGCCGACGCCTACCGCCAGGCCCTCCGCCGGGCCGCCCTGCAAGCCTTCGACGCCGACAAGGACGGCAAGCTCACGCTCAAGGAGCGCGAGGGCGCCAACGACGCGCTGGCGGGCAAGGGCACGGTGCGACTGTCGCTCGCCGGCCAGGGAGTCGCGCCGCTGACCGGCGGTCAGGAGGACGACGATCCTCCGCAGCAGCGCCTCTACCGGGACTACAAGGCCCTCGTCGCCCGCTTCGACGCCGACGGCGACGGGCGGCTGGCCGGCGCCGAGAACGAGGCCATGCAGGAGACCGTCGACCGCGAGCAGGCCGCCTGGGAGATGGACCACTACGACGCCGACCGCGACGGCAAGCTCTCCGCCGACGAACGCCGCACCATGCGCGCCGACGCCTCCGAGCGGGCCAACCGGCAGCGGCAGAGGATCTTCCAGCAGACGTACGGCAAGTACGACCTCGACGGCGACGGCAAGCTCAACGCCGAGGAGTCCAAGGCCGCCACCGACGCCCAATGGAAGCAGGCCGAGAAGAACAACTGGAAGCACTATCAGCAATACGACACCGACGGCGACGGCACGCTCAGCCAGGCCGAACGCGACGCCATGTACGCCGCCTGGCGCAAGCGAAGCGAGCAGGCCGCCTGGAGCTACTACAAGAAGTACGACACCAACGGCGACGGCGAACTCAGCGACGACGAACGCCGCGAGATGACCCGCCAGCACGAACAGCAGGCCGCCAAGGCCCGCGAGCGATACAAGGAGTCCTACCGCAAGTCCATCGCCAAGTGGGACGCCGACGGCAACGGCGAACTCGACGCCACCGAGCGCGAGGCCCAGATGGCCGACTACCGCCGCCAGGCCGACCAGGCCCAGGAAGACTACCTGCTCAAGCACGATGCCAACGGAAACGGGCGGATCGACTACGCCGAGCGCAAGGCCATGATGGAGCAGTACCGCCTCCGCTGGCAGAAGCAACAGAAGAAGATGGACACCGACGGCGACGGGCGGGTCAGCGCCGAGGAGTCCCAGGCCTACCACAAGAAGCAGATCGAGAAGTACGACGCCGACGGCGACGGGCGACTCAGCGCAGAAGAGTGGAAGCGAAGCCAGGAAGAAGAGTAGCCCCTGCCCGGCTTTCCCCTCAAGTCGCAGCCGGGCCCGGGCCGATCTGGCCTATGGTTGGGTGTGTTCTTTGTTGGCACAGACGCAGGTGCCCTGATGCATACGTGGGTGAGTGTTCTGACAACCGTGACCGAGGTGGCGATCCTCGCGGCGGCGGCCGTCCTGTTGATCCTGACGGCCTGCACGGTGATCTGACCCCGCCGCGATCGCTCCGGAGGCGACCTTCCGCCGCTTGTCGATGCGACGCATGGTCGCGTTATCGCGCCAAGGCGGTCTCCGCCTCCGCCCCACTCACTCCCTATTCCTTCTCCCCTGCCCCTTATTCCCTACTCCCTGTTCCCTGCTTCTCAGGAGTTGTACTTCTTGATCAGGTCCAGCAGTTCGGCGATCCGGGTGATCCGGTGGCGGGGGGCGTGTTTGTGGCGGGCGTGGCGGTTGTCGGGGTCTTTCAGCACCGACACCATCCCGCAGCGGTTGGCCCCCACGATGTCGTAGGCGGGCGAGTCGCCCACGAACAGCGTCTGGTCGGCCGGCACGCCCGTCTGTTCCGTCGCGATGCGGAAGATGCTCCGGTGCGGCTTGCGGTAGCGCACGTCGCACGAGTACACGCGGATGGGCAGGTACTCGATCAGGCGTTCCTCCGCCAGGTGGCGGTCCAGCACCTGGGCGGGGATGAACGTGTTGCTCACCAGTCCCAGCACCAGGCCCTGGTCCCGCAGGGCGCCCAGCGTCTGGTGCAGGTCGTCCTCGGTCTTGGCGCAGCGGCTGAGCGGCTCGTACCAGCACCAGGCCAGGTCCACCCGCTGGGCCTCGTTCAGGTCGTGCCCCATCCGTCGCGCCAGGCGGTCGATCACCGTCAGGGCGTTGAACTCCCGCCGGCTCAGACGGCTGACCAGCACCGCCCACCGCACCGCCCATAGCTGCTGGCGGTGGTATCGCGGGAAGGCCGGCAGCGGCAGCTCCAGCCCCTTCAGGTAGTCGTAGGCCAGGCGGGCCCCCGCCTCGAACAGGGTGGGGATGTCCACCTTGCCGAAGTCCAGCAACGTGTCGCCCAGGTCGAACAGGATGCTCTTGATTCGCTGCGCCATGAACCTCGCCTGCGGATGCGCCGGTCCGTGCCGCGGACCGGCCCGCCGACTATAGCGGACGGGCGGCCCCAAAGTCAAACTGCCTCCGCCGGCGCCGCCCCGTCCGCCGCCCGACGACGCCATCTCCCCGGCCCGACGGGGGCGAATTGGCCAAACTCGCGGGATTATGCCTTGCGTATTTGGCCGCCATCCGGTAGGGTACGCGATTCTATAAGACTTACTCTCGGGAGACAGATACGATGGCAGAATATAAAGACCTCGACCGCAAGGTCATCAAGCTGGGCAAGCAGATCGTCAAGATGTGCACCGAGGCCGGCAGCGGGCATCCCTCCAGCGCCCTGTCGCTGGTCCACCTCGTGACCGCCCTGATGTACCGCCAGATGCGCTACGACCCCAAGAACCCCTGGAACACCGGCGCCGACCGCCTGATCCTCTCCGAGGGACACGCCGTCCCCGTCGTCTACGCCGCCTATTGCGAGCTCGGCGGGGTCGCCGGCACCCAGGCCCGGCCCGTCACCCTCAAGTTCGACGACGCCCTCACGCTCCGCGACGCCGCCAGCCTGCTCGACGGGCACCCCAACCCGCCCGTAGGCTTCCCCTTCTTTGACGCCGCCACCGGCTCGCTCGGGCAGGGGCTCTCCGTCGCCGCCGGACTGGCCGCCGCCGCACGCCTCGACGCCTGCGACAAGACCGTCTACTGCATCATCGGCGACGGCGAGAGCCGCGAGGGCCAGATCTGGGAGGCCGTCGACTTCATCGTCGACCACAACCTCACCGCCGTACGCATGATCTTCAACTCCAACCAGCTCGGGCAGAGCGACTTCGTCTCCAAGCAGCAGTCGCCCCAGGCCCTCCAGGCCAAGCTCGAAGCCTTCGGCTGCGACGTGCGAGTCATCGACGGCCACGACTGGGACCAGGTCTTCGAGGCCCTGGCCGCCCCCGTCGGCGACAAGCCCCTCGCCATCGTCGCCAAGACCGTCAAGGGCTGGGGCGTCAAGGAACTCTCCAAGCCCACCAGCCACGGCAAGCCCCTCGAACCCGGCCAGGTCGAGGCCGCCATCGCCGACCTCGACGCCAAGGCCGCCGAACTCGGCGTGACCGAGATGGCCGACGTCCCCGCCGTCGAGCTGACCACGCCCTCCTCCGTCAACCGACCGGCCATCGTGCCCATCTCGGCCGGCGCCTTCGAGGACGCCCTCCGCAACGTCGGCTGGGAGGCCATCATCGAGAAGAAGAAGCTCGGCACGCGCAAGGCCTACGGCGCCGCCCTGGCCGCCCTCGGCGCCGCCGACCCCCGCATCGTCGCCCTCGACGGGGACGTCAAGAACTCCACCTTCGCCGAACTGTTCGCCAAGAAGTTCCCCGACCGCTACTTCGAGGGCCGCATCGCAGAGCAGAACATCATCTCCGCCGCCGCCGGACTGGCCGCCGGGGGACGAATCCCCTTCGCCTCCAGCTTCGCCAAGTTCCTCGTCCGCGGATACGACCAGCTCGAGATGGCCCTCATCACCAACGCCAACATCAAGCTCTGCGGCTCGCACGCCGGCATCTCGCTGGCCGCCGACGGGCCCAGCCAGATGGCCGTCGCAGACCTCGCCTTCGTCCGCGCCTTCGCCCACGCCACGCGGGCCGACGGCGCACCGGCCCTGAGGGTCTTCCAACCCTCCGACGCCATCAGCGCCTTCAAGCTCACCGAGCTGATGGCCAACCTCGACGGCGCCTGCTACATGCGGACGCACCGGCCGGACGTCTCCTTCCTCTATGACAGCGAAGAGACCTTCACCGTCGGCGGGTTCAAGCACCTCCTCGACGGCGAGGACCTCCTCATCGTCGCCAGCGGATACATGGTCCACGTCGCCCGAAAGGCCATCGAGATCCTCGAAGACAAGGCCGGACTCAGCGCCAGCCTCATCGACGCCTACTCCATGCCCCTCGACACCGACGAGATCCTCCAGGTCGGCGACGACTGCCGCGGGCAGATCCTCGTCGTCGAGGACAACTACCTCGGCGGCATCGCCGACGAGATCACCGCAGCCGCCGCCGCCAGCGACCTCGGCGTCCGAGTCAAGACCATGGTCGTCGGCAGCGTGCCCAAGTCGGCCAAGACCCCCGAGGAAATCCTCCAGATGGTCCACCTGTCCGCCGACGAGATCGCCGCCGCCGGACAACAACTGTTCGACGAAGCCGACTAGGCCCCCGCACGGGCCCGCCACGGCCCCGCTTGCCACGGCGTAGTCCCGCAGGGACGACTTGTTCGGCGTAGTCTCGTGGGGGCTTGCCACGGCGTAGTCCCGCAGGGACGAAGCCGGGAATGTCCCGTTTTCCCGGAAAAACCAACCGCCCCGAAAGGGGCGGTTCTGTTTTATAAACTCTTGCGCAAAAACGATTTGAATGGAAATCGGAAACTCGCGATAAAGCCCAAAACCCTGAAAACTCCGCGCCAAACCGGGACATTCCACCCCCAAATGGGACATTCGCCCGCCCCGCCCGCCGCCATATTCCTCCGTAACACCTTTCCGAATAAAGCGTTACGGAGTTTTCATCTTTCGGGACAATCGCCTCGCCGCCCTACAGTGGGGCGGGTCTTGCAGAGCCACCGCGCTCTTGATCGCCGAGCCCTTCTCGCCTGGCAGCCCGACAACGACTTCGAGATATGCTCGTTCACTGAAGCGGTCCTTACAGGCTGGCAAGCCCGGGTCTGGTCTTGCTCTTCAGGGGAAAACACGGTAAAAGGAGACGCGGCATCGAAGGAAGCAACAAGAGGCCCAGATAGGGGAACACATGCGCGACCGACCAGCACGTGACGGAAAGCTCTGGACACGAGACGAGTTGGTCATCGTTTTCGAGCTTTACTGCAGGACGCCATTTCAGAAGACAAAGGCGAACAACCCGGAGGTAGGTCAAACGGCGCGACTGTTGCGCAGGACCCCGGGATCAGTTGCGCGCAAACTGGGGAATTTCGGGGCATTCGACCCTCAATTGAAACGGATGGGTATCACTGGGTTAGTGCATGTTGGGCACCTCGACCGCGCGGTTTGGGATGAGTTTCACCATGACTGGAATTCTCTTGTGATTCAGGCACACAATCTTCGCGAGGCGTTAGGGGAACGAAAGAACGAGCCGGATACCATAGTCCTTCCTACCGGGGCCAGCGAACGACTGCAGATCAAGCGAGCGCGAATCTACCAGTCTTTTTTCCGGCAGGCTGTCCTAAGTAGCTACGAAGGCAGGTGTTGCGTGACGGGCATTGGTATTCAGGAATGTCTTACTGCCAGTCATATTGTTCCCTGGTCACACAATGAATCATTACGTACAGATCCGACTAATGGTCTATGCCTCAGCGCAACATTTGATCGTCTATTCGACGCGGGCTTGATTACTATCATGCCGGAATTGACAATAGAATTATCGTCGCGACTTCTATGTTCGCAGGACCGCCCGATTTTAACTCATATAGCGTGCTACCATAGAAAGTCCATTGCGCGTCCGAGTCGGTTTCTGCCCGCGCAGGACAGTCTGGCTTGGCACCGAAGGAACGTGTTCCAAGCCTAAGGCAAGATGGAGAAAGGGATGAATTTGACAGATGCAACCGGGTTGGAACCGGAATACCAGACGATTGTCCAAGAGGCTAGGTGGGCTTGCTTGGAGGTTCCGGGCGCAAGAGACCGACTACATTCTGGGCTTGTTGGAACAGGTGAGTGGACGCCCAGTGCCGCCTCGGCGCTGATCGAGCTTGCCGAAAGATACGGTTCTTTTATGTTGCGCAATGCCCTAGCATTGGCTGTCGCAATGGAAATTGAGGATGGGAGCGAAGGATACTAAGAGACTCCCTGTTTCTCCAGGAAGCAAGAGAAGGCAAGATGGGCTGGCTGAAGAGGTTCCTAGGTTTAGAGGGGGGGAGTCCCCCAACGAGAGGGTATCGTGGTGATGTTTGTTCCTCCACCGAGCGTTGTCGGGAGGCGGGTTCCGTCCACGGTGAGCACTACACGGCCCACATCGAACGAGTAAAGCAGCTCAAGCGGGATGGTCGGTACGATGAGGCCGTCGCACTACTGACCAGGCTCGTTGAGGCTACCGAATCAGAGTCCAAAGCAGGTGGAGCCGGATGGGGGGTCGCGCCGTGGTATTACGAGCAGCTTGCCATCATCTGTCGAAAGCAGAAGAGGTTTGTTGACGAGGTCGCTATTCTTGAGCGCTACGAGTCGCAGACGAAGGCTCCAGGAGTGGGGCCGAGCAAGTTGCGGGAAAGGCTGGCGAAGGCGAGGGAGTTAGCGCGCGGATTCCAGTAGGTCAATCCCTACCGTTAGAGACGGCGGGTGGCCATCCCAACGACAACCCGTGAACGGTGCCACCCTCAAGCCGCAGGGCCGCTAAGCCGGCGGCTTGGGGGTGAACCCCCGATCCCCGCGGGAGAGGTTCACGTCCGAACGGTTACGGCCGCTCGGGGCGGCGGTTTCTTTCGCCCCGTTGGGGCTCGGGAGATGGCGCGGCCGGCGACCCAGGGCTTACGCCCTTGCTGTTACCCACATCTTTCGCGGGGGCGACCCCCGCCGGTTTACCCGGCGGGTGAGGAAGTTTGAGCAGGCTAGCGAGCGGGAGCCTTCTCTCTACGGCCCCTGCCGGTTTAGCCGGCAGGGGAAGAAGTTCTCCGGCTTTCTGCCGGCTGCGATAGCCCGGCAAACTTGTTCACCTGCCGCACAAGGCGGCAGGGGCCCGGACGACCGCGGCCTGGAGGTAGCTCGTCCAAACTGATCCACCTGCCGCACAAGGCGGCAGGGGTGGAAGATGTGGGTAATTGTAAGGGCTTGCGCCCTGGGCTATTCTCTGCCGTCCCCAAGGGACTATACGCACGGCCGGTCGGGGGCAGGCAAAACAACCCAGGCCGGAACCCTGTGGGGGCTTCGGCCTGGGCTGTCTCACCGCCCCGCTCGCGGCCGCTGTGGTCGAAGGGGGTGTTTGTAGTGTGCCCGTAAGGGCATTGGGGTGCCGCCTGCTGTGCAGGCAAACGACGAAACTCCTGTGTTGTCGGGGACTTTGCAGGGCAGGCTACGAGCAAGAACCGCCTTACGGCGGCACCCGCAGGGCAGGCTACAAGCGAAGACCGCCTTACGGCGGCACCCGCAGGGCAGGCTACAAGCGAAGACCGCCTTACGGCCTGTTTCCAAGGGATGGCGCTCGCAGCCGCTGTTGTCAGTCCCTGGGGGACGACAGCGCATAGCCGGCGGCGCGAGCCGCCGGAACTTGGGCGCCCCGGAAAGAAGTCCTGAAAGGACGACAGCGCATAGCCGGTGGCGCAAGCCGCCGGATCCCTGCGGCCGACTTCCGACGCCCCTTGCGGGGCTCCGCGCATCTTGAGCGGTCCACCGGGGGCTCGGCCGAAGGGCCTCACCCCCGACAACCCCCTGCCTGCCGGCAGGCAGGTCCGGCGTCCCTTCGGGACGAGAGACCTGCGAGGCGAGTGCGCACGTCCGTTGCCGCCCGCCCAAGGACACCGTTCTTTCGCCCCGCTGGGGCTCTGGGGGTAAGGCGCCGTGGTCCCAGGCTTGTGCCCTGGGCTACCCGCTATCGGACCTTCGGCCCTATGCGCACGGCCGCTCGCTTGTGATGAGGCAAGGCCCGAGTCAGGGCGGCTGTAGACGCGCACAGCCGGCGAGATTACAATGCTCCCGTTCCTGCCGGGCAGCCGGCCGGGCAGGAAGCCCGACCCCAGGCCCCCGGCCCAGCCCCCACGGAGAAGCGCATGAAGATGTGTGTCCTGACCGCTTGCGTCGTCGCCGCCCTGGCCGGCGACCTGACCGCACAGGTCCGCGGCAGCGCCCCCCAGCCGGCCATCGTCCTGGACCTGGTGTATCCGGCCGGACGGAGTCCCGCCGTCTTCACGCGCGGGTGGCTCTTCGGCGCGAGCTGCACCGTGGGCGGCGTGGACATGTCCGGGAAGGTCCAGTGGAGCGGCAGCGGCGTTTTCAGCCCGCAGGTCGGCGAGCGAAGCCGCCCGGCCTTCCTCCGCCCCGGCCCCAACCGCATCGTCCTCACGATCGACCTGGGCGGGGGAGCCAAGGCCGCCAGGACGTTTGAAGTCACCGCCGTCTCGCCGGACAAGTACGCCTGCGCGGGCGACCGGGCCGTCTGCCCGGCCGACTTCCACGGATGCCCCTCCTGCCCCCACAGCGTCGCCGGGCCCATCGAGACCGGCAGCCCGACCGTCACCGTTCGCGACAAGCCCGCCGCCCGCGTCGGCGACAAGGGCCGACACGCCGCCTGCTGCGGGCCGGGGACCTTCGAGATCGTCCAGGGCGATCCGCAGGTCCTCATCGACGGAAAGCCCGCCGCCCGCCTGGGCGACAAGACCCGCCATTGCGGCGGCGCCGGAACCATCGCCGCCAAGCCCGCCCAGCCGCCACCGGACGCACCCGCGCCCGCCGCCCAGCCCGACGCACCGAACCCCGGCCCCAACCTCGACCTGGCCGCCCTGCCCTGGACCGTCGAGTCCACCTGGGCCAACGGCGCCCCGCGAAAACGTGCCGCCAGGACCCCCACATACCAGGTAGAGGAGTCCTACGCCCAGGCCGGGCCCCTCACTGCACGAACCATCGAGCCCATCGACCCCTCCCAGGGCCGGACCGTCCACTCCTACAAGTTCCATCCCAACGGGCGGCTCCGCCAGTATCGCTACGCCGCCATCGGGATCGGCGACATCGCCCCCGCCCTGGAGTTCTACGACGACGGCAAGCCCAAGCGACGCATCACCTACCACCCCGCCCAGAAGGACGCCCGCGGCGCCTTCGTCCGAAAGAACAACGACCTCGCCACCGACACCGAGTGGTTCCCCACAGGCCGGGTCAAGTTCTCCGCCACCCGCGACCTCGACGGCAACGGCTCTGCCGAACGCTTCATCCCCGACGGGCGAAAGTGGTACACCGAAACCTACCGGAACAACGTCGCCGTCCGCCGGGAAGAACATCTCAAGCCCGCCGACCTCAAGGACGTTCCCCTGGACTGACCGCCCAGGCCGCTCCCCAGTCCGCGGAGCAGGTTCACGTCCGGACGGCTTCGGCCGTTCGGGGGCGGACAAAACAACCCGGGCCGGAACCCTGTGGGGCTTCGGCCCGGGCTGTCTCGCCGCCCCGCTCGCGGCCGCTGTTGCCGCGGCGTCGGGCGCTTACTCCACCTTGGCCGGTCCCTGGATCTCCAGGACGACGACGCTGTCGATCTTGTCGGGCGCCTCGCCGGGCAGGGCAATCGTCACCCCGCCGTCGGCCGAGACGCTCAGCGCCTTGTCGCGGTCGGCCAGCAGGTAGGCCTTGGCGATCTCGTTCTTCAGGCCGGGCAGTTTCAGCTTGCCGTCGGCCGGCCAGGTGAACACGTGCAGGTAGAGCTTCCCCGGTTTCTGGGTGCAGCGCCCGAAGGGCAGCTTGGCGAACGGGCTGGCGGAGGTGCCGTAGATGGACTCGCTGTTGACGGCCATCCACTTGCCCATCGCCGCCAGCCGCTCCACGCTGGGCGCGGGGATCTCGCCGG
>Ga0116149_1003650_pt1 | contig 15783 bp, 14 predicted proteins | sample AD_UKC057_MetaG_FD_89787 | JGI IMG/M metagenome (GOLD analysis project Ga0116149, IMG submission 89787) | Active sludge microbial communities of municipal wastewater-treating anaerobic digesters from USA - AD_UKC057_MetaG | ecosystem: Engineered > Bioreactor > Anaerobic > Digestate | place: USA... | reverse complement strand
AGGCGCGGTAGCTGGAATCCAGGGGCTAGGAGCTAGGGGCTAGGAGCTAGGGGCTAGGAGCTAGGGGCTAGGGGCTAGGGGCTAGGAGCTAGGGGCTAGGGGCTAGGAGCTAGGGGCTAGGGGCTAGGGGCTAGGGGCCCGGACGGTTCGTGATCCCCCGCGACTGTGGTACCTTGAGAAAGGCTTCACAGTCTCATTCGACGCGGGGGGCGAGGCACATGACCTGGCTTCATCGATCCGCCGTCGTGCTCAGCGCCTGCACGCTGGCACTGCTGCTCGCCGGCGCTCTGGTTTCAAGCACCGGGGCCGGCCTGGCCCTTCCGGGCTGGCCGTCGTTGTCCCCCGGCGCCGAGGCGGCGTCGGGCGCCTGGCTGCAGCAGGGTCACCGCCTGCTGGCCGCCTTGGTGGCGCTGTTGACCACGCTGGTGGCGGCGTTGGCATGGCGGGCGGATCCCCGCCCGTGGATGAAGGGGCTCGCGGTGGCAGCGGCCGCCCTGGTGGTCGCGCAGTCGGTCTACGGCGGCCTCGCGGTCGTCTCGCTGCTGCCCGCCTACTTCTCGGTCCTGCACGCCGCGCTCGCGCAGCTGTTCTTCGGCCTGACGGTGGCGATGGCCCTCTTCACTTCGCCTGGATGGCTGGCGCGCGAACGGGGCGCGGTGCCGGCGGAATCGGACCCTGCGCTGGCGCGCTGGGCCCTTGCCTCGACCGCCGCAATCTACGTGCAGGTGCTGGTCGGCGCCACTATGAGGCACTCGTACGTGGCCGACGGGCGCCCGGGGGGGCTCGCAATCCCCGATTACCCGCTGGCGTTCGGCCAGGTCGTGCCGGTGGCCGAGCTGGGATCGGCAATCGTGGCCGTGGCGTTCCTGCACCGGCTGATCGCCCTGGTGACGGCCGCACTGGTGGCGGTCACCGTCGCGCGCGTCTACCGGCGCCACGTGGGCCAGGCCGGCCTGGTGCGGCCGGCCACGCTGCTGGCGCTGCTGGTGGGAACGCAGATCCTCCTGGGCGGCCTCGCGGTGCTGTCGGGCATGACGCCGCTCGTCACCACCATGCACGCCGCCAGCGTCGGCATCGCGCTCGCCGCATCCCTGGTGCTGCTGCTCAGGGCCGGTGCGCCCACGCCCCTGTCCGCCGAGGCCAGACCGCGGCGGGCCACGGACGCCACCGCATGAGCACCCCAATGTCCGAGAGCCCCCGGCCCGCGGTTTCCTCGCTGCCCTGGCCCGGCACCACCGCGAAGGCTTCCGACTTCGTCGCCCTGGCCAAGCCCCGGCTGAACCTCCTCGTGGTTGCATCGACCGGCGCGGGCTTCTTCCTCGCGGCAGAGCGGATCGATCCCGCCGTGCTCTTCCACACCATCGTGGGGACCGCCCTGGTGGCGGGCGGGGCCGCGGCCTTCAACGAGATCATCGAGCGCGACAGCGACGCCCTGATGCGCCGCACGCGGACGCGTCCGCTGCCGACGCGGCGGCTGGAGCCGGCGCCCGCGACCTGGTTCGCGTTCTCGCTCTCCATCCTCGGCCTGATGCAACTCGCAGCCGGCGCAACCACCCTGGCCGCCGGTGTTGCCCTCGCAACGCTCGGCTCCTACGTCCTCGTCTACACCCCGATGAAGCGGCGCAGCCCCATGGCCACCCTCGTGGGGGGGATACCCGGCGCCCTTCCGCCCGTGATCGGGTGGACCGCGGCGAGCGGGGAGCTGACGGCGGGCGCCTGGGTACTATTCGCGATCGTCTTTCTCTGGCAGATGCCGCACTTCCTGGCGATCGCCTGGCTGTGCCGCGACGACTACGCCCGGGCGGGGCTGAAGATGCTGCCGGTAGTCGAGCCCGACGGCCGCAGCACCGCGCAGCAGACGGTGCTCTACGCGGCGGTGCTGGTTCCCGTGAGCCTGCTGCCGGCAGTGGTGGGCCTGGCCGCAACGCTCTACTTCGCCGGGGCGCTCGTGCTCGGGCTGGCGTTCTTCGCCCTCGCCGTCCGCTTCGCCGCCCGGCGCGATCGTTCGACGGCGCTGCGCCTCTTCCTCGGGTCGATCGTGTACCTGCCGCTGCTTTGGGGGATCCTGCTGCTTGATCATTGAGCCATGCAGGTTACCGACCTTCCCGCCCTCAATGCGACGCTGAACGCTACGGCCGCCGGGTGGCTGGTGCTTGGCTACGTGCTGATCCGGCGGGGGAAGCGGCGCGCCCACCGCCTGGCGATGCTCGCCGCCTTCGCCACCTCGTCGCTCTTCCTCCTGTCGTACCTCGTCTACCACGCCCAGGTGGGCTCGCGGCTCTTCGCGGGCCAGGGGTGGATTCGCCCCGTCTACTTCGCCATCCTGATCTCGCACGTCGTGCTCGCCGCCTCCGTCCTGCCGCTCGCCATCGTCACGCTCACCCGCGGACTGCGCGCCCGCTACGACGCCCACCGCCGCATCGCCCGCCGCACGCTGCCGATCTGGCTATACGTGTCGGTGACAGGGGTGGTGGTGTACCTCATGCTGTACTGAGGCAGTCCACGGAGTCAGCAGTCGGAGAAGTCGCGAAGTCGCGAAGTCGTGTCGCGAAGTCACCAAGTCAAGTTCGCGAACTGAGTCAGTCCCGCACAATGCCGCGCGAGCGGAGGCGGATCAGCTCTTCGGGCGACGCGTTCTTGTGGCCCTGCTCCTGCGCGCGGCGGATGAAGCTGGGCGTGACGCCGTGGTCGCGCATGCGCACCAGGAGATCGGGCGCGATGTCCTTGTAGCCGACCCCCGCCAGGTCACGGATGTAGCCGGGCGTCACGCCGTGATCGCGCATCCGCAGCAGCGACTGGAGCGGGACCTTGCTGTAGCCCGCCTGGGCCATCTCGCGCACGAACGATCCCGTCACGCCGCGGTCGCGAAGCCGGATCAGCTCCTCGAGCGGTGCGTCGCCGTAGCCGGCCTCACGCATCTCCCGGACGTAGCCGGGCGTCACGCCGTGGTCGCGAAGGCGCCGCAGCTCGTCGAGCGACGGCGAGTACCCGAGCTGGCGCAGCTCGCGCGAGAACTCGGGGGTGACGCCGTGGTCGCGGGCCCGGATGACCTCGTCGAGCGGCAGCCCCTTGAAGCCCGCCGCCGACAGCTCTTCCAGGTACTTCGCGCTCACCCCGTGATCGCGCGCGCGGACGACCTGCTCGAGCGGCAGTCCCTTGTATCCGGAAGCCGCAAGTCCCTCGAGGTAGTCGTGCGTGACGCCGTGGTCGCGGGCGCGCACCACCTGCTCGAGCGGCAGCCCTTTGTACCCGGCGGCAGCCAACCCCTCGAGGTAATCGCGGGTCACCCCGTGGTCCCGCGCGCGGACGACCTGGTCGGCCGGCACGTCGCGGTAGCCCGCCGCCTGCAGCTCCTTGATGTACTCGCCGTCGGCGCCGTGAGTGCGCATCCGCACCAGCATCTCGAGGGGCAGCTTGGTGTAGCCGAGCGAGGCGAGCTCGTCGTGGAACCGCCTTCCGACGTCGAAGGCCGCCAGCCTGAACAGCCCGGAGGCGGAAGTGTCCTCCACCGCGTAGCCGAGCGCCTTCATCTCGCCGACGTACTCGCTTCGGGGCGTGAACGAGAACAGCCCCGCGCCGCGGCCATCCCGGAAGCTCCCCTGGAAGGCGATCGTGCCGGCCTCGCGCGGCAGCTCGAACCTGGCGTTCTCCACCGTGAGCGCGCCCTTCTGCGCCGGCAGGCCCTTCAGCTCGGAAAGCTGGAACGACCGGCCGAAGCTCCAGTCGCCGCGGGGGCGCGAAGGCTGGCGGCCGGCCTGCCTCGGCTCGAGGTCGTCGGTGTGCAGCTGCAGGTGCACCCGCCCGTCGTCTTCAACCCGCGCGGTCCACTCGCCCTGCACCGACCTCGCCTGGCCCTGGGCCAGTACGCCGGCGAGGGCCACCAGCACCAGACACGCAAACACCGCTCGACTTCTGGTCATGGCACACTCGTCCTTTCTGGTTTCGTAATCGTTCCGGACGAATCCTGGCTTCCTCAACCCGAACAGAAGAAGATTGGAGGCCGAAGCTCGTCGGACGGATTGGCATCTCGCCCCGTTAGATGGGCCGGGTGCCCGCGATGGTTGGATTCCAACCCCCGGGCGCCTGGCAAACATCTAAAGTGTCGAGGGACACCGAACGCGGCCGCGTTCTTTCCCGGAGGCCCTGACCTGACCGACCCGTGGGCGACACGGCCGACCGAGGCTCCCGACGATGTGGCCCTGGCGCGCCAAGGTGACGAGGGCGCTTTCGAGCGCCTGTACAGGGCGAACGTGGGGCGAATACACGGGCTCGCCTGCCGGATGGCAGGGTACGGCGCGGCCGACGAGCTGACGCAGGACGTCTTCGTCCGGGCCTGGGAGAAGCTGGATACCTTCCGGGGCGACTCGCAGTTCGGCACCTGGCTCTACCGGCTGGCAATCAACGCGATCGTCGAGCGGCGGCGGTCGGCGGCGAGGCGGTCGATGATCGAGACGCACGACGAAGGCATGGCTCTCGACCTGAAAGGGGTCGCGCCCATCGACGGAGTCGCCGCCATGGACTTGAGAGCCGCCGTGGATAGGCTGCCCGAGGGAGCGCGGCAGGTGTTCCTGCTGCACGACGTCGAGGGCTACAAGCACCGCGAGATCGGGAAGCTGCTGGGGATCGCGGCCGGCACTTCCAAGGGGCAGCTGCACCGCGCCAGGATGATGCTCCGGGGCGCGCTTCGCGGGCTGGACGAGTCGTCATGACGAGAGAGGCGATGAGGGCGGGCGAGAGCGGGGACCGTTGGACCGGCCTCCTGTCTGACTACCTCGACGGGGAGCTGTCGCCCGGCGAGCGGCGCGCTCTCGAGGACCACTTGCCCGGCTGCGCGCAGTGCCGCGCCGCGCTCGAGGAGCTTGCCGCCGTCGTGCAGCGGGCGCCGGCGTTGAGGCAGGACGAGCAGCCGGCCGCCGATCTCTGGCCGGGAATCGAGCAGCGGCTCGGTCCGCGCCGCGCGCCGCGGGCGCGGCTCGGCGCCCTCGTTCCGGCGTGGCCGGCAGCGTGGCCCCGGCTGTGGCCGGCCTTCGCCGCTGCGGCACTGGTCCTGGCGGTCGCGGCCGGTCTCGTGCTTCCTCGCGCCGGAAGGTCCGTCGCGCCCGAGCAGGCCTCGGTTGCCGAGCCGCAGCCGCCGGAACCGCGTGGGGACCTCCGGCCACTCGAGGCAAGCCGCGAGTACTACGACACGCTGGCCCAGCTGCAGCAGGCCGCCCGCGCGCGCCTCGCGCGCGACCCCCGGGTGGTGGAAGTGATCGAGCAGAACCTCGAGGTGCTCGACATGGCGATTGCGCGGTACACCGACGCCCTGGCCGAGCAGCCGGGCGACTCGCGGCTCGCCAGCCGCCTCGAGGCCGCGAGGCAGCGGAAGATCGACGTGCTGCAGCAGGCCGTCGACCTCGCCGCGGAGGCCGGGAATTGAGGCCCGCCGTGCGCGCCGCTGCCGCGCTTGCCGCCTCGCTCGTGCTCGGCGCGACGCTGGGAGCGGCCGAGTTCGAGAAGATCCTTCCCGCTGCCCGGGGAACCTCCCTCGACCTGCGCCTGTTCGGCGGCGAGATCGCGGTGCGCGCCTGGGCCCGCGACGAGGTCAGGATTCGCGCGACGCACTTCTCGACCGACGAGATCGACGCCGCTGCAGAGGGACAGACCATCACGGTGCGTGCGCGCGCGCGCAGGGGCCAGCCGCACGCGATCGACTTCACGATCGATGTGCCGGCCTGGATGCCCGTGGCAGTCGCCGGCACGTACCTCGACGTCTCGGTGGAGGGGACCGCGGCCGCGGTCACAGCGCGCACGGTGAGGGGCGACGTGAGGGTCGCGGGCGGAGCGGGCGAGATCGTGCTGGCGTCGACCGAGGGCGAAGTGACCCTCGAGGGAGGGCACGGCCGCGCCAGCCTCGAATCGGTGAACAGTGCGGTGCGCGCCAACGGGTTCGAGGGCGAGCTGGTGGCCGAGTCGGTGAGCGGAACGGTGAAGCTGCGGTCGGTGAAGTCGGCGTCGGTCGCCGCGAGCACTGTGAGCGGCGACATCGCGTGGGATGGAGCGGTGGCGGCCGGCGGCCGCTACCAGCTCGCCACTCACTCGGGCGACATCGATTTGGCGCTTCCCGACGCCGCGAGCGCGACGCTGGCCGTCCGGTCGTTCGAGGGGCACGTCCACTCGGTGCTCCCCGTGAAGCTCCCCGACCTGCCGGCGCGGCGCAAGCGCTTCACGTTGACGCTCGGGAACGGCGCCGCCCGGATCGAGCTGGAAACCTTCACGGGGACGGTGAGCCTGCGGCAGGAGACGGGCTCGGGGCTCGAGACTCAAGGCCCCAGGCCCTGAAACGCCTCGAGGCCCGAAGCCTTGAGCCCTGCGCCTACCTGTACACCAGATACTTGTTCCTCAGCAGCCGCCAGCGCCCTTCGTCGGCCGCCCAGGAAGCGGCGATGCGCGCGGGGTCCTCGCCCTTCTTGATCGCCGTCAGCACCTTGCCGGTGCCGAAGAGCTTCACGTTCGGGTCGAGCTGGAGCTTGTCGCCGTAGAGGCCGTGGATGGCCGCGGCCATCTCCACGCCCACGCGGACCGGCCGCAGCGCTTCGCGATCGGTGATCATGATGTAGACGCCGCCGCACCGCTCACCCTTGTACTTGCTGGAAGACGGCGTGAACCAGGTCGGATAGAAGGTGACGCCCGGGATCTGCCGCGCGTTCAGCCTGGCGGCAAGGCGGCGGCCGTCGATCCACGGCGCACCGACCTGCTCGAAGGGCGTGTCGGTGCCGCGCCCCACCGACAGGTTCGAGTACTCGATGGCGCCGATGCCGGGGTAGAGCGTCGCCTGGATCAGGTTCCGCATGTTGGGCGACGGGTTGACCCAGGGCATGTTGGTGTCGTCGAACCAGAGGTCGCGCCGCCAGCCGGCGATGGGGACGACGCTCAGGTCGGCCCGAATCTCCTTCTCCGCGTTGAACAGCAGCGCCAGTTCCCCCACCGTCATCCCGTGCCGGATCGGCGAGCCGGGGAAGTAGCCGACAAAGCTCGCGGTCTCCTTCTCGAGCGCCGGTCCCTCCACCATCCACCCGTTGATCGGGTTCACCCGGTCGAGTACGACCACCTTGATCTTTCGCTTCGCCGCCTCCTCCAGCACGTAGGCGAGCGTCGTCTCGTAGGTGTAGAACCGCACGCCCACGTCCTGGATGTCGTAGACCAGCGTGTCGATCCCTTCCAGCATCTCGCCGGTCGGCCTGTTCGTCTCGCCATAGAGCGAGTAGATCGGCAGCCCGGTCTTCTGATCCCTGTCCGACTTGATGACGGACTGGTCGAGCGTGCCGCGGATCCCGTGCTCGGGGCTGAAAAGGGCGACCAGTGAGAGGGTCTTCGCCGACGCGAGAAGGTCGATCGTGCTCTCGCCGTCGGCCGTGATGCCAGTGTGGTTGGTGACGAGACCCACCCGGCGGCCGGCCAGCCTCCGGAAGTTCTCGGCCTTCAGCACGTCCACGCCGTTCAGCACGGGCGGCCCGACGCGGGGGATGCGGGTGCCGGTGGGACCGGGGTCGATGCCGGTCATCCTCAGCGGCTGCGCGATGCCGGCCGGAACCTCGAGGATGGCCGACCCGACGATCGTGGCGATGCGGGCGCGCAGCGGGGTGACGTCGCCCTTGCCATCTGGATGGACGCGGTTCGACAGGAACACGAGCCAGGTCTTGGTGACCGGGTCGATCCAGATCGAGGTGCCGGTGAAGCCGGTGTGGCCGTACGAGCCGATCGGCAGCAGCTCCCCGCGGTTCGACGAGTAGCCCGTGTCGATGTCCCAGCCCAGTCCGCGCACGCCGCCCGGCACCGGCACGGGCCCGGTCATCTTCTCCACCGCGAGCGGCGAAAGCACCCGCACCTGCCCGTAGCGGCCGTGGTTCAGCAGCATGCGGCAGAAGATCGACAGGTCGGCGGCCGTGCTGAAGAGGCCGGCGTGGCCCGCCACGCCCTGCATCCGCCGCGCCGTCGGGTCGTGCACGACGCCCCGCAGCATCCTCGCGTCGGGGGTGTCGCACGGCCACCCGAGCGGGCTGCACGGCTCGGTCGGCGCAATCCGCGACACCAGCGAGGCGCCGGGCTTGAAGGTGGTCTCGAGCATCCCGAGGGGCTGGTACAGCCGCTCGCGCACGAACTGGTCGAGCCCCTGGCCGCTCACCTTGCGGACGATCTCTCCGAGCAGGAAGAAGTTGATGTCGCTGTAAACGAACCGCTCTCCTGGCCGCGCGATCGGCACCTCTTCCTTCGCCCGCTCGATCGCTTCGTCGTAGCTATCGAACTCGAGCGCCATGTCGAGGTCGGGCCGCAGCCCCGAGACGTGCGTGAGCAGGTGCCGCACGGTGATGTCGCCCTTGCCGTAGCGCTCGAACCCCTCGATGAACTTCGAGACGCGCTCGTTCAGGCGCACCTTCCCGTCCTCGACCAGCATCATCACCGCCGGCGCGGTCGCGACCACCTTGGTGAGCGAGGCGAGGTCGAAGACGGTGTCGAGCGTCATCGGCTCCGAGGAGGGCCTGACCGCCCGGCGCCCGAAGGCCTGCTGGTACAGGATCTCGTCGCCCCGGCCGGCCATGACGACCGCCCCGGGCAGCTCCTTGGCCTCCATCGCCTCGTTGACCAGCTCGGCAATCCTCGCCATCCGGGCAGGGTCGAGCCCCGACACCGCTGCCCTCGCGGGGGCAACCTGCCCCGCCCCCACGGCCTGGGCCCCCGATTGGGATTGGGATTGAGAGTAGACCTGAGCGGAAACGAGCAGCAGGGCCGCAGCGGCCGCCGGCGTGAAACGTCGGATGATCATGGCGCCGGTACCGTATCACGCCCGGGCTGGCTGGTGCAGCCCGCGGGGTATCATGAGGCCAATGACCACCAGCCTGGCTGCGGCTTCGGCCGTCGCGGCTCTCCCACTGATGCTCGCCATGACCCAGACACTCGCGCCCCGGCCATCGCCCCAGGGGCCGGAAGGCCTCACCGCCGTCGCCGGCCTGAAGGTCGGCCATCACACGCTGCGCGAGCGCCCGACCGGGTGCACGGTCGTTTTGGCGGAGGCCGGCGCGGTTGCCGGCGTGGACGTACGCGGCTCGGCGCCTGGCACGCGCGAGACCGACCTTCTCGAGCCTGTGAACCTCGTGGAGGAGGTCCACGCGGTGGTTCTCTCGGGGGGCAGCGCCTTCGGCCTCGACGCCGCGAGCGGTGTGATGCGTTTCCTCGACGAGCGGGGCATCGGCTACCAGACCGCGGTGGCCAAGGTCCCGATCGTGCCGGCCGCGATCCTCTTCGACCTCGGGATTGGCAGCCCGAAGATCCGGCCGACCGCGGACTGCGGCTACCGGGCTGCGCAGGCGGCAACCTCCGGCCCTGTCGCGGAAGGCAACGTCGGCGCGGGCGCCGGGGCGACCGTGGGCAAGATGGGCGGCCAGCACCGTGCGATGAAGGGCGGGGTCGGAACGGCCGCCCTGGTCCTGCCGGACGGCCTCGTCGTCGCGGCGCTGGTTGCCGTCAACGCCGCGGGCGACGTGGTGGATCCCGCGACGGGGCAGGTGGTGGCGGGCGTCCGCACCGAGGACGGCAGGCGCCTGGCGGATGTGCGGACGCTGCTGCGCGGCGGCAGCCTCGTCCCACGCGCCAAGCCGGGCGAGAACACGACAATCGGGGTCGTCGCCACCAACGCCAGGCTGACCAAGACTCAGACGACCAAGGTGGCGCAGATGGCGCAAGACGGGATCGCGCGGGCCGTCGTTCCCGCCCACACGCCGTTCGACGGCGACACGCTGTTCGCACTCGCCACCGGCACGCACGAGAAGCCCGCCGACCTGCTGACGGTGGGCTCGCTCGCTGCCGAGGCCGTCGCCGAGGCAATCCTCCGCGCCGTCCGGGCCGCGAAGGGCCTCGAGGGCTATCCCTCGGCATCGGAACTGGCTCGGTGACGCGGCCTCAGCCTTGAGCCGCGAGGCCCGGGCCTGCCATGATGGATCCATGTTCCTCTGCGGCTCCGGTCCGCCGCTCGTGCTGATCCCGGGCATCCAGGGGCGGTGGGAGTGGATGCGGCCCGCCGTCCACGCGCTCGCCGCCTCGTTCACCGTGGCCACCTACTCGCTGGTCGGCGAGCCGGACAGCAACGCCCCGCTGCGCCCCGACACGCCGTTCGATCGGCACCTTGAGCAGGTGGACGACGTCCTGCGGCAGAACGGCTGGAGCCAGGCGGTGGTGTGCGGCGTGTCGTACGGCGGGCTGGTCGCGGTGCGCTACGCCGCCGTCCGTCCCGAGCGCACGCGCGCGCTGGTGCTGGTGTCGGCCCCCGGGCCCAGGTGGCGGCCGGCGGCCCGGGTCCGGCGGTACGTTTCGTCACCCTGGCTCTCGGCGCCCGCCTTCGTCGCGGGCGCGCCGTTGCGGCTCTGGCCCGAGATCCGGGCGGCGGCCCCAAGCCGGCTGCAGGCCTGCACCTGCGGTGCGCGCCATCTCGTGAACGTCGCCCTGGCACCCGCATGGCCGTCGCGCATGGCAAACCGGGTTCGATGCCTCGAGGGCCTCGACTTTCGCGTCGACGCGGGCCGCGTGCGTTCGCCCACGCTCGTCATCACCGGCCAGCCGCACCTCGATCGCGTCGTACCCGTGGACGAGACGCTCGAGTACGTCTCCACTATCCCGGGCGCCTCGGCGCGGACGCTCGCGGGCACCGGCCACCTCGGCCTCGTGACCAGGCCGCGCGAGTTCGCCGGGCTGATCGCCGACTTCGCAGGAGCGGGTGCACTGGTTGCTCAGACACACTCCTAGTCTCGGGCTTGCGTGACACGCCAATGACCCATCACATCCCCGGCCCTGCCGGCCGTCTCGAAGCGCTCGTGGACGATCCCGCCTCGCTCTGTACGACTGCCATGCCCACGCCCGAGCAGGCGGCCGCCGCGCCGCCCAAGCCGCGCGCCGTCGTGGTAATCGCTCATCCCCACCCCGTCTACGGCGGAACGATGAACACGAAGGCGGTGTTCCAGGCGGCCAAGGCGTTCTGCCGCCTCGGCTGCGCCGTGGTGCGCTTCAACTTCCGCGGTGCCGGGCGCAGCGACGGGACCTTCAGCAACGGCCCGGGCGAGATTGACGACTACCGGGCGGCCCTCGACTTCGCCGCCGCGCGCCACCCGGGCGTGCAAATCTGGAGCGCGGGCATCTCATTCGGCGCGTGGGTCGCGACGACGGCCGGGGCCGACGACGCCCGGGTTACGCGGCTGCTGGCAGTTGCGCCGCCCGTCGACTCCTACGACTTCGGCCCGCTGGCACGCTCGCCCAAGCCGAAGTTCTTCATCCAGGGTGAACGCGACGAGATCTGCCCCACGCCGGCGCTGTGGCAGTTCTACGCCCATGCCGCCGAGCCCAAGGACATCGCCGTCATCGACGCGGCGAACCACCTGTTCGACGGGCGGCTGACCGAGATGTCCGAGGCGATCGAGAGGTTCATGGAATGAGGGGAGGCACTGGCTGGGGGCCAGGCGCTGGAGTCGGCTTGCTCGCCGCGGCTGTGTTCGTGGCGGCCTGTTCCGGCGGCGCCCCAGACGAGGCGAAGTACCTGGCGGATCTCGCGCGCGAGCGGGCGGCAAAGGACGCCGAGCTGGCGGAGGCCGCCAACTCCCCCGTCAAGCCGGAAGACCGCGGCCGCTTCCTCCCGCTCGCCTACTACCAGCCCGACCCGCGCTACGCGGTGCCGGCCTCGTTCCACCCCGAACCGCCCGCCCAGCGGACCAGGGTGGTCATTCAAACCTCGGCCGACAAGCCGCGCCTCATGGAACGCCTCGGCACGCTGCGCTTCACCCTCGACGGCCAGCGGCTGGCGCTCACCGCCTTTGTCGAGGCCGGACAGCCGGCCGACCGCCTCTTCGTGCCGTTCGCCGACCATACCAGCGGGAAGGAAACCTACGCGGCCGGCCGCTATCTGGATCTCGTTCCGCAGCGCACCGGCATCTACGTCGTGGACTTCAACAGGGCCTACAACCCGTACTGCTACTACAACGCCTCCTACGACTGCCCATTCCCCCCCAAGGAGAACAGGCTGCCGCTGGCCATCCGCGCGGGTGAGAAGACGAAGTAGCGCCCGCTTCCGGAGTCATTTCCTCCGAAAATACTGCCCCAATTCTCCGGATCGGCCCGGCGCCGGGGTTCAAGATCTTGGACTGAATCGGCCGCTGTCGGCCGAATGTTGGCGCATTTCAGCTCATCCTGAATTGGCACTGGTCCTGCTAGCCCAACTGGGCAGGCGTCTTTTCCCATCCACGGCCCACGACGGGGCGATCGGCACCCTCTCGGCGCGCGCGGTTCTCCCCTTCGGTCACCCGATTCGTCTGGCGGCGGCGCTCCGGCGGCGGCGCGCGGTTCTCCCTTGGGCTCACTCGATTCGGCCGGCGACGCCTCGGGCCTCTGGCTATGAGACGCGGCGGCAGATCGGTGTGACGCGCAAGGGTTGGAGGCCAAGGGCCCAGGAGGGGTGAAGGGGCGCGGCACGATGCCGCGCCCTTTCGCTTTTTTCCGGCCTTTCGTCGCAAGCGAGGCGGGGTCCTACTGACGCGCTCTCGCGATCTCCTCGTAGAGGTACGCCGCCGACAGGATGCCGCCGTAGAAGTTCGGCAGGTAGAGCTTCTCGTTGGGGGCGTGGGCGTTCTCGTCCGGCGTGCCGAGGCCGAAGAGCACCGTCGGCGCGTTCAGCTCGGCCTGGAAGGTGGCGACAATCGGGATCGAGCCTCCCTCCCGCGTATAGACCGGCGTCCGGTTGAACCCCACCTCGATGGCCCGCGCGGCCGCCTGGACGAAGGGGTTGTCGAGTTCGGTCATCCACGGCTTCCCGCCGTGCATGCGCGTCACCTTCAGCTCGACCGTCTTCGGCGTCACCTTCCGAACGTAGTCCTCGAACAGCGCCGCGATCTTGTCGGGATCCTGGTTGGGCACGAGCCGCATGCTCACCTTGGCCATCGCGGTGGCGGGAATGACGGTCTTGCTCCCCTCGCCGGTGAACCCGGAGAGCAGCCCGTTCACCTCGAAGGTCGGCCGTGCCCAGGTCCGCTCGAGCGTCGAGTACCCCGTCTCGCCGTGGAGCTTCGGCGCGCCGATTCCCTTCCGGTACTCCTTCTCGTTGAACGGCAGCCGCTTGAACTCCTCGCGCTCGCGCTCGGTCAGCTCGCGGACGTCGTCGTAGAAGCCGGGGATCTTCACGCGGCCGCCGCGGTCCTTCATCTGTGAGAGCACCTGGGCGAGTACGAAGGCCGGGTTGGCGACGGCGCCGCCGAAGGAGCCCGAGTGAAGGTCGGTGCTCGTGCCGCGCAGGTCGATCTGGCAGTAGGCCAGCCCGCGCAGGCCGTAGCAGATCGAGGGCACGCCCTTCTCGAACATCGGCGAGTCGGAGATGAGCACGACGTCGCAGGCCAGCTCGTGCTTGTGGTCGAGGATGAACTGGTTCAGGTTCGGGCTGCCGATCTCCTCCTCGCCCTCGAGGATGATGCGGAGGTTGATCGGCAGGCGGCCGGCCTGCTTCAGGTGCGCCTCGATGGCCTTCAGGTGGGCGAACAGCTGGCCCTTGTCGTCGGTCGCGCCGCGCGCGAACAGCTCGTCGTCGCGGACCGTGGCCTCGAAGGGGGGCGAGGTCCACAGCTCCACCGGATCCACCGGCTGGACGTCGTAGTGGCCGTAGACCAAGGCCGTCGGCGCCCCTTCGGCGTGCAGCCAGTCGCCGTAGACGATCGGGTGCCCCGGGGTGTCGGCGACGCGCACGTTCTCGAGGCCGATGGCGCGCATCTGCTCGGCCGTCCACTCGGCACACCGCCGCAAGTCGCCGGCGTGCTCGGGCAGCGCGCTGACGCTGGGGATCGCCAGGTACTGCTTCAACTCCTCGAGGTACCGGTCGCGGCTGGTGTTGATGAAATCGATCACGCTCGGCTCCATGCACCACCTCCTCTTCACGAAGTCTGGGCTGCCAAGCCGTGGCGAATTCCGTCCCCGGCCTGCCAGCGGCTTTCTGCCGGCGGCCCCGGCACTCACCGCCTCCCCGCCTCGCCGAAGCTCCCCTGGGAAGGCTGGCGGGTGAAGGCGACCTGCCCGGCGCCAGAGGCTATTCTGCCGTACAATTCCGCGGATGCTCAGCGGCGAGGCGAGGTACCGGCTCCTGCTGCAGGTGGCCGAGGCGGCCAACTCGAGTCTCGACATGACCGGCGTGCTCGAGGAAGTCGGGCGGGTCCTCGAACCGCTCGTGGCGCTTGACGCCATCGCCATCGTCACGGTGGACGGGGCCGAGCTGAGACCGCACGCCATCCACATCCGGGGGGTGGCGGCCCGACAGGGCGAGACCGTGCACGGCAGCATCGCCCGGGCGCTCGACCTGTCGCGAGAGGAGTACGAGGCTCGCTACGGCCGCCCGATCGCGCTGGCCGGGTCGGGCACCGAGCTGGTCGGGCGCACCGGGCGGGCCGAGGTGCAGCAGGACCTGGCGGCGGCGCGGCGGTACACCGAGGACGAGCGGCTGCTGTCGTACGGCGTCCGCGCCTATGTCCGCGTGCCCCTCGTATTCCGGGGGCGCCTGGTCGGCTCGCTCACCTTCGCGCGCCTCTCGTCGAGCCCCTTCAGCCCCGACGAGGCGGCGCTGCTCGAGGAGCTTGCACGGCCGATCGCCGGCGCGGTGTCGAACGCCCTGGCCTACGAGGAAATCGGGCGCCTGAAGAACCGCTTGCACGAGGAGAACCTGGTGCTGCGGCAGGAGCTGGACGAGCAGTCGATGCTCGAGGAGATCGTCGGCTCGTCGCCGCCGCTGCGCCAGCTGGTGCGGGAAATCGAGCGGGTGGCCCCCACCGACACGACGGTGCTCGTCACGGGCGAGACCGGCACGGGCAAGGAGTTGGTGGCCCGCGCCATCCACCGGCACTCGCCGCGCGCCGGCCGCGCGCTCATCAAGGTGAACCTCGCGTCGATGCCCGACACGCTGGTCGCCTCGGAGCTGTTCGGCCACGAGAAGGGCGCCTTTACCGGGGCGCTGCAGCGGCGGATCGGGCGGTTCGAGCTGGCCAGCGAGGGGACGATCTTCCTCGACGAGATTGGCGAGCTGCCGGGCGACGTGCAGGTGGCGTTGCTGCGGGTCCTCCAGGAGGGCGAGTTCGAGCGGGTCGGCGGCAACCAGACGATCCGCACGCGGGCGCGCGTCGTCGCCGCCACCAACCGCGACCTGCCGGCCGCCGTCGCCGAAGGGCGTTTCCGCAGCGACCTCTTCTTCCGCCTGAACGTCTTCCCCCTCTTCGTTCCGCCGCTACGCGATCGGCGCGAGGACATCCCGATCCTCGTCGAGTACTTCCTCGCGCGGCACGGCTCGCGTTTGGGCCGCCGGTTCCGCGGCGTGGACCGCGCCACGATGGCACTGCTGCGTTCGTACGCGTGGCCCGGCAACATCCGCGAGCTGCAGAACGTCATCGAGCGCGCCGTGATCCTGTCGGACAGCGAGATCCTGCACCTGGACGAGACCCTCCTGACCGCGGGCGTCGGCAGCCTCGCCTCCCGCGCCGCCCGGCCGGCCGGCACACTCCACGACGAGGAGGTGCGGCTGATCGAGGGGGCGCTCGAGGCCTGCGGCGGCCGCGTCGCGGGGCCCGGCGGCGCCGCCGCCCGCCTCGGCATCCCCCCCACCACCCTCGAGTCGAAGATCAAAAGGTTCGGTATCCAGAAGAATCGCTTCCGACGGTAGTTGCGATCTCGTCGTGCAGGAGGTGCAGGAGGTGCAGAAGGTGCTGAAGGTGCAGTGCTGATGGTGCCGGAAGTGCTGGT
>Ga0116149_1003649_pt1 | contig 15784 bp, 12 predicted proteins | sample AD_UKC057_MetaG_FD_89787 | JGI IMG/M metagenome (GOLD analysis project Ga0116149, IMG submission 89787) | Active sludge microbial communities of municipal wastewater-treating anaerobic digesters from USA - AD_UKC057_MetaG | ecosystem: Engineered > Bioreactor > Anaerobic > Digestate | place: USA... | reverse complement strand
CACCGCGCTGGCCTACCACTTCAGCCGGCGACACCGGGACGACGCCCGCTATAGCTTCGGCACGGGCAAGATGGGGGTGTTGGGGAGCTTTGCCAGCGCGATCGTGCTGGCGGTCATTGCCTTGTTGATGGCGGGCGAGTCGGTCCGTCGCTTTTTTGCGCCCCAGCCAATTCAGTTCAACCAGGCCATCGGGGTGGCGGTCATCGGGCTCGTGGTCAACCTGGTGTGTGCGCGGCTTCTGCAAGGGGAACATCATCACGGTGGAAACCAGGAGCATGGCCAGGAGCACAGTCATCACCACGGCCATCACGATCTGAATCTTCGAGCCGCCTATACCCACGTCTTGGCAGACGCCCTTACGTCCGTGACGGCGATTGTCGCCCTGACAGCCGGCAAATTCCTGGGCTGGAACTCGCTGGACCCGGTGATGGGCATCGTCGGCAGCGTGGTGGTGTCGGCATGGGCCTACGGCCTGATCCGCGACAGCAGCGGCATTCTGCTGGACCGGACGCCGGAGTCATCGGATTTGCCGGACGAGATCCGGCGAGCCGTGGAGAGGGACGGGGACGCGTTGATCAGCGATCTGCACGTGTGGCAGGTGGCAGCGCGCAAGTTCGCCGCCATCGTGTCCATTGTGGCGCACAATCCGAAGCCGGCAGAAGCGTATCAGGCGATGTCTCGGAACCACGAGGAATTGGTACATGTCACCTTGGACGTGCGGCGGTGCGGACATGAGTGCGAATAGAAGACGACAGAGATCAGAGATCATGAAGTCTTGTGCTTATTGATGCTCGGGGTGCCATCTTCCGCGGTTTTTCCAGCAAAGCCAGCAGCGATTCAGCTCGCCCAATCCACCCCGCTGCCGGGTGTCCAGGGCCGGTCGGCCCATTGGCGATTGCTGTGAAGGACCCGCGGCTGTGGTCTTGTGGTTGTGGTCTTGCCTGCAAGGCACCCGGCCCAGGGTGCATACTAGAGGTTTCTTGGCGAATTGTTGCCGCAGGGATCTGTCTCTCCTCGGCCAGACCGATCCGAGGCGTTCTTAGGGTGCTTCTCTCATCTTCATATCTCGTTCAAGACGCTGACACCGAGGAACGCGGCTAAGGTCTGCGCGTCGGCCAGGATGCGCTCCCGGTTGCCGTGGTCTATGACGTTTACACGTGTGCCATTCTGGAGCACGAGATTCAGTTCATAGCTGTAATAGTGACAGCGGTCGTCGTGGTCCTCCCCGCCAAAGCTGGTCGCCTGGCAAAACTTTGAAAGCAGTCGGACGACACACGATACGGAACCAGGCGTCGCGTCCAGGCTGCTCTGGCTATCGCAGCGTTCCAGTACCAATTGGATTCCCTGAATGTCCCCCAGTCGCGTGAAGTGTGCGGCCTGCCCTGGCAACGACGCGCGCCGCGGGTCCTTGCGACCTTTCCAGAAGTAGCCGCTGCCTTTGTCGAAGACAATCGGTCGCGTGTGGTGGTAGAGCAGGCCGGCGCCCGCGACGCCGAAGACCGGCCCCAGCAGCAACAGGCCAAGCCGCCCATTCGTTGCCTCCACCAAAGCGGCGCCAGCCAGCAGGGCCAGTCCAGCGAGGAGAAAGAACAGGGAGAAGAGCTTGACGCCAACCGTGGCGCGAAACTCGAAGCGGCTGTCGCAGACGCGCTGGAGCTTATGGGTGCAGAAGCTCGCGCCGCCGGCCACGATCGGCGTCCGCAGGACTGCGCTTCTGGCGAAGGCGCGAGCGATCCCGCTGATGCCGCCCCGCCTTTCCCCACGTGGCTGGACGGGTGCGAGCCGAAGGCCGTAAGGTAGTGCGGGAGGCGGCACGGTCGTAGCCGCGGTTACAGCGGCGTCCGGCACCATGAAAGGCCGGTGGCAACCGGGACAGTCAAGGATCTTGCCAGCCCAAGAATGATCCAAAGCGATGTGCTGGCCACACTGCGGACAGGAGATCTTGAACTCGCTCATGGCCGGTGCGGATGGTGTGGCCTTCGATAGCGCCACCGCGGCGGTAGGGCAATTCCAAAGTCGTCCAGGAAATCGAGTCCTCAGCATCAGGGCAGGAGGGGGCGAGGGAGAACGTCAACCGAACAAACCGTGGGGAGCTGCGCCTTTGGCAGCGTCAAGGCGATCCAACGGTTCCGAACGGATCAAATGTCCCTCTCGCTTCTACGTCTTGTGCTCCGAGTGAGCGCACGGGGCGACACGTCGGATTCGCGCTAGCCAGCTTGGACTGATGTGGTCCACCATGTTTTGGGTCTGGCTAGGATTGTGCCGCACATACAATCCTCAGCCATTTCGTGGATCGACCAAAACTCCAGAATGCCCAATGTTTACAAGGGTTACACTCAGGTTGGCCATTCTCGACCCGTCATACGTCGCCATAGCACTTCACCGCCCTTGGTGTCGGCAGTTGTAGGCAAGACTGTCAGCCATGCGACTCTGGGTGCCGGCTCGCTGGCGAGGGCGGCGGCCCGGCTCAAATGGGTGCCCGCAAATGTCGATGATCAATCCACTTGACCGGGGCGACAGGAGCGTCGTCCGAGAAGCAGGCTGAGCTTGGCAACCGGAGGGATACTCCTCGTCACTGAGCCTTCGCCCGCTAGAAACGATAAGGGTGATTCCCAGCGTCCGGGTCGGCGACTTCGAGCGTCCCGGCCTCATTGGTCGCCAACCCCAAGGAGGTCCAGGTCAGCAGGTCATTCGAGACCTCTACCTCGAACTTCTGCCCTTTCCGACAGCGGATGCTGATCCGGCCAATGCCCAGCGCTTCGAGGCGCGGTGGTTCGGTGATCGTCACCGTCTGGTCAACGGAGACATCGCGCAGTTCCTGCACGATGCCTGAAGGCCACTCGATGCGGACGACGTCGGCTTTGTCGGCGTCACGCAAACCGAAATGCGGGAGGAGAATGGCTCCGGACCCGCTATGGCCGACACCGACCTCGCGCAATTGCCACATCGTCGTGCCGCCCAACGCCGCTCGCACGCGGACCTTGGCGCCAATCGCCGCCCGGTTGGAGACCGTGCCTTCGAGTTTGACCTTGAGCCAGCGGTTGGCGTTGCCCTCGTTGTGGTAGAGAAAGTTGCTCGTCCGCTTTGTCTGGCCCGGCCAAATGACACCGTTGGCCACAAAGAGGTCGAGGAAACCATCGTCGTCGTAGTCGCCCCAATCACACCCCGCAGCCGCCTCATAGGGGATAGCAGTCCCGGGCTCGCCAAAGGCTTGGGTGAAGGTGCCGTCACCGCTGTTGTGATAGTAGCGATTGCCCAGAATCCCGCCCGCCAGAAACAGGTCGAGGCAACCGTCGTTGTCGTAATCCCCCCACGCAGCGGACGCGGCCCCCTTCGAAGAAAGCACGACACCGCTTGTGATCTTGGTGAAGGTTCCATCACCGTTGTTTTGGAACAGGAAATTCCCGCGGTCGTTATAGCCGTAACACACATATAAATCCAGGTTGCCATCGTTGTCATAGTCGCCCCACGCACCGCTGAAGTTGAGTGATGCCTCCTCGCCAGGGTGACCGGTCGTGACGGCCGTAAAGGTTCCCCCGCCCTCGTTGCGATAGAGCGAATTTCGCTTCGGGACGTTGGGGCCCATCAGGCAGTTCGGCACGAACAGGTCCAAGTCGCCATCGCCGTCGTAGTCTGCCCACGCCGCGCCACTGGCCTCCGTTACGTCGTTCACCAGAGGGCCGGTGGCGATGCGCGTGAAGGTGGTGTCACTCTGGTTGTGGTAAAGCCATCGTGGACTACCCCAGTTGACGACCACCAGGTCCAAATGCCCGTCGTTTTCTTAGTCGGCCCAGCTCGCGGCCTCGTGATACCCGCCGTCCTGGTCCAGCCACGCGTCGGTGACTTTCGTAAACGTGCCGTCGCCCTGGTTCCGGTAGAGGGAATTCCGGTACCCGGAGCTATCTTCTTGACCCCCCGAACTGCTGACGAACAGGTCGAGGTCGCCGTCATTGTCGTAGTCCACCCAACAACCGCGGTTTGAATAGCCGCCTTCTTCGGGAATCGGCCCGGTGGTGATGAGGGTGAAGGTGACTTGGCCGACAGACGGCGCCACCGCCAACAGGGTCGCCGCGGCCACGCAGGAGAGTGTTCGGTAGTTCATGACTCGTGTTACTCCGCCTTGATGCGGATGGCTTGAGTGGTGTCTTCGACAATCCCCGCAAACTCACCGTTCGGATAGTACCACGCCACGGTTCCCTCGCCATGATAGGCATCCCCCCCGGGTTCGACCGTGACGGTTTCCGTGATGACGGCCTTCCACAACACGGGCGGGTCCACCGTTTCGTCCCATTGGTACCCGATCATCCTGAAGGCGAACTCCCGACCATGTTTCCGGGCCCAGGCTCCGTGATAGGCCGTCTGCATGGGATACAACGGATACACACTGGGGTCGGAGCTAAGGGCCACGCCACCGGCGGTACAAGACACGAGCGTTTCGAACGGAGGCGGCCCGTTCTCGAGGTCGAGCGTGACCTTCACGAGCCAGGAGCCTTCCAGTTGAGGAGCGTTGCTGTCGGCAGACCCCGGGCTTGATTGCGGCCGTGGCATGGCCGCCAGACAGAAGATGATCAAGGTAGGAATCGCCGTCAGCCAGGCGACCTTGGTTTTCCAAACGGGCCAGGACGGATGATTTGTGGTCGGACGTTTCATGGTTTGACCTTTCGTTCAGCCGGGCGTTGAACGCCCGGATTCTCATCGTGTTTGCCGAAGCCTCGTCCACACGGACGTCTTCCTTTCCTTACTGCGGGAAGAGCAGCGAAAAGTTGCGAAGTTTCTCGGGCTTACTGCAGCAAGCGGCGGAGAACTGCCCAGAACAGGAGTACTGGCACCGAGGGCTACCGGCCGCCGGCCACGCCGCTTTCCCTCGCCGCGATCTCCGCCAGGCTCGGGATGCGCCGGAGCTTCACCGTCTTGTCGCGGGAGCCCGTGATGAGCCACTGGCCATCGGGGGTGAAGGCGACCGTGGTGGTCAGGTCCCTGTGATCGCGCAAGACGGCGACTTCGGCGAGGGCCGGCACGCTCCACAGCCGGACGGAGTAATCGTTGCCCACGCTGGCCAGGGTCTTCCCGTCGGGAGCAAAGGCCATGTCCCAGATGACGCCTTCATGGCCGCTGAGGGTGTCGAGGCGCTTCCAGGTGCCGACCTCGAACAGAGCGATGGTCATGAAATCCCTGACGGCCAGCAGCTTTCCGTCCGGAGAAAAGGCGGCCCCCATGGTATGATCGACCATCGGCAATACGGTGTTGGTCGTCCCGGCAGGCATGTCCCAGACGATCGCACGGTTGTCCGCGGCCATCGGTGTCACAAGGAAAGCGCCGTCAGGCGAGAAGACCAACTGGTAGGGCGTGTTGGGCGGCTGCCCCGGGCGGGGAACGGCTTCCCAGGTTTCGGTGTTCCAGAGTGTGAGTTCCCCCCTGGAACCGGAAGCGGTCTGGAGTGTCCGACCGTCCGGTGAAAAGACCGCGTTAGCCTTAGAGCTGAGGGCGTTGGTCAGCGTCCGGAGCAACTGACCGCCCGGCAGCGAGAACAGCCGCACCTGGCCGTCCGAGCATGCTGTGGCCAGAAGGCGGCCATCCGGGGGCTTGAGGGTGACGGAATTCACGGAGGCTGGGTGTGGCAGGGGCGGGAGCAGGCGCTGCTGCGAGGCCAGGTCGAAGAGGTGCACCTCCCCTGCGCGTTCAGGCTCGAGGTGGTCACCCGTGCCCACCGCGAGCGTGCGTTGGTCGGGGGAGAGTGACATGGAAAGCACGCCTTCCCGGAAGTCCCCCAGCGTGACGATCTTCTCGGGACGTTCGAGATTCCAAAGCATGGGGACGTCGGACTCGCTGGCACTGACCAGCCGTTTCCCGTCCGGCAAGAATCGCAGGCTAACGATCGTCCCCGCCGATCCCCGGAGGACCGTTCGCTCTTGCTCGGCCGCCACGTCCCAAATCCGAATGTTGCCGCCGGCGCTGAACGCGAGGAGTCGGCTATCCGTGGAGAAGACGGGTGACCGCGGACATTCCACCAGACTGTAACGCAGCTTTCTTTCTCGCGAGGGAGCGCGCTCGAGATCCCACAGGCGCAGATACTGATCGGTGCAGGCGGTGGCCAACAGCTTGCCGTTGGGGGCAACCGCGAGCTGCCAAACGTTCATTTCGTGTTCCAGGGGCGGTCCGACTTCCCGCCGCGTCGCCACATCCCAGCGACGCACGGTCCCGTCCTCACCGCCCGTGAAGAGCGACTGGCTATCGGCCGCGAACGCCGCCGCATAGGCCGGCCCCCGGTGCCCGCGGAGCCAGGCGAGGTTGGTGCGCGCCGCAGCGTCCCAGAGTCCCACCGTCCCATCCTGGCAGGCGGAGCCGAGCCACCGGCCATCGCGCGAGTAGGCGACGGCCCACAGCCAGTTAGAATGCCCTACCAACGGAGTCTGGTTCCCGGTCGCCAGGTCCCAGAGGAAAAACTCGCAGGCCCCACGCGGCTGGAGCAGTCCGCCCGAAGCCGAGAGCAGGTTTCGGCCATCGGGCGAAAAGGCCAGCAAGCCGGGATTCATGAGTCCACGCTGGTGTCCCCGCAAGGTCTGCGGGGGGCTCCTGCCTGCCAGGTCGTGGATCGTGATGCTCCATCCCGAACCGGCGAGGGCCACCCGCTGGCCGTCCGGCGACGGTTCAGCGTTAAGGGTCGCCCAGGCGCGAGGTTTGGGCAGTGCGGTCTGCGCCTCACTCTGGCAGAGGGACCAGAGCCAGCGCCATTCGACACCGCGCAGGTCCCCGACGCCCGGCAAGGGGCGGTTGGTCTCGATGAGCTTCCGCGCGACGGCGAGGTTGCCGACCTCCCAGGCGCGATAGGCCTGGTTCATCTGAGCGGCATAGAGGCGGCGTTGGGCCATGTCGCGCTGGGCCTGGGCCTCCTGCTTTTGCCGCTGCGCTTCGGCTGCGGCCATGCGGGCCCGGTGTGCCTGCCACAGCACCCCGCCGGTGCCCAGCAGAACGACGAGCAGGACCGCCACCGCCAGCGCGGCAATCACCGGCTTGCGTCGGCACCAACGCCCGACGCGCACGGCCCGCGTGACCGGTCGGGCCTGGATCGGTTCATTGCCCAGAAACCGCCTCAACTCCTCGGCCAGCGCCTGGGCCGTGGCGTAGCGCTGGCCGGGGTCCTTCTCGAGGCACTTGAGGCAAATGGTCTCCAGATCTCTGGGCACACCGGGGTTCAGCAAACGCGGCGAGACCGGATCGGTTTCCAACACCAGGCGTAGCGTCTCAGGCACGGTCTCGGCTACGAATGGAGCGCGCCCCGTGAGCAGGTGATAGAGCATCGCCCCCAGCCCGTAGACGTCGCTGCGCCGGCTGACTTTGCCTCGTTGGGCCGTCGCCTGCTCCGGCGGCATGTAGTTCGGCGAGCCTAACGCCTGCCCTGTGACCGTCAGTTCCGGGTCGCCCACCAACCGTTTGGCAAGGCCGAAATCGGTGATCTGCGGCTGGTCGCCTTCGTCGATGAGCACGTTCGACGGCTTGAGGTCGCGATGGAGAATACCGTGCTCGTGCGCGTAATGGACGGCTTCAGCGAGGGTCTTGAGGTAACCTGCCGCCCGCCGGGCCGGCAGCGGTTGGTGGTGACTGACGAGCCGGGAGAGCGGCGGTCCCTTCACGAAGTCCATGACCAAGTACTGCTGGCCCTGGTGGATGCCAACTTCGTGGATGCTGACGATGTGCGGATGCTGCAGACTGCCGGCAGCGGTCGCTTCCGTGTGGAACCGCTGCACGAACTCCTTGCTCGCCTCGGGTCCGAACCGCAGCATCTTGACGGCAACGATGCGGTCCAGGCTCACCTGCCGCGCTCTGTAGACGATACCCATGCCACCACGGCCGATTTCTTCGAGCAGTTCGTAGTCGCCGAAGGGAAGCGGAAAGTGGACGGAGGTTGACGGCGCTGTCGAGGGAGGGGCCGTTCGAGCTGGGCCGGTCTCGAGTGCGTGGCCCAGGGCGCAGCGCAAACAAACCTCCCGGCCGATGCCGCTCTCCAACGGGGCGCCGCACGTTTGGCACCGGCGGTCGCCGGATGGCGGTGACGAGTTCATCGGTTTCTGCGCCTTTACTCTCTACTGCGGGAAACACCGCGCAAAGTTTCGCCAAATCCGAAATCCTAAGTCCTGGATTTCAACTTGGCCCTGTTCAGCCGCGTTCTGACGAACACAGCCACACCTTACCAGCTGATCACTGTGATCAAATGCCGCAGTTCCTCGTCGATTTCGGCGATTGTGGTAACGGTGTGGCCGATCTCCTCCCGCACCAACTTACGATGCCGCTGCCGCAACCGGTGGATCATCGACTTGACCGCGCTTTCGCTGACGCCGAGGCGACCCGCAGCCTCGGCGTACGACATCGTCTTCTGTTCGCCGGGTTCAAACGCCCTCAACACTCCGTACTCTTCGGCCCGGCCGGCCGACACGAACTCCGCCCGCAGTCGAGCCAGGGCGTTGTCCAGGATCGTGCGCGCCCACCGGCGTTCGAAGAGTCTTTCCGGATCAAGCTCATCCACCGGTTCCAGCCGGTAGCGGCCCTCGGAAACCTGCGCATCGAGCGAAATGACGGTCCGGCCGCCGCCGCGCTTGCGAGTCGCGGCCCGCGCATGCGCATCGGATAGGAAGTGGTTCAGGGTCAGCAGTAGAAAAGAGCGGAACTTGCCCTTGGCTGGATTCGCCTGGCCCGGGTAGTTCTCCTTCAGCAAGCGTGCAAAGAAGTCCTGCGTCAGGTCCTGGGCATCCTCGGGGCCATACCCGCGCCGCCGGATATAGGCGTAAAGCGGGTACCAGTAGGTGCGGCACAAGGTTTCGAGGGCGACACTTGCCTGCGGCGAGTCTGGATGCCCAGCGGCCAACACCACACTCCAGTGCGTGGTGGCGAAGATGTCCCGAGATGGTGCCGCGGACTCCCGTTCTTCGCTTGGGCCGAGCATGGCCTCATCATGCCAGACGGGGGGCAGATTGCACGCTCCATCGTGGCCGAGAACACTTAAGTGCCCAGGGGCGAATTGGCCAGAGGGCTAAGATACGGTAGCGGTCACTGCTCATGGCAGCATGTCACTCTGCGCCGACCTCTCGGCAGAGAACCGGCCGAAAGGCTGCCGCAGTTCGCCGCTCCTTCGACGGTGGGAATGAGTACCGCCCACGGCAGCCTTGGCGGTTTCAGCGCTTCCGACTGGTCGGATTGGGCCATAGAGTTCCACCCACGGCGTCAGAATAGGGCGTCTGCGCCATGTTGAATTCCTGGGCTGCTCAACTCGGTCTACTCCGGTTCAGGACGCTTTGACTCTGGTGTCGATTGTGCCGCACACACAATCCTCACCGATTTCAGCCGGCAGCCGAAACGCAACACCAGCCAATGTTTGCAGGGTTAGAACGCGTATTAGCCACTTTCGGCTTCGTGCACGTTGCGGCAGCCTTTGGTGGTTTCTGGTGTCGTCAAGTGTAGGCAACGAGTCTCCGGGGCCCTCATGGAGATTGCGGGGAGAGGGGATTGCCCCTTCGTCCCTGCGAACTGCCCGGGACGCACTGAGAACGGCCTCGGCTACTCGTGCTCTACCGCAGCGAACAGGGCCTTCGAAAGCGAGGCTCAAGGACGGCCCACGCCGTGCGCTAATTCGTCAACCTTTCTGACCGGTTGCGGCGCTGAGTGCCGGGGCGTAGCCTGCCTCCGCAAGGAGGTCAGGTTATGCCCTGCGGGGGCCAAGGAGGCCGGCGGCGTCTATCGCCCTTCGCACCCGCAACAGTCGCCATTCTACAAGCTGGTCGATCGCTTCTACCCGCAGTTCAAGGCGTTTCAGTCTCGCCATTTGGCCGGCAGAAAGAGCGTGACAGTTCCCCCTTCCTTGCCGGTGGCCGACACCATGTAGAACGGCCAGACGTACGGCTGGTAAGTGCCGGAATTGCCTTGTGGGTAGGCCAGTTCGCAGTTGGTGACTGTCAACGCTCGAGGCACTTTCTGCTGCCATGTCCAAAATCGTCCAGCTTTGATGTCCTTTATGATGTCCTGCCGCGACCTGGGTTTCGCTTGGGCCGCCACTTCCAGTTTTCGGAAGAACCATTCAATCCCGGTCAGTTTGCCTTCGCTGACAAAGGTGAAGCGGACCTGACCGCCGTCACCCACGCTGCTGGTCGTGCCACCGGAAGGGACACGCTGAAAAAAACTGACACTGCGCTGGATAACTTCTCGCTTTCGTTGGCCGCTGACCCGGTCATTGTACGTGATTCCGCTTTCGCCGTAAGCGCACCGCAAGCGTCCATGTCGGTCGTGCTCAAGGTCGTTTGTGGAGAGATTCAGCAAGGGCAGGAGCGTCAACGCCTTCTCCCTCGCTTCCTCCTTGCTCGGCACTCTGTACTCCAAGTGTGCTTTCTTCTTCGAATCGTAGCGACGCCCATCATCGGCTGTGCCGTAGCGGAAGGCACCGGTCGTGACAATAAAAGCAATTTCCCTTTGTGAGAAGCGGTTGGTCGGATTCAGTTCTCTTAGCCAGTATCCGAAGGCACCTGTTGGAGCATCCCGGAAAACCTCAATCGCTCCTAGAACTCCGAATGCATCGGCGACTCGCCGCATCAGCGTTTCGTCGTAGCCGCGCGTCGTGCCGGCGTAAACGGGCAGATTCGTCTGTCGCGGTTCATCCGCTCGCCAGTTCACCTCAGCGATACGTCCTTGGAAAGCGTATCCCACCGTACGTTCCAGTTCGTCCTCTGACGGCGCTGGAAAGGAACTGCCGCCCCGGCAGACAACCGCTGGCGGGGCGATCAACAACAACCAGGCAAACAGCCGAATCCCCTCACGGATTTGGTGAATTCGCCAAGTGGTCTGCCTCCTCAAGGTCAAATTGCTCAAGCGGATCGCTTGGGTCGCGGTCAGGTTCGGTCTGTGGTCCATAGCCGTAAATGTAGTCACCCGCACACTCGGGCCAGTAAACCGAGCGGGCAACGTTCGGATCGGGATCCGGGTGCGTGGCATTCCATTGTGTGTTGCGACAGACATAATTCCACGCGCCGATGACACTGCGGTCAGCCGGCGACGTGAGGGGGCTGCCCCGCAAGGCGATCGTCCAGTAGAATCCCATGTCCGGATGGACCGAGTTTTCCGTAGCGTACGCTTGCATAATGTGCAAGTAGCCGTTCATCGGCAGCGCAAAATGCGACTTCATCTCCCCGTAGATGGCATCAGTGCGGTAGTAATCCCGGAAGAGGTTGCAGCTATAGAATGCCATCCACTTGAGGTACTGGCTGCCAAATTCCATTTCCGAAGCGCCGACCCAATCCATTGTGTCGAGCACGCTGCTGTAAATCGGCACGTAGCTTTGGCGGTGCGCCATCCCGGACTCGATGTCCCGGCCGGCCGAGCTGTGACCGATGTAGAGTCCGATGTTGACGAAGTTGAACCAGTTCGTGTTGTTGAAACCTTGCCGTCGGATGTCGTCGCCCCGGATGCCGTCATCAAGTTTCTTGAACGCTGGCACGTAGCCCATCTTGGAGAAAAGCTTGCTGCTCTCATCGGCAATGGTCCTTACGCTGCGAAGCCGTCCCCACGGGCCAAATTCGCGTTGAGAAGTCATACGGACTCGACCGCCCGACCAACGATAGGGAGGCAGATATTGGCCGAACAGGTCAATTGCGGGGTGATGCCCTTGCCCCGCCACGCCGAACGTGGCGAAAACCGAATATGGTCCTTCCAACTTGAAAACCTCTCCTTGGGCCGCTTCGAGGATGCCTCCGCCGCCACCATACGCAGACTCGGCTTTGGCGATGCTTTCCTGGGCGATAGCTGCCAGAATCTGTTTCTTCTGCTCGTCGCTGATTTTGATTTCCAACGGCGGAAGGGGCCCGAGCGATTCCTCAAGCGGCGGCGGCAACGGTGGCTGCGATACGAAATAGGATGAAAGCCCGGCGAGAACAGCCTCTTTGGCCGACCCAGGGTATAGCTTGGTTGCGGACTCGCCAGACGTAGCGGCAAAACCTTCTGGCCCTGGGGGCGGTTCTCCGCCTCCGCCGCTGGGCGGCGACCCTTGCGCGGCCTCACCAAGATCCAAGAACCGATACGCGAGAAGCTGGGGATTCAAGTAAGCCCCGTTTGTGTCAGTACCGTCCCAATGGACTTCAACTCGTTTCCCGCCACCGAGGAAAGTGCGATACACGACCGTGCCGTCGCGGTCGGTCACGTCCAATTGCCAGTCCCGCGGCGAAGCCCAAACTGCAAAGACCGCTTGCGTGTCCCCAATCTCCGGCAGAAATTGCTCAAAACGAAGCCGTGCGCTGTAAATGAAATTGGTGAACGAGACCGTCAGGTTTGTCACGCCATAGCTCGGTCCTCCGTCACCCAGTTCGTTGACTTCATCCGTGGATTTGATTGCGCCGCCGTCTTGCGCCACCACGGATAATCGGTGGGGACCATTGGCGAACTCGCGCGTCTCAAAGGCCAAGGCGAATTGTGGTCCAGGCGCCTTGGCAACAAGGAATCCATCCACCAACAACTTTACCGCCGCAATCCTCTGGGTCGCGGTCACAAAACCTCGCACCTCCACAACTTCGCCCAAGTCGGCGCCGTTGGAGATGTTCGTCACCGCCACAGCGATGGGACCGTTGGTGGCCATGAACTGGTCGAACCAGACGCGGTAAAACCGATACGGCACCCACGGATCGGCGGTAGAATGCCGAAAGTCTCCGTAATCCGGGTTGCCATGATCGGTCCAGCGCGTTGTCGCGCCCTGCGATGGTAAGTCCCGCTCGACCGTCCGCCAATCGCCGTTTAAGCCGACGCTGGATTCCACGGTGTAAATGCCCTTGGGGTCGCTCTCCCATTCCAGCGCGACGGGCGTGTCCCCATCCGGTTTGATTGGCGTTAAGAAACGAGGCGCACTTTGTCCGTAGGTATTCACCTGCAAGGCCACCAAACACGCGATAACGAGAATCCAAACCTTCGCAATTGGCTCTTTGTTCCGGGCTTTCATATTCTCAGGTGTCGAATTGTCTGCGATTGATTACGGCCCATTGGGCGGTGTAGGGCAAGCAAGATCAACGCCTTTATGGGGCGTGTCTAACAGCCGGCCCGAACTTCCTGAGCTCGGCACTCTTGGTGCGAACGTGCGGCGGGAGCGCGTGGCGCGCGGCATCATGCAGGAGCAACTGGCCGAAATGATCGAAGTGAACCCGCGCACCATCCAGAAGATCGAGGCCGGGAAATTGAACATGACCCGGCCAGCCGTTAGAAAAGCAAACTCGTAGCACTTGTTCGCCGTGACGGCTGATTCACCCCGGCTGGAGCCCCGGCTCCCCGCCCGGACCATTCTGTTGTTGAGCCACGGCAAACGCGGATAACACGGATGAGACAGGCTGCCTTGCCTTCTGACCCCTCCACTGGCCCGTCACCACATTGGCGATCAGAAATCGCAAGCTGGCAGCTGCCTCCACTCCGGCGCTATCCGTGTGATCCGTGCAATCCGGGGCCGATCTCTGTGGGTCGTCTCGGATTTCGGTCTTGGCATTCTCCCTGTTACCTCCGCCAGCATTTCCTGTTTATCCGGGTGCAATTGGGCCGGCAAAACCGACCGCATCGAGGAGGTTCTGGTGACGGAGATCGAGTTCCCAGATTGGGCGGCGTGGCTGCAACGGGCGGGATTGCCCGACCGGCAGAGACAGAGTGGGGCGATTACCCTGCGGTGGTATTTGAGTTTCTGCCGGCGCGGGCGCGGGGGCGTCAATCACCAGACGGCACGGGATTCCTCACCTGGGCGCAGCAAACCAAGAACCCGGAACCGGGGCAATTGGAGAGCTGGCGCGAGGCCCTGAGGTGGTTCTTCCGTACGGCCAAAGCCGCCCGAGGCAGCGGCGCGGGAGAATCGGCTCCCCCGCGCGAAACGGAGCCTGACCTGCCCGCGGCCGAACCGAGCGAGTCGGGCGGAGCACTTGACCCTGGGATGCCAGGTACGAGGCCGACCGGCGGGCGGGCGTGGCCGGGGTGTGGCTGCCGGAGGCCCTGGCCCGGAAATCCCGCACGCGGGCTTGGAATGGCCCTGGTTCTGGGTGTGGCCGGAGAAGTAGTTGACCTGGGTTCTGCGGGCGGGGGTGCAGCGGCGGCATCATATGTCCGACCGGGTCTTTCAGCGGGCGATCAAGGAGGCGGCGAGGCGGGCAGGGCTGAACGAGCGGGTGACGCCGCATGTGCTGCGGCACTCCTTTGCCTCGCAATTACTGGAGGCCGGATACGACATTCGGACGGTGCAGGAACTCGTCGACCACAAGAGCGTCGAGACGACGCAGATCTACACGCGTGTGATGCAACGCCCGGGGATCGGGGTGCGGAGTCTCCTGGACAGGGTCGAGGGCAGATGGCTTTGGCGGGCGCACCCGTCCAATTCCACGCATCTCCTTCACAGTATGTGCCCCACACCCTTGGGGGCCGAGTGTGGCGGCACGATCGCGAACCACGCCTTGCCTTCGGCGTCGGTCGCCAGGGCTCGGTAGTGCGAGAAGATGGTCGCAGCAGAATTGCCAGCTTCCAAGGCGGTCTGCGGCACGTTCTTCGTGGCCGCAGCGCGAAAAGTACAGAACGAGTGACGCAAGGAGTTGTGCCGCCACGGGAGCAGTCCCGCAGCCTCGGCGGTGGCGTTTTGTGCGGCGGTGATACTCCGCGCCCGTTCCCGCCACGTCTGGCCGGTTGGCCAGACCGGACCGATCTCCTTGGCCAGCGGCGAGAGCCACTTGGCCAGGTTCTCGGGGATCGGGGCCAAGCGCGTCCCGGCGCACCGCGCTTTGCGGTGGGTGACTTTGATGGTCCGTTCCGCCAATCGAACGTCGCTCCAGTCCAAAGCGAGGATTTCGCTTGTGCGCAGCCCCGCGAAGCCGCCGATGGCCAGGCAGGGCAGGAAGTCCGGTGTCGCATGGGCAAGCAACTTGGTCATCTCGGCCGGTGTCCAGACCTCGATCGCCTTCTCCTGTGGACCATTGAACCGCTGAGTCTCCGCAATCGGGTTCGAGCCGCGGGGGATGTAACCTCGGCTCTCGCAATGGGCGAACAGGCGCCACAGCACCTGGCGGGTGGCGTTCTTGGTGCTGCTCGCGCCCTGCAACCCATCGAGATACCGCTGGCAGTCGGCGGTGGTCACGCTGGCCGGATGGACGGGAAAGGCCTTGGTGAAGGGTCCAATTCGACAGCGCAGGTCGGTCAGGTAGGGTCCGCTTGCCTTGGCCTGCCGACGCAGTTCGATCATTTCAGCGGCGGCCTCGGCGAGCGTGATCTGGGGCAGGGTGCTCGGGTGTCTTTCCAAGTAAAACCGCGCGGCGGTGGACAGCAGGCTGCCGTTGCCGAGGACGCCAACGGCTTCTGCGTATCTGGCGCACGCCAGTTCCGGCGGGTCGCCCACGGCCCGCAGGAGTTCCAGACAGCGGGCGAAGCTGGCCGCCTCCTGACCAGACAGGGCTGCCGCAACGGCATCGCCCTTGGCCAGCAACCCAGCAATCCGCCGCGCCTCCCTCTGGGCGGCTTGATGATCGGCGAAGCTCCGCAGCCGGCGGCGTCCGCCGGTGTAATCGCAGACCTCGAAGGTCGGGTACCGGTTGCCGTCCACGGTTCGGGTGCGGCGGTAAATCTTCACCGCGGCATTGCCGACGCGGACCGTTTCGATCCTCCGTTTGGGGCGCTTCATGCTGAAAAACGTCGTCAAAACGTAGTCAGAAGTCAAAAGAAATGGTGACTATTCCTGGAATAATTGGCCATTGTGCTCACGTCGAGTTGTTCCGCACAAACAACCTCAAGCCTTTCCTGCCTGTTT